>ERZ1034901.662-NODE-662-length-26628-cov-41.683438_pt1 | contig 26628 bp, 37 predicted proteins | sample MGYA00520628_ERZ1034901 | MGnify/ENA primary metagenome ERZ1034901 (study PRJEB33766, sample SAMN09781783) | gut metagenome | biome: gut microbiome | host: Homo sapiens | place: Madagascar | study: EMG produced TPA metagenomics assembly of the PRJNA485056 data... | reverse complement strand
CTGCGGCTGCGGCTGGGGCTCCGTATTGGAGGGCGAAGCAGTCTGAGACTGGGGGGCCGGCTGAGGGTAAATATTATTGCCACCTGCTGCCGGGTTACTGGCCGCAGGTTCGTTCTGTTTTTTGAATGCTTCGGCCCGTTCCTGATAAGGGTTCGCAGGCACTTTGTCGAATCCTGGCATTTAATTACGCTCCTTATTATTCCATACCAAAGATTATTTCTTCCAAGGATTTAAGCTCGTTAACCCGTCCGAGTAACATGGCAGCGTTTTGCAGCTTGTCCGGGTGCATCACGCCAGCCTTTGCCGCAAGGACAAAATCCGCCTCTCTGCCCTCACGAACCTGCCTCAGAAACGCAAGAAGCGTTTCCTTGAGATACACGTCCGATTTGAGCTGACGGGCGAGCACACGGATAGGATTATTTTCCGCCTCGGGTGGGAACATACTTCACACCTGTAATAATTTCCTTCGCCGTTCTGCGGCCGGGATTAGGGGCTACAGTACCGGGACGGGAAGTAACGGACGGAGGCGGAGTCTGACGCGGAGTGCGATTGCCGCCACAACGAGAACATGCCATAACTAATCCTCCTTATATCTGGTATCCATAATAGCGGAGTAAGCCGCTCCCCGTACCGGACACGAACGAAGACTGGCGTCTTTCATAAGACGGTCAAAATTATAATCCTTAATGCCCCGCATAGGGTCGGCTGGCTGAGCCAGCGGATTGTTCTGAAGAGTCATCTTTGGGTCGGCGAGTTTCGCCTCATAATTCTTGTTTGCCGAAAGGTCAATTATAACAGGCATAGCGTAGTAACCTAATAGTTGTAATATTGTTTTAGTTGTAATATTGTTTAAGGATAGAACGCATGTGATTGTGTCTGGTTACTTTTTCGGCTTTTTCAGCTGGCTTTTCTTTCCTTTCATGAATGGAGGGAGAGACTTTTTCGCCCCGCTTACTTTCGGTTTCTGACACTTTGCCATTCTTCTTCTCCTTAACTGCCATGATTATTACTCCTACTTATATAGCGGTACAACATACGAACCGAACCGGCCCCAGCCGGACGGCCTGCCAAGCAGGGCATCCCTGAGCCCAATAATAGTGGTGGGCACTTCCGGCCCGGAGATGGAATCCGGCTCGTCTCCTTCAACGGGAGCAAAGGCATCCTGTATAGCAGTCGCAAGACTCAGAAGTTGTTTGCTGTCCAGTCCGGAAATAGCGTCAGCTATTTTCTCAGCAGAAGCGTCATCAATAGCTGTAAGCTCTTTGATGGTACAGGCAGTCAGCGTAGAGTTCTGTATATCAGAATTAGTGACCTGCGAATTGGTCAGTGTAGTTCTGTTAATAACGCCGTCTTCGGCGTATTTCGTTTCACCACAAGCGTTACCCATATATGTCTCCTAAATAAAGAACAGGTTCTCAACCTGTGAGGGAATCTGACTGGCTCTGTACCAATCTGCATATACCTGAGCTACACCAACTGCCGTTGCGTCATTGATATGCAGTCTATATGTACCCGGTACACCAATTATGCCAATATTACGACAGGGGTCAAGCTGCCACGGACGGCCGCAGGTTGAAACAAGTTCATCGTTAATTGTATTAGCCCTTACATTAGCAAGGTCAAAAATATAACCGCAGCATCCCTCACATGGAATTGTCTGTGCCTTTTCATACTCATGAACCAGACGTCTTACACATACAATCTGCGGTACAGTAAACTCCTCAGCTGACTGCCTGACTTTCTCATCCAGCAGACCAGTGGCAAATAATGTGACGCAGTAACCGGCAGGCACATTGAAAACACTGGAGTACATAGTGCGATTGTTCTTCTGCCAGAGTTTGTTCATATAAGTCTCCCCAGAATAAATCCAATAATACCCCCGTAAATCAGCCCTCTGACAGTGTTACAACAGATACAGTCCGGCTGTTCAAACGGGAAAGTCCAGTACTTGTACAGAAAATTATAAACCTTATTCTCAGGTTTCGGAGTATCTGTACCGTAATAGTATCCATGGCAAAAGTTGATATTGTCACAGAACCATTTGACAAACCTGTACCCGCGTTCACCGGGAGCGGGAGTCCATGGTTTAATAAGCTTCAATTTCTCCTCCGGTATCCTGTCTGACGCCAGCTCCGGTCGGAGATGCGGGAGCGGGATTAGGGTTAGGCATCAGACCGTTGCCCTGTCCCTGCTGAGGCATGCCCTGCGGCATCGCCCCCTGTACCGGAGCGTTCATCTGCTCCAGAACATCATCCGGTATATTCATAGCGCCGAAAAGTTTTTTCACAGCCCAGCCAACAACGGGCGTCAGATTGACGGAATTGGAAAGTGACCCGCCTACTGCGCCTATAATCTGGAGCATCTCCATAGCGTTCTGCTTCTCTGTCTCTTTCTGGAGAAGACCCTCCGCGCCCTTGGTGACAATCTGCACATCACCTTTGACCGAGGGGTCAGAAGCGTAGAGCATATTGATATTGTACATAAGCTCGCCGAGAGGAGCGAACACATTGTTGTCAATGTTCCCCACAGCGGCGTGAAGCGCGCGGGTCGCATTACCCTGAAGCAGGGACATGCCACGGAACGTGCGCATAGCACCGGAGCCCACAGCTTCACCGTGCAGGGCTGCGGGAATATTCGTAACCCTGTCAGCGAGCTGAAGGAACATTTCCAGAAGCTGGGAGTAAGCAGGAAGATTGGACGGGATATTAAAGAACCGAAGCGCGGGGCTGCTTCCGCCAGACGGGTCAGAATCGGAAAGATACATCGTACCCGGTACAATGGTACCAAGATCAGTATCCTTCATGTACTTCATGAGCCGCCTGTAGTCCGCTTCACACATAGGAGCGGAAGCATTGGCAGCATTACGCATCAGATAAATAAGACAGGAATGATAGGCTCTCTCCACGTCACGTATACGCTGTGCAATACCATCACCGGCTATGCGGTCGCCTCCGGTACGATAGAAGCTGGACGTATAGATGGGCCGGGTCTGCATATGCGGGTCGGAATTAACCTTAACCTGCAAGACTTTGTACCCGGCCATGGAGATTTCACAGTTATAAAACTCACTACGGTCAAGACTGTGGAACCCGTACTCAGCCAGTTCTCTGCCGGACATAATTCCGTAGTGAGTCAGTACTTCGATAGGAGCAACATTGGAAGCCCACAGGGCCAAGTCACGCTTCTCCGAGTTCGGCTCTCTGGTCAACCAGTTCAGGTTGAACTCGTCATTCGTGTCAGCCTTCTTCAGAACATCAAGAACATTCTCCGAGATGTAGGAACTGAGCTTACCCGCATCAAGAAGCTCTTTACGTGTCCACAGCGTTCTCGTAAATACACATGTACCCCGCTGGGTGTCCGGGCTGTCGGGGGAATAGGCAAAATCAAACGGAGATATGGAACGGAATACAGGGAGGACTTCCGTCTGTACTCTGGGTTTGTTCCTGCCCCACGTCAGACGGGGGCTTCTCGTGATATATGGGCCGGTAAAGATTGAGTAAGGATATACCGTAAAGTAATGGAGGAAATCAGACAGCGCCCTGTTAAACCCACCCTCGGCACACTGGTCTTCAAGCAGGGACATCATCTCATCAGCCGCTTTATCAGCTTCTTCCTTCTCATGACGCAGAAGAAGCTGTTTCCCACGGCGGATGAAGTCAACCATCTGCGTACCGTCCTGAAAGCGGCTCTCAAAGAACCCCTGCTTCAGAACGGTAAGAAGCATCTCACGTGATTCAGGAGAGATGTTCGGTCTCGGCGTAGCCATGATAATCCACGGAAGCGTCAGCGTGTTGCTGATAAGCGCGTCACTCAGGTAAGCGTTGGCTATACCGGTCTTAAGGGCAGTAAGATTCACTATGGCATTGACACCAAGCGCATCAGCTATCTGCTGGTCGGAACAGGACAGAACCCCGTTCTGCTGTTCCCAGCACTCACGAAGCACATCCCTGAGTCCTTTGCCATTCACACGCTCAGTACTCTGCCAGAGCACCGCACCGTTCCACCTGCGAAGGACTTCCTTGCCCAGCCTGTCAGAGACATTGGAGGGAATGTCCTCAATCTCCTTAAGCCAGTCTATACCATTGCTGTCTGTACTGGAAACAGTTTCGTCTGCCATTATATAATCCTGCGGAGAACATCCCTGTTCTCAGAAAGTTTGCGGGCTACATCCGAGAGGTCATCATCAGTAAAATCAATGCCTTTCTGTATGAGCAGAGCGGCATACTGAAGGGCGTCCTGATAATGCGATGCCTCGTTTTTCTCCGGCTGGGGGGTGTATACTGTACCGATAGAACCACTGGCTCTCAGCCTTCTGTACCGGTACTCATGCGTGAAGCCATTGATAAGGTTCTTACAGGACGGACTGATAAGCAGACCCCCTGTGTCAAGATTGAGCATATGCTCCACTACCTGAATGCGGGCTTTGGGTGAGTTTGTAATCTCAGTAACAGCGGGTATGCCGGCTTCCTCGAAACGCTGTCGGGGAGTAACACCCGTCCACGAATCCCGCTGATTGGACGGGTCAATAGCCGCCACAACAGGATTAGTGTGATACTTCCCTCTGAGAAGAGGTATCAGCATGCCGTACAGGAAATTCTCAAACCCCTCGTTCTCGGCAAACAGCTCATCAAGCACGCACCACTTGCCGTCCTGATTTTGTAGAATGACAGCAGCCGGATGAATGCCGGACTGGTCAACACCAAGAACAATCTCATGAAACATCATAGGGGCAAGCTCATGGTCAGCCACATGCCGGGACGGAGAGAAGTTGGAGAACACCGGCTTTCCCTCCACCACGGGAACATCAAGAAGACAGTACTGGTTCTCCACAACATCAACACGCCCGTTTTTGAGCAGGGTCTGTATCTGGTTGCGATAGTACCGCATGCCCCGCTCTTCGGGCGTCATATCCTCAGGGTCGCCTTCTTCTTTGGCGCCCAGATTACGGAGGTTCTCCGCATCAGGATTTACGTCAAAGTACTTCTTCCCATTCTCGTCATACCGGCGCAGAGCCGCAGGAGGCTGTTTCACGACAAGCCAGTTTGGCTCAGGATTTTTCATATACACATCCAGCCATGAGTCATGCTCAGGCTGGTTGAAGTCCATGATAATCCCGCCCCAGTTCACGCCCCCCAAATCCTGCGAGGGAAAACGCCCAATACGGGTCTGTACCGCGGCAAAGACTTCTGGTGAAACACCTGTCGCTTCATTAATCCACGCGAAAGTCCAGTTAGCGGAAAGAATCTTACTGCAATCCTCAGGGCCTTTCAGGGCAAACAGGTTGAGCTCCAGATTAACCGTAGTGCCATCCTGTAAAGGGATAAGGTAAACACCACGAAGAGGAGCTACTGCACCAGTAATATCGCCGCATTCCCGGGGCAGTACCTCAAGAAGGGACTTGCGGGTCATGGAGGTAAGTTCAGGATACGTGGAACGGATGACACCAACACGGGAGTAACGCATTCCATCCTTGGCTACAGGCTGGGCACAGGCATAGTAAAGAATGTCCATAGCACAGCAGCAGGACTTGCCACTGCCGTAAGGGCCGCAGAGCATCTTTACATACTTGTCAGATTCATGGAATCTCAGACCTGTAGGGGATGGAATGTAGTTAAACATTCGCACTCCTGAGATGGTCAAGCTTGTGGTTCTTCATCCCCTCCGGTACAGGGATGGCCACACCTACATTAACCTGCGTATTCACAACCTGCTGTTCTGTATTCATGGAACCGGAGACTTTGTAAAGAAGTTCAAGAAGCTTTAACGCTTCCGCGGGTTTCATGTTTTCACTTATGGCATCGCGGAAAAGTTTTTCCGCCAGTGCCTGTGAAAGTGTTCCCGCTCTGTACATAGACCCCGCTCTGCTCCCCTGAGCCCTGAGCTGTTCCAGCGAGTTCCTGTACATATCCTGAAACTCAGGAACAACAAGAATCTTCTGGAGGTCTTTTTCTGATATATTATAGGTATTATAAATAGTGTCAAGTTCCGTAATAGGCGTATCCGGAACCTGCATAACGGCAAGGTCTTGGGCAAGAGATGCCCAGCGATACTGTGCTAACATAATTACCTGTCCGCCACTACTGTATATTTTTTAGGAAAATTATTCGTTACTGAACATCTTGATGGTATATGTATTATCCTTTGCGTAGTCGCTGTCATGTCAGAAACACCAGTAAACGCTGGTGAATACATACTGATACAATTATCAATATACAAATTTATAGCACCTAAAGAAGGAGCATCTTTATAACAGACATATGATAAAGCGTTTAAACTTGTACATCCAGAAAAAGTATGTGAAGGTATTGTAGTAAGCTTAGGAACATTATATAGGAAATAGTCCGTTCTAACTAAAGCAGCACAATTCTGCCAAGTATAATCCCCTAATGACTCAAGATAGGAATCTGTAGAAGAAGTAATAGTACCTGATATATTGTAATAACAGGAATCAATACTCGTACAGTTAGCAAATGTTCTTGCACCTATACGTTTAGCCTTAATACCATATGTAGTATATGTAAACCAAGACCCATCAATGCTTGTACATCCATTAAATGTATCGTCACCTAATGACTCTATATCAGCATGCCTAAAAGTGTAATCTACATTCTTAAGCCCTATACAACCCATGAATATTCTACTGCCAGCATAAGACGCTTTTATACTCGCGAAAGTATCGGAAGCGTTAGTAATTGTTGTATTACCCTTAAACAAATCATCTGGTATATAGTCAATATGGCTATACGCGAAAAGGTCATGAATATTTATGAGGTTGGATAAATGGTTAAACAACCCAGAGGGTATGTGGAAAGAAGCCCCATCTATATGTGTAAAAGTGTCACCCAGATTTGTTATGTAATCGCTGTTATTATCAAAAAGGCCCGAAGGAACAGCCTGTAAATAAGTATCGCTATCGAAAGTAGAAGCATAACCATCTCCCACAGCGGGCAGTCTGGGGAACACATCCAATACTTCTACAATAGTTTTATGGCTACCATTCCTCAGAAGAGCAGTCTGGAAGTTATCAGAGGAGTAATGAGAGATAATATAATCCCCGGGTTCAGCGTATGTATGCGAATCTATATAAGTCGATAGCGTCCGAGTCCCATCCCCCCAGTCTGTAAGTATAGGATGTTTATTAGCACTATGCATATAGTTCTGTACGGTAAGATTTGACGTACCACTTGCTTCCGTATTCACACGAATACGCCATGGGCCTGCCCATTTTCTCCCGGGGCCAAGTAAAGTACGCTGTACTATCATTTATATCCCCCAAAAATTTCATCCAGAAACTTATGAAACTCCTGATATTCCTTTTCCTCTTCTTCGTCTTCTCTGTCAAACAGGCTGTCTTTATCAGGACTACTCCCGTTTAAATGGGTATCTAAGTTGTTATTTTCCATGTATCCCCTATTTCCACCATCCGATAACAATCCAGCTTGTGCCGCCAGTCGAGGCGGCTCCTGTAGTACCGATAGTGAAAGTTGTCTCAGTCTCCTATCCAACAGCGATAAAAACATTATCCGCGTTTGCGTTAGCCGTGGTAAAATAACCCTTGGTTTAGTTTTGAATGCTACAGGGAAAGTTACAAGTTTGTTTGTTGACGTAATGGCGCCGTTGAGCGTAGCCCATCCCCAGCATATCTGAATCCCACTGCTATATCTTACATACCCGTCCCCACTTTTAACCACAGCCTCACGATTGGTCGTAAAGACAGCACCGACAGAATAAACTAACCTAAGAAATACCCTTTTAACAAAATCGAGCATAAAATCATCCGAACACTGGAGGCAGTATGATTTTACCTTCTCCCATCCCCCCCACTATATCGGCAGGGTTCTCATAGCCAAAGGTAAGCCACGTCTTACCAACGGGATGCATATCAAGTTTTGCCTTCTGAACAGCAAGTTTAACAACTAAATCAATCGTTTCCTTCAGCGTATGTGACATTATGAAACCCTCTTCCATACATTTACTATTCGTGCGGGCGGCTGAACTGTATCACTTCTTCCGTATATGGGGTTGGAACGGGAGGCATCAATCATAAGGTCTCGTTTTCCTGTACCACTTGAGAGTGCAACAATACCAGCATTATATACACCCCAATAGAAAGCACCCTTATCTGGGTACAAATTTTGGTCAATGCCATCAGTGTTAACGAAGGTCGCTGTACCTTTGATATTCGGCAGTCCCGCTTCTACTGTAGTACCGGCCGCATGGGTGTCGTCAGAGCACTGTAAGACATAACGACCCGTCAGCTTCTTCCACCCCCCCCCGAAGATTACATTAGGGTCATCTTCAGTTTCAGTTAAGAAATATGAGCCAATTGGACGGCATTCCAGAATTGTTTCCTTTTTCGCCTGAAGTACAGCAATTTTAACGGCTAAAGCAATAACTTGCTGCAAGGTATGATTATCCATCAAGCGTACCCCCCGCCTCTACGTATGCAGCACTAATAACCGCATATGCGTCATCAATCTGCTTCTGAAAAGCGTTATCAGCAGTCTCTCTGGCAGAGGCCTCACTGTCTATATTGTTCTGAAGGGCAGTATCAGCGGCCTCTCTGACGTGAATCTCATTGGTGAGATTGTTCCGAAGAGTAGTATCAGCGGCATCTCTGGCAGAAGCCTCATTGGTGAGATTGTGCTGAAGAGTAGTATCAGCAGCCATTCTGGCGGAAGCCTCATCAGTAACCTTCTTCCGAAGAGCGTTATCAGCAGCCACTCTGGCGGAAGCCTCATCAGTAACACTCTTCTGAATGACAGTATCGGCAGCCTCTCTGGCAGAGACCTCATCAGTAACGCTCTTCTGAAGAGCAGTATCAGCGGCCTCACGAGCTTGTGCTTCCGCAGTCACATCCGACTCTCTTGCCAGCGGCACTCCTCCTGTAGCACCATTCTGTACTACAACAGTATATTTATCTGTATCAACTGTGATTTCCCCAACAGGCCCAGCATAATCGCTATGCTGCTGCGTTGTGCCGCGGTACAGCTGTATAGGCTTAATAGTATTACGCATAGTCTGCTACCCATTCACAATCTCAATAATTTTTACCTGACTCAGCATAGCAGAAATCGTAGCACTTTTGTAATGAGTCTCCATACTGGAACCAGAGGGAACCACAATGAAAGCCTTGTTTTTACCAGATAATGTCTTCACAGGAGACCCAGCCAGATGAATAGCAATGCCGGGAGGTACAGCCTGCATATTTTCCTGCTGAAGCGGATGATTCGCATTCTGCTCAAACGTGGCAGGTCCGGTACTGAGCCAGATGACATCGAACGTACCACGGCCCGGCGTGGTCTCTCCGGTCAGATTAAGCCCGCTCACATTGTCAGCGTAGTTGATATTCGGACTGTGAGCAAACCGCAGAACAGGATATGCCATTGCCTTGTAAAGCCACTTGTCTTCCCTGCCAATCTCATCCGGAAGTACAAATGTGTAAGAAGGAACCATTGCGAATAAGAAAAGTCCCGTTATATCAACGAGATTCACGCAGTCATCGAACAGATTATACCAATTATACTTAACAGGCTGCCCATCATATGGTTTCTGAAATGCGTAAAACTCCCCAATAGCGGCAGAATAAAAACAGGAGTTGATATTCTTCAGTTTGGAACACCCATCAAAAAGTCCCAGAATATTGGGTACAGAAGAAAAAGCAAACGTCCCCATAAGCGACTCTGCGGAAGTGTTCCGGAAAAGACCCTGCATGAGCCCATCACTTGTAGGATAAGCATTCGGAAACCATACAGGACTCTGGTCAGCAGTATAACCGCTAAAGCAGCAGTCAAACCTTGTGGCATTAACACAGTCCACAAAAAAGTCCGTGCTTATCATGCCACCTTTCACACCGCAAAAAGTATATCTGAACTCTTTAGCCGCACTGCACCCAGAGAAAAGAAGCAGGTCATTCGTGAGGCTGAGAGAACTACAAGCATGAAAAGTTGAGTTAAATGTCTCAGCGTCAGTATTGTTACTAAACAAATCTGAAGGTATGGAAGTCAGCGCCGAACATCCATAAAACAGATTATCCATACGCTTACCGGTAGCGGTGGAATCACTATACGTAACATATGCGCCCCTGATAACCGGCATGGCATTATATATCGTAGTCAGATTAGTAGTATGTCCATAGGTAGGACTGACGCTCTGACCTACTTCCGTATGAGACCACGTAGCAGGGAGAGCGTAAATCTTCACCCTGTACGAACCCGCGGAAGCATATGTATGAACGAACTCAGGATTCAAATCATGCAGGTCATCGCCACTATATGCCCCTTTGACAACAGACGTAGAGCCATCACCCCAGTCTATAATAACCTTGTCCGTATTTACGTAATGACTCGTCCATATAGGAACATATATAGATTTAGAAGAAGCATCCTCAGCTATCGTATAACCCAAGTCCCACGACTCCATCCCCGCCGTACTGGTACCTCTTCCCAGAAGCATACGCTGAATAATCATAGATACAATCCTCATTATAATTGAAAGAGCGGAAAGTACCGCCCTTTCAAATAACCTAACTGGCGTTAGCAATAGCAAGTGTACCATACCATGTTGTTCCACCGTCAGGAGTCATGAACGTCAGCACGTCTACGCCGGAGGAAGTAAGCGTGGGCGCAACACCGTCCGTCCATTTGACAGAAGTGGGCCATGTAATAGCAGCAGAGCCGCCATTGGTCAGAATAATATTGAGCGTGGCTGCTTTGCCGGAAGGCACATTAATGAAAGTAAACGTAGTATCAGCAGATATAGCCTTACTGAATACTACGCCTTTGGAAAGGTCAACTTCGGAAGTCGTCATAGCCGAAGTCGTTCCGTATGGGCCCTGAAGAAACGTCTTCACATCCTCAATGGTCTCGTTGTTCCTGATGTGCACCACAAGGTCATCGCTGGCCTTACTGGCAGCAAGGTCGTAAGCAGCCTTAACCGCTTTGGGCGTAGCCGCCGTACCGCCAGTAGCGGCGTCAAGCGAACTGTCCACAGCGTCCGAGAGCATGTTGTTGCCAGATACAACATTAGTAGCCGTGGGGTCAGCAAGAGCGCTTTTCAGAGCGGCTGTATCAAGCGTCAGGTCAAGCCCATCAGCGTCACCAAGCGTTGTAGAAGCCTTACCATCTACTTTGATATAAGTGTCACCCTTAACAGCGTATGTCTTCTTAACCGCCCCATCGACAGCTGTCTTCACAGCTTTGGGCGTGGCAGCTGTACCACCAGTAGCGGCATCAAGGCCGCTGTCTATAGCATCGGAAAGCTTAAGATTGCCAGCGGTCGTTCCCGTACCTGTCGGGTCAGAGAGCAGAGCCTTCAGCGCATCTGTATCAATAGAAAGCGCAAGAGCGTCACTACCAATGGTCGTACTCCTGCTTCCATTAGCAAGTACATAACCATCACCGGTCACAGTATGACTCTCTTTCACAAGAGGATGCCCGCCGGCTGTTTTGCCATCATGCACGACAAGCGTACTCTTCGTTGTATCAACAGTGCACTCACCCGCAGGCCCTGTATAACCCGAATGCTGGGCGGTCGTGCCTCTGTAAAACTGAATAGGCTGTTTAGTATTTCTGGACATCAGTAATCACCACCCTTAATCCATTGTACCAAAATCATAGGGGAAATACGCCTTTCCGTCTACACCGTTGGTAAGAGCGTTCCCAGCCTGAGTGGAAACATTAAACGCGTCAACCGAGAGATAAATATCTCCGGAAGCGTCAGTCTTAATAGTATTGTCCGACAGCGTGGAGACCAGCGAAGCGGTATCAACCGCCAGCGCACCATCAGAATAGGTCAGACCACCCTTATCCTTGATACGGGTAGAAACAGTCGTCCCGCTGACAGTAATGCCATTACCGCCAGTATAATTAACACGGAGGGCGTCAACGTTAACATACGTATCCTTCGTGGAACCATCACTAAGCGTAAAGGTGAATTTAAGATACGTACCTTCCGCCTGACCTTCAGGATTAGTGACAAGCTGAGCATCCTTCAGAATGGCACCTTCACCAGACGGAATATTCACGGACGTAACAACCTGATTATTATGGCCAACAACAGTAAGCGTTCCGGTAGCTTCATTAAAAGAAAGCGTGAATCCAGAAGCAAGCTTACCAGAGTCATTGACATAAAGAATCTTGTCCGTAGGGGAAACAAGGTCAGAAGCAGAGTTCTTCGCCACATACAGACCACCATCAAACGCAGCCTGAAGGGCATTGTTCGGAACCTGACTGATAAGGTCAGACGGGCAAAGAGAAAGCTTGTTATCAATATTAACTCTGAGAAGATTACACTTCTCAGAAGAAACAAGCCCATCGGCAGTTACCTTAAGCGCACCAGACTTGTCCTGTACGATGAGATTATCAGCGTCATCAGACCTGATAGCCGCCGCCGTAACAATAAGCTTACCAGAGCTGTCTTTGCTAATGAGGTTCAGACTATCAGTAGAGCGAAGCGAATCAGCAGACGCATACGCGCCACCATCGGAACCAGCTGTAATCAGATTTCCGCTATCCGAGGAAACAACCCTGATGAAAGAGTTTACATAATCACGAATGACACTCTTATCGAGAGAAATCTTCCCCTTATCAGTGACATCAAGAAGGTTGTCTCTGGAATCATCCGTAAGATTGCTGCCGCTGGTATACAGCCCACTATCGGAGCCAAGAACAATAGCGTTGTTCTCGTCCTTGGAAAGAAGCGCCGCGGCCAGACCGAGATGCAAAAGGTCATCCTTCGTCAGGATTACTTTGTCATCAACAGAGGAAATGCGGAGAATGTTCGCATCCGCATTGGAAAGAACGTCATTGCCGCCAGTATAGAAACCACCATCAGAACCCTTACGGGTGTAGTTCCCCTTATCACCGGACACTTTGGCTTCTTCCGGAAGCGTCACAGCAAGTTTGCCATCAGAACCAATATTCAGGCCGTTTCCCGTATCGGACGAAACAAGCAGAGGAGCAACGCCGCTGTCGGCAATATCCCCGGCAGTAAGCGTAACCTTGCCTTCGCTTGCACGCAGAATGTTGGCATCACTATCAGAAAGAATATTCCTGCTGCCGACATAGAAACCCTTATCAGCTCCGTATGTCAGATAGTTACCTGTAGCCGTGGAAACACCAACACGGGTAACAGCCAGCTTCCCATCAGAACCAACATGCAGAACATTATCCTTCTCCGAAGAGATAAAACGGAAAAGGATATTGCCATCCACAAGGTCAGCGGCAGTAAGAATAACCTTGCCGTTAGCGTCAGCGTGGAGAATGTTTATGCTGGAGTTGGACAGAACATCCGTAGAACCAACATAGAAATTACCGTCATTCCCGTACCGGAGGTAATTGAACCTATCTTTGGAAACTTTAGGAATGACAGGAGTCTCTACAAACAATTTCCCATCAGAGTTGAGCTGAATGGCATTGCCATCAGCGTCAGACCTGATGTCGCTGACAGCAACACCAAGTCCGTCATCGCTGACTTTGAGAACGTTCCCTTTCGATTTGGTAACAGGCACAGACGCAGGAGTAAGCTGGTCGCCTTCCTGCGCAGGCTTGTGCGTTTTCTCATCATAGAGAAAAACAGGATTAAAATAACTCATGGAATCTCCTAACGCATAAAATACTGAGCTGTGAGCGTGAGCGCCGCTCCGACAACCGTACAGATAATTCCCATAACCCAGCGTCCGACACGAAGAGAAGTTACTACTTCAGTACGCCACAGCTCTATATCCGAAATCCTTGACTCCAGTGAACTGTAGCTGCGGACGCTCTGGGACAGGACATCATCCAATTTATGGGTAAACACAACTATCTGCTCCTGCATCCTCCCAAGAGCATCAGCCAGCGCCTCCCTGCTCCGTACATCGTCATCCCGCATCTGACGCAGGAAGCTCAGAGCTGCTTTTAATTCGCCTAACTGTTCCAGTACACGCTTGTCGTTACTTTCGTCCTGCATTACGTGCCTGCCCAAAGTTACAGGCTACCCAGCTGAGCACACTATAAAATGCCTTATAGACCTTGGAAGAGTCCTCTTTGGGAGCCGGGATGATAGTGGCAATAGCCGAGAAGACACCAATAATAGCAAACAGCAGACTGACATATTTGTCAGAACTGTTGGCATTGAGATAAGCAAAAAGAGTATCAAACATTAGTCAAAATCCTTCCGCTCCAATAAAGTGTATGTAAACACAGGCCCATAATATATAGAAGAAGTATCACACAATTTCATAAAGTCGTTGAAGTCCTTCTCAACAGCAAACACCTGACACCCGGCGCTCCAGCGGTCTACCTGTACGGAATTCCTGCCGGCCTTATGAATATTGATACCAAACATTCCCGTCTCGGTTCTCCCGGTATCAATCGTGTGGTCTTTATTCCTGTCACGGTACACCGTAACAGGTTTATACTGCACAAGGGCCGTATACTGACCTTTGTGCTTTCCTATTGTAAACGCCCCCCTGTACTGACCGGGTACAAGAATAGCGGTTCCATTATCATTACAGGGATGCTCCGCATAGTAAAAACCCGGGTCTGTCGATATTCGCCAGTACCGTGTAACCCATCCGTATATACTCCTGTATATACAGCACATAGTATCATCAAAGGCATTCGTAATCTGCTGGTTATTGCGTATACCGATGATATTAAGGTTATTGGTTCCTTTATCAAAGAAGGCGTAACCCTTCTTCTTCATAACTCTGACTACATCATCTCTGTCCGGAATAAACATAATCCCCCCGTATGAACACTATATAACATAATAGAAAACCGTCTGCAATTTATGTTGACAGCCCCCGGTTATTTACCTATAGTCAGGTCATCCAACCACAGTACAGTCTTACACCTCCACACAGCTGAGACTGGAAACCCCCGCAGGATTTGTCTCATCCTGCGGGGGTTTCGCTTATTCTCTTATAATATCAAAACTGTATTCTGTGGAATCATGAGGCTTTATAACATACCCTGCGTCACGAAACAGCTCCTCAGAACCTTTTGCCCCGGCGTAGCCGCTAACGACAATCACCCGCGAGATACCGGACTCAATCAACAGACCAGTACAGGACGGACACGGGAACACCGATACGAACGCAGTACACCCCGCCACTTTCAGTCCCAGCGCCGCGGCATGAGCTATGGCATCGGCTTCCGCGTGAACGGCATGACACAGGTCAAGCCTGTCACCGGAAGCATACTTCTCCCGCGGACAGGACTCACATTCCTTTCCGGGATAAGGATTGTGATTGTACCCGCAGGAAACAATCAGTCCGTCCCGCCGGACAATAACGCACCCAACATGCCGTCTGCGGCAGTCAGAGTTCCCCGCCACATGTTCAGTCATCATCAGGGGCCGCTGCATACCCACCGGTAATCGCATGCCTGTAGCCCTCCAGTCCGCCAAAAATAGCGACATAATCTTTACTGCGCAGCAGGTCGCAGTAACGTTTCATATTGCGGATAACGCTGTCAATGCCATTCTCATGAGCAGCGTCAAATATAACCGCCTGTTCCTGCCAGCTCATACGGGAGAATAGCTTATACTCCTGCGCATCGTTCCATTGGGGAATAAGCGTAGTACAGCAGTATTCCTCAACCATGATACAGGTCAGCAGAAACGCCTGCTCGGAAGTAACAGAAAAAGGCCTGTTCCTGAGCCAGCACATAGCGTCCCCACCCACATGCGCCGTATACCGTGACAGCTTCTTAAGAAGCTCCTCAGGAACACCAAGTCTTTTAAGCTCAATCCTCCTGTACGCACCAAGGTCAAACCCCGCCCCAACCTGTATACCCTTCTCCGGGTCTATGGGAGTAACGTCAGCAATGCTTGTCGTGCCATAGTAAATAACAGGTTTATAACTGCCATCATTCAGGTAGCAGGGGATGTAGCCCCGCAGGGAATACCCACAGAGCTCCCCCCTGCCAGCAAGGTGACGGACTATCTTATCTATCTCGACCGCCACTCTGCTCCTCCCCGACACCATGCCTGACCCTGTCTCTCTCCTCAGCACGCTTGGCATCGTTCCATGTGCTGAGGTCGCCAGTCAGATACCCGGTCACACGCCTGATACGCTCGAAGTGAATGCCATCGCCAATCATGCCTGAGTCTCTGGTCTCTTCCATAATACCCTCCTAAAGAGCATTCTTTCTAATCTGGCGAAGCTTCTCTTCACTTACAGCCTCGCCGTCATGACGCCCGCACAAGGGGCAGGTATCACCAATCACTCCTGTATATCCGCATACAGGGTCACGGTCTACAGGATGGTTAACAGCTCCGTAACCAATACCGGAATCGTGCATACACTTTGCCACGCTCATAACAGCCTCCGGGTTCTTCGCCGTGTCACCGTCAAGCTCAACATAAGTAATATGCCCGCCGTTCTCAAGCTCATGAAAAGGAGCCTCGAGCTTAATCTTCCTGTACGCAGATATGGGGAACTTCACCGGTATGTGATGGCTGTTCGTGTAATACTCTTTGTCCGTCACACCGGGGATTACTCCGTACTCATTCCTGTCCGCTCTGAGGAACGCTCCAGCCGTGCTCTCCGCGGGAGAGCCAATCAGAGAGAAGTTCAGGTTGTACTTCTCACACGCCAAATCAGCCCTCAGACGCAGATGCCTGACAATATCAAGCCCAAGCTGTTCCGCTTCATCGGTCTCTCCATGATGATGCCCCGTGAGAGCGACAAGCGCCTCAGCAAGGCCAACAAAGCCTATACCAAGCGTGCCATGCCTGATAGCTTTCTCTATCCTGTCGTCCGGGTCAAGGTCTTTACTGTCTTCATAAAGTCCCTGTCCCATAAGGAATGGCAGGTTCTTCACTCTCAGATTCGCCTGAATCCTGTAACGGGAAACAAGCTGACTGACTACTATGTCAACAACCGAATCAAGAACAGCCATGAAAGCTTTGACACCCTTCCCCTTGTTGACAATCGCAATGTGAGGAAGATTAATGCTCGTAAATGAGAGGTTGCCCCTGCCCGGAGTAATATCCTTCCCGAATCTGTCCGCCATAACTCTCGTCCGGCAGCCCATGGTAGCCACCTCTGTCTCGACATGACCCGGGCGATAATACTGAAGATTGAAAGGAGCATCCAGAAATTCCCAGTTCGGGAACAGCCGTTTAGCCGACACTTTCACCGACAGCTCAAACAGGTCATAGTTCGGGTCGCCATAATTATAGTTGACACCTTCCTTTACCTTAAAGACCTGTACGGGAAAGATAGGAGTTTCCCCATACCCAAGCCCCGCCTCTGTGGCAAGCAGAATACTCTTTATAACAAGCCTCTGCTCTTTGGTCGTCCCCGTACCATAGTTAATAGACGAGAACGGAACCTGCGCCCCGGCGCGTGAAGCCATGGTATTCAGGTTGTGAAGCAGGGCCTCCATAGCCTGATAGGTCTCATAAGACGTAAGCTCCCACGCCTTGGCCTCCACAGAACCGGTGAAGCCCAAATGTTTCAGCATCCTGACATAATGCTTATACGTAGCGTCCACATACGGGGCAAGCGCGTACTCAAAGTCCGGTATGCTCTGCCCGCCGAACATGTCATTCTGGTTCGACTGGAGCACTATACAGGCGAGAGCCGCAGCCGTCCGTATCCCTTTCGGCGGACGCACCGACCCGTGCCCCGTACTGAACCCTCTCGCCAGAACCTCAGACAACGGTATCTGAAGACAGTTCAGAGACGTCCCATAGAAATCAAGGTCGTGAATGTGAATGACCCCAAGCCTATGAAGGTTCGCCGTGTCTTTAGGGATAATGTCCGGATTATTGAGGAAGTAATACTTAGACGCCTCTGACCCGATGCGGAGCATACGGCCCATCGGAGCCCCGCCGCGGACATTGGCGTTTTCCCTCATAAGGTCAACTCCGGACGGGTCGGCCGAGAGAATACGCCCAAACTGCCTGTATATCTTCCATTTGCGCTCCCGTACAACAGAACGCTCGTTCCTGTACTTCTCATACACAGCCCCAAGCTCCGGGTCATGTCTGGCGAGATAACACAGAATGGCCGACTGAATCTCCTCGACAGAGACGACTTCCACGTCACTATACCCTTTTACAATATCATCAAATACGTCAGCCGCGTATTTGACAGCGTTGTTCTCCTTACGGTTCATCGCCCGCTCGGCAGAGTATATGGCGCTGATTATCCTCTCCGGCCTGAAATCATCAAGCCTTCCATCACGTTTAATCACTTTGAGTCTCATAGAATCTCCAGAACGTATATACACCACATCCCGCAGAGCAGGATGACAACCGCCCAGAACAGAACCTCTTTTATATAATCCATGCGAACACCGACAGCAATATCACTGTAATTTCCGTGAAAACAAACATAACAATGACAACACATATCATGGTAGAATCATCGGACGTCATCTGTGCTATCCTGCGCATCAGCAGACTCTCAAAAGTTTCCATAGCTACAGTCCTTCAGAATATTATTTTGCCATCCATGCCAGTACCGAGAATAATAGCACTAAAACCCCTGTAAGGAGAAACACAATAGTGATAACACATGCCATAACGAAATCGTCAGACGGCAGTTGCGCTATCTTACGTATAAGTATACTCTTGAATGTTTCCATAGCTACAGTCCTTTCTTCCGGATAATGGAAAGAAGATGAACATTGCAATGCCGACACATCTTCCGGCAGAGAATCTCCCAGCCGCGCTCAGCTTCTGTATTATCACCATCGACACTTTCAGGCCCCGACATACCGCATGAGGGGCAGGCTACAGTGCGCCCGCCCCCGTCAGTATCGGCCAGATAGACATCTGGACACCCGCAGTATGGGCAGGAGTGCATTACTTCCGCAGCTCGTCCGTAGCTCGTCCGTAGAGTCGAATACCGGCTTCCCAAATGCCTCAGCAGTGACACGCTGTACACAACAGAATATGTCCTCCCTCCACCCCGGCAGAAACAGAAGCCCATCGCTGTCGCTCATTGTGGCGTAGTCCTCAGAGAGCCGGTACAGGGCGGCATCATAATTGGCCGGCTTCAGCCCCCTGAAGCGGGTATTAGCGACCCTGTACCCCATACCAGTGAGTTCGTCATAAGCCTTATCCCACTCAGCCTTTAACTATTCATACGTTTTCCCCGTCATAGGCTGTATAATCATAACCTTATTCATCACCCGTTCTCCAGTCTCCCCGGCAGAGGCGCCAGACGACACAAAGCAGGTCAAGCGCCTCATCCATGACGCGCTCCTCCCCCTCGCCTTTATTGAGCGCCTGACACAGTTCCCCGTATTCCTCACCAATGACACCTACGCCCTGATAGATACCGTCAGCGAAATCAGGATGCTTAGCCTCAGCTTTTGCGAGCCTGCTAATCAGACTGAAAAGAACCTTCCCATCACAGGTCAGATTCTCGTGTTCATCATTAGTAAGATTAATCGTTATCGTGCTGTCCATCTCTTTTATCCTTCAGCTCAGAATATGTAAGATTGACACTCCCATCTACTCAGCAGCGTTTCTCGTGGCGCACTCAACCCCACAGGCGGCGTATCCCGCCATATCAACCCATGAATCCTCTTTTGCCTTATCATTCCTGACTCTTGCCATTTTCAGCATAATCATCATAGCGGCAACATCGGCAGAGCTCAGATTCACTGCGGTATAGGCTGTCCAGAGTTTCGCAATCAGAGCGAAACAATCCTCTGGTTCCCCGTACTGGCTGTTGCGGTCTTTCGTAACAATTTCCTCTGCTGTATGAAGGCATTCTGCTCTGGTCATTGTAAAGCTCCTAATGGCTAAAGAGTGAGACTGTGTAGGGTTCCGTATCCACATCAGAATAGGACCTCACAGAATCGCCACGGATACGGGCCCAGCATTTCGGACACCGGTAGTCGTTGGTCGGCTTTCCGCAGTCATGGCATTTGCGGCTGTAAACGAAACTGCCATTGTGGCGAAACCGCTTCCTGCCTTCCTGCCCGTCCCACTCTTCATCGTAATAGTACCTATAATAACTGCTTCTCGGTTTCATATCGAACCCCCGGATTATTATTTGTCGTATTCAAGGCGGATACTCGGAGAGGCTTTGAATACGAGAATCCCACGCTCCGGAATCCTGTACTTGGCACCGGTACGGGGGTTGCGGCCCATACGGGACGCCCTGCGCTTCAGACAGAACGTTCCAAAGCCGCGGATAAGAACCACGTAACCATCAAGGCAGAAGTTGTAAATACGCCTGAACAGGTCAGGGTCATCAGTAATCTTAGATATGGCAATACGTTTCTGCATCCTGTACTCCTCCATTTGGAAATGTTGTTGAAACTGTGCAGCATAATAAAAAATTAGTCAAGACTTTTCTGGATAAATACGGGGGGCCTGTCCAATATGGGTGGGGGGTCGAGATGTGTTCACACATATATAAGGTCTACTCTTGGGGGGAGAGGAACGGCCCGTCCAAAACCCCCTATATAAGGATAGCTTGATATGCTTATATATGGCTATGTTGCTATGTGGATATTCTGATAGTGGCATATGCTTATATTCAAATATGGGAATATGTATATATGCAGATATGCGGATATGTAGATAAGCTGATGCCGCTACCCGGCATGCCGCCCCGTGATAAAAGTAGAAAAAAGTAGAAAAAGCTGTTTACTCTACTGCGAGAGAAGCGTATAAGGTATCTATCGAGAGAGGGATAGGCCCTCTGGATACAAGGTGAGCATCCCGCTCACGGGCCCACAAAAGGAGGTAAACACCTGGGCCGCCACTCAGTAGCTTATTAATCATAGGGTGGGCACCCCTGGCATAGTGAGTCAGTGATGAGTGCCGAGCCATAGGATGAGCTGAAAGCGCTCACACATAGGGATAGAAGGAACTACGGTGGCCCACGCCCATGGGTAGGGTGCGCCCTAGTCGGTACTAGCATAGTACCTGGTGGATACACACGAGCTCCGCCGCGCCGTATAGGCTAGCGGCATACATAGGAGTAGTGCGCCCTTATACATGGATAGGCTAGCATGCCCGCAATGGGCATGTGCCGTCCAGTCCCTAGGGGTAGCCCGTGTCCCTGTACACATGCGTACGGTGTGATAGGCCGACTGTGAAGAAAGTAGTGTAGGAGCGGACTTCCTGCGAACAATAAAAAACAAAAACAATAAACGGAGAAAAAATGATGATTCAAAATTCCGATTTCAGCAAATTCCGTGCCAACTTCTGCAATGAGAACATCGCTGAAATGGCGTGGAAAATACAAAAAATCACGGGCAACGCGGAACGGATTTTCAGGAACTTTGGTGAAAAGGCATTGAACATCTTGGTCAATGAGTGCAAGCCAGAGATCATTGGGGATATTGTTCAGCTGATAAAATCGTCCCGTACAAAGTCTGCAATAGAGCTTAGGAAGAAGCTGGTCTTCATCCTGTTCGGATATGACGGGAAAGAGGTCAAGGGTGATAAGGTGAAGTACCTTATCCCTAGTATCAAGACCGACGATATTATAGCGGTCAAATATATCGACCGCAAAGTTCTTGCGCCCAGGTGGGAACAGGCCAAGAAGAACATCAACATCCAATACACAAAGAGACTTCCCGCGAAACGAGAAGTCTCTCTGGACGAAATCCTTGCGGCCATAAAGGCCGCAAACAAGGACACCGCAACCGCTGTTGCGAAAGCGGTCAACGAACGCCTTAGTAAGTTCGCTAAGGCAGAGGCGGCCATGAAAAAGACGGCCGCTTAAGTGAGTAAGGGCTAGGGGGTGAAACCCCTAGCCCCTATTTATTGAGTTATTAATATATAAGGATTAATGACTCAATAAATAGGTTCGTTCCTGGAAAAATCCTGTGGATTTTTGTGCCCAAAAATTTCTGTATTTTTCTGCCCGAAAATTCATGGAATTAAATCCGTGTCCACGGACGTGCCATTAATGAATATATGATTTTTCTATGGGAAAATTTCTGTATTTTTCTGTGGGAAAATTTCTGTATTTTTCTATGGGAAAATTCCTGTATTTTTCTGTGGGAAAATTTCTGTATTTTTCTATGGGAAAATTCCTGTATTTTTCTGTGGGAAAATTTCTGTATTTTTCTATGGGAAATTCACGGAATTATTATGCCCAAAAATTTGCACATTTTTACCCGTGTCCACGGGCGTGCCATTAATATTTTGCGCCCGAAAAACACAGGATTTTTGCGCCTAAAAAACCGCTGTCCATGAGGTGGACAGAGGGTGGACAGAGGCAAGTGGACAGAGTGGACAGAAGTCTGTCCACTTGGCCGAAAAAAGTGGCGTGATTCCAGTACGTTACAAGGCGATTTTTTGGCCTCTGTCCACTCTGTCCAGTACGGGAAATTCAGGCATTTTTCTAAGTGGTTGAAATTCCTGTACTTTTTTATGGGTATATTATATTATTATTTTATTCTGGACAGTAATAAAAAATATATACCCCATGTAAGGCGGTCGGACGGGACAGAAAAATAGAATATATATTTTATATAATATATAGATGTGTTTTCTGGAGCTCTGTCCACCTGTCCGCGTAAGTGTCTGTTTTTATTGCCAATCCGCGACAAGGCTGGACAGAGCCGTTGTAACCTATTGATTTTATTGATGAATTTTTTGTCCCGTCTGTCCACTTCGAAACACTAAGAGATGGACAGAGTAGTAAAGAGCTGGACAGAGGCTTCTGTCCCGTCTGTCCAGCCGGCCGTGTCCACTGTCCACAGATAAAAATCCCCGATTTTTCCCACCGAAAATTCATGCATTTTTGTGGTAAAAAATCCCCAATTTTTCCTAGATAAAAATACAGGATTTTCCCGCACCAAAAATACGCGATTTTTTGCAACGAGAAATTCACGTATTTTCCACAAGAGAAACAGGAGGAAAAATGAAAATTATTAATCTGACTCCCCACGACATTAATGTTGTAGCGGAGGGGACTTCTCTCATTCTGGAGACCATCCCCGTATCGGGTGTTGTCGCCCGTGTGGGTATGGATGAGGAAGACCTGGGGATGAAAGGGAACATCCGTTTCATACGGTTGCGTCCCGGCCGTCCTGTGAACGTACCGGAACCCCGCCCCGGCACGCTTTTCATCGTGTCGCGTGCGGTACAGGAAGCGTGCCCCGACAGGCACGACCTGATTGTGCCTACTCATATGGTGAAGTCTCCGGACAGGCGCACCATTATCGGGTGCGCCGCGTTCTCTGTGAACTAGGAGGTGTAAGATGCGATTAAACAGGATGTCTATGAAACATTGTCCCGAGATTGCGGAGCTGTATATAACACCCCGCAATCTTGGGTTCTACGAATGCAACGGCGTTGAGGCCGTTGCGTTGGGGGCCCGTGTCGTACAGGATACGGGGCAGGCTGGCGCGCTGATAATCGGCAGCGCCACTGTAGGTATCACCCCACAGGGGCTGTACTACATGGAGGAGCACGACCTTCCGCGATTGTATAATAGAAACGCAGGCGGTAGGGCGTTTGACATTCTGCCGGACGGGCAGAAAGTTGTTGTCCTCTTCAAAAAGGAGGGGGACAGACGGCCTTACTATAATCTCACTCTGTACTACTACAGTACAGGAGAGCTTGAGGCGGTAGACTTGGGTTATCCACCAGAATGGATAAGCATACGGATACTGAAAAACTGCCTGGGCCGTGTATCTATCACGGCCACAGCGTCCTCCACCTCTAAGATGAGGTACACGATATGGGAGTAAGCCAGTACCCAATCCATGAACTCATTCATCGTGGAGAAACGGATGTGATATTCTACAAGGGTATAGCCAATGCGTGGGCGCTGAACTTTTTGTTCAGCGACTACAGGCTGTACCATAACCCAATGGCATTCTACGCCATTAAAGCGATGGTGATATGACTACTGACTACCCTGTTCACTGGCTCGTGTGCAGCATGGGGAAAACCGGGAGCAGATATAAGAGGGTTGCTTTCGCATGGGCTTTGAACTTTATGTTCAAAGACTATTGTCTTCTCCCTGCTGAATTCTTTGAACTCATCTTTAATAGGTATCATGCGAAGTATCCGCTTACCGTTCTTAGGAGTATGCTCGACTGGCTTAAGAGTCCGGTCGGGTCTGACAGGTTCAGGCCTGTAACGGCTGGCAGACTGACCCGTGAGATGGCAGACAGGTTCACGTCATATCTCCGTAATAACAAGGGCATTGCGGAAGGACGGGGTATTGCCCTGCTCCAGTATCTGAGGGCCCGGTATCATTCAGCCGTGACCACGGAGCAGGGGCTTGTCCGTGTCGCTGAGCTGATGGTCATGCTCAGTCTTCCCTTGAGTCTTAATAAGGACGCTATGGAAGATACGTCCCGGTACAACTGGTTCATGGCTATGCACCTGCTGTACGGGTATGGTAATAGGCAAATGAGCCTGCGGGACTTGGAGCATCTGTACAGGGTGTTTCCGGAGTATTCCGGTTCAGTTCCATTCCGTAATAACCGTGACTCGCTGGCCCGCATTACTACTGTGGGTCGTGAGGGCCTGTCTCTTACGGTGGTGGATCTCCGGGACATTATCAGAAGCATTACATTTGCAAACCGTAATTACGCACTGGCGCTGTACTCGCTTCTGCGCAGCCTGAGAAAATACGGCCATCCCATGGCCGCATACGCAACAAAAATAATAGCATTCTAAATTAAGAGGTAAGTAAAATGACTAATGAAGTTCGTGCGTGTTATCTGGACATGGGTTCTGTTCTTAACGACAGCCCCAATGGGCAGAAGTTTCCCGGTTATGACAAGCCGGGAGATTACACTCCCGAGGTCAGGCGGGATTATGTTCTGCCTGATTGGGCGAAGAAATACTTTGCACAGTGGCTCCGTTTCAGCGCCCGGTTAGGAGCGTTGTACGTTACTGGCCCGTCCGGATGCGGCAAGACGTCCTCCATCAGGCAGGTGGCGGCAAGGGCTAACTGGCCTGTGTATGAGTGTACCGCTCACGGCCGACTGGAGATGTCAGACCTTATCGGGCATCTGTCCATGATGAAAGATGGGAGTATGGCTTTTCAGTACGGGCCTCTGGCTCTCGCGATGAGGGACGGCGGGCTGTTCCTGCTCAACGAGATTGACCTGCTAGACCCGTCCATTGCGGTGGGTCTTAACTCCATTCTGGATGGGTCTCCACTCATTATCCCTGAGAATGGGGGTGAGATTATTCGCCCGCACAAGCGGTTCCGGTTCATCGCCACGGCGAATAGTAATGGCGGCGGTGATGACTCCGGTATGTATACCGGAGTGCTCGTTCAGAATATGGCTTTGATTGACCGGTTCTCGGTCATTAAGGCTGGGTATCTCGATGCGGATACGGAAGTATCTATTGTTTCCCATCATAAGGGCAGTATTCCGGACGATGTTGTCAGGAATATGGTCGCCCTTGCGGCAGCTGTAAGGGCGGCGAATGTCGGTACGGGAGAAGGCGTGCCCGTTGCTAAGACTTTCAGCACGAGAACACTCGTGCAATGGGCCGAATGGACAAACGCCGTGTCGTCAATGGCTGACCCGAACGGCCCCAGTCCTCTCCGTACCGGATTGGATATTGCGTTACTGAACTCGTGCTCCGTGTCAGACAGGGTTGCCATACTGGAGATGGCGTCCCGTATCTTTGGTGATGATGTTATGGGTACGGCGGATGGTAAGTCCGGGTCTGGCTCTGATGATGTGCTCGAATAGTATTGTGGAGGTTTAAAATGATTGTAAATATTAAAGATGTTGTCTCTTCTTCTGTTATTATCATGCCTGAGATTAAGGTCTGGACGGGCATGTCAAAGCTTACTGCGGGCGACTTCCCCCCGGAAGTACAGAAGAACCTGCCGCCAGATTATCTGGCGAAGCTCGGGAGCAAGCAGCTCCTGCCTAAGGACTACCTGCGCGAGCCGGGGATTATACGCTCACGTACATGGAACAGCCTTGTACGTGTCGGGACGCACTTCCTCGGCGGGTTCCTGATTCCTAAGGTTCGTATACAGGAGGTGGAGGATTTCCTGCATGCGGACAAGACTGATTTTGAAGCGGCTGTCAGGGCTATTCTCAGCGGCCTTCCCAAGGCTGTTGAGGAGTGGCTGGCGCAGACGCCAGACAAGTGGAAGTTCGCTATCTCTTCCGCCATTCCTACGGCCGGGGATATTGCTTCCCGGTACTCGTATGACTGGTACGAGTACGCTCTTGACCCGGAGGCATGTAACAACGGCAGTGCGCCGCTTGGCAGGGTGCTGTCCAGCGCGTTCATTGATGAGATTGCCGCTCTTGCCAAGCGGCAGTATGAAATTATTGAGCCGAAGTCCAGCGTGTTTGGCTTTAAGCTCAAGGGCATGGAGTCCCTGCGGGAGAAGCTTGAGGGGTACAGGATTACCCTTCCTCTTGTGGGGCCTGTCATTGCCGCTCTGGATGACGCTGTGAAGAAGGCGCGTAACAGCAACGAGGGGATTAATGACCTTAAGGGTCTGCTTAAGATTATGTCTGACCCTGCGTCATTGGATACGTTCCTCTCTTCTGGCGGGGTCATGTCTGTCCCTGTACAGGAACCTGTGAAGGAACCTGAACCCGAACCTGAACCTGTGAAGGAACCTGAACCGGAGCCTGTGGAAGACAGGCGGACTGAGCTTGAGCGTCTGCTTGCAGAGCTTCAGGAGAAGCTTGGTAAGAAGGAACCCGAACC
>ERZ1034901.658-NODE-658-length-26711-cov-120.737057_pt1 | contig 26711 bp, 22 predicted proteins | sample MGYA00520628_ERZ1034901 | MGnify/ENA primary metagenome ERZ1034901 (study PRJEB33766, sample SAMN09781783) | gut metagenome | biome: gut microbiome | host: Homo sapiens | place: Madagascar | study: EMG produced TPA metagenomics assembly of the PRJNA485056 data... | reverse complement strand
AGCTGCTTAATGCCCTGAGATTTAGCCGCCGGATTGTCGTTGCCGTAGCCTTCCATGAGGTTGATAACACCCCACACCGCGAGACCGGCACCGAGGGCGATAACGAGCGTCTGAAGAACCGTGACAGCCTGATTGATGAAAGCCATAGATTTTCCTCCTTGAATCGATGAAAGTTGAGTGTGTATTTTTGAAAATGGGCATAAAAAAAGAAGCCCCGTCGCTGTTCTGCTTTGGGATGAGCCATCAGGCTTTACCCACTGCGCAGTGCAGCGACGGGGCTTTAATCTGCATCGACCTCGCCCATATCATAGAGGTCGAATGTGTCATCGGGCTTGACTACCAGCTTGTGCTGCCGGTACTTCTCGATGTCAAAGGCGTTCCGCTTGTCGTAGTCGGAGAGCTGCCGGTACTTTGGATGCTTCGTAATGTCGTATTTGTTACTGAGAAAAGGTCTCACGCCTCGAAGCTGCAAAATACACTTTGCTCCGTCCATGACGGCGATCTCATCCTGAGACATCAGTTCCTTGCCGGTCTTCTGATAATTCAAGCCGTAGGAGTTGTTGTTGGAACGAGTTTCTGAGGTGTTGTAAAGGTCGATTGTCTCCTTGCCCAGCACCTCGCTGATTTCCTTGAGGGTCGATTTTTCTTTTCCGCCGAGGAAAAGTGTGCAGTCACAGTTGCCCGTGATGGTGTCAGCCGCATCCTTGTAGATGGTCTTGAGCTGGGACTGGGACTGCAAAATGATTGCTGCCGATATTTCCCGGCTGCGGATGGTGGCGATGAGCTTATCGAACTTCGGTATCTGACCGATATTCGCAAACTCATCCAGAAGGCAGCGGACATGAACGGGAAGTCTGCCTCCGTACACATCGTCCGCCTTGTCGCAGAGAAGATTAAACATCTGCGAATACATGATGGCACAGACAAAATTGAAGGTGTCATCCGTATCACTGATGATCACGAACAGGGCTGTTTTTCTGTCTCCGAGGGTGTCCAGCTCCATCTCATCGTAGCTCATCAGCTCCCGCAGCTCAGCGATGTCGAAGGGCGCAAGCCTTGCACCGCAGGAAATCAAAATAGACTTCGCGGTTTTGCCCGCCGCCAGCTTGTATTTTCGGTATTGCTTGACCGCAAAGTGGTCAGGATCGCGGGCTTCCAGCTCGTCGAACATGACATCCACTGGGTTCTTGAAGGTCTCATCGTCCTCTCTGGCTTCTGAGGCATTGATCATTTCGAGCAGGGTAGTAAAGTTTTTCTCGTGATCGGGTGCCTCGTACCAGATGTAGCCGATGAGAGCTGTGTAGTAGAGCTTTTCCGCCTTGACCCAGAAATCTTCGCCGGACTTATCGCCGTCTCCCTTCGTGTTGACGATGATCGTATTGACCAGCTTGAGGATGTCCTTCTCGCTGCGGATGTAGCTAAAAGGGTTGTAGTGCATGGATTTCCGGAAATTGATGGTGTTCAGCGACTTGATGACGTAGCCGCCCTTTTCAAGCATCTTGCCGCACTCCACCAGCACCGTCCCCTTCGGATCAGTGACCACATAAGAGCTGTGCATCTGCATCAGGTTTGGCTTGACAAAAAAGCGTGTCTTACCTGAGCCGGAACCGCCGATGACAAGGATATTTTTGTTGCGGGCGTATTTCGGCTGCTTCGGGCGGCTGTTCATGGTCAGGAACTCCGTCTGCGTCAGAATGACATTGTTGGAGAACTCCGGGTCCATGTACGGCTTGATGTCATCCGGCTTGCCCCAGCGGGCAGATCCGTATTCTTCGCCCTGCCGGAACTTCTTGCGGTTCTTGCCTTTGACGTAGACCGCCAGCTTGAGCAACGCACCGGCAATCAACCCGATGAGCAGATCGACGGGATGAAAGCTGGGCAGCGGATTTGCGAAGGCAGTGCCGAACACGGCAAAGCCGTTTGTCAGCTTGTCGATGAACTCTGCGCCGGGAGCGAGACGAAATACGGCGGCAATCTTATCCGCAAAATAGAAGGCGAAGACATACGGAAGGTTCAGAAGAATGAGCTTCTTCACATCGGGTTTGTTCACAGCTCCACACCCCGATCCTTGGTTTTGACCTTGACCTTCTCCTTGTGCTGCGCTTTGCTCTGGGCTTTCTCCTGATCCAGTTTGTGCCGGATAGACGGCTGTTCCTTCTGCTTGACGGTTTTGGCGGAGAACTCCTTGAAGGCGGCGGTCATCACATCAACGTCCCGCCCCTTGAAGAAGACAAGATAGCTGGGCGGCTCAACGGAAACGTCCTTCTTGAGTGCAAAGTCCAGACCGTATTTGCTGGCAGTCCGCTCAAAGGACTTGATATTGCCATCCGTCACTTCAATGTTGGAGATGGCGGCATTCTGGCTCATCAGATGCTTGATGGACTGCTTGCCGCGATAGGTTTTTGGCTGCTGCATCTGCTTCTGCGCCTTCTCAATCTCCTGCACGAACTTGTCCAGTGCCTTTTTCAGCACCTCGGCTGAGATTTTGCCGCCCTTGATCATGATTGCAACAACTTTGGTGTTGACTTCATCCTGCATTGCGGCGTTTACCTCCTTTCGTTGGAATGATTATGGGGACTGCTGCCACAGCTAAGGCGGCACAATCCGGAGATGGATGATTTTCATTTACACTGTCCTCCTTTCCGAGCAATGCTCACGATGGTATTCATTAAAGAGTGTCTTCACAAAGGCTATAATCGTAGGTCTTCGGCTTCTTTGACCCTGCCGATCTGTCCTGCCCGTAGAAATCATGATTGACGAGCGCGGAGTAGTAATTGTCTATCGTCAGAGAAGCGTTATACAGAGCGGTCAACAGGTACGCCCGGATATTACGGATGTCTGACGGGTTCTTGTTCATTGCGTCCAGAACGTACTCAATATGGCTGCTATTCAGCTTGAGGAAGCGGGACTTTACCACTTGCTGCGGCATATCCTCGCCATTGATGCGGATAGTCGGCGCGGTGGAACAGACGGCATCCAGCATGATGTCCATGATCTCCCGGAACCGGTCTTTATCGAACTTCGGATCCTGACAGAGAATGTCGTAGTCAAGATTCTCTTTGATAATCTCTTCATACTCGCTTCGCTCATCCATCCTGTCCATCCCATCAAGATTGATGGATTGATAGTTCATTGAGAGAGTATTTCTTTCTTGGTTAATTACTTGGATAGTATTTATTTGTGCGGGATTATCCCTATGGGGATTCTCCACATCTGGACTATCCACATCGGGATTTTCCCTATGTGGTTTTTCCCTGTGTGGCAAACCTGCTTGTGGAGACTCGTAAATGTCAAATTCCGTGGTGACAAGCCTGCCCTTGCTGTCTCTTCCTCTGTGACGAACAAGATAGCCGTTTTTCTCAAGCTCTTTGAGTGCCGAGAGAATGGCGTCGGGACCTTCCTTGCAAATAGCAGCCAGCCCACGGGTGGAGAATTGCCAGCCATCATTGAACGACAGCATTTTTGAAAGAAGACCGACTGCCTTGAGGGACAGGTTCTTATCCCTTAGATGTGTATTGCCCATGACCGTGAAGTCACGGGTTTTATTGACGCGATAGACGGACACATAATCACCCTGCCATTTTCGCAGACACTTCAACGCCGCAGATACCAAAGTACCGGATGCGGATAACATCCTTGCCTTTCGGTGTAAAGTAGGTCTGAGAGCCGGTATATCGGAAGGTCACGAAATCCCGGACAATGAAAAGTCCTTCGTTGCTCTTCTTGTTGTAGGGAAGAAGCTGACCGGATGGAGAGCGGAACAGATAGCCTTCGTTAAGCAGGAACTTGACAAACTTGCGCTCCGGGATTTTCAGTTCCTTCGCCGTCGTTCGGATATTGGTGCAGTCATCCGGATTGATGAAGGCGTCAAAGTAGTCCGCCTTCGGTCTTGCAACATTGAGTTCGGCTTCAAGTGCATCGGCACGGTCTCTTTCTCTAAGCACAGCTTTCGCCATCACCAAGGCAAATGCCGGGTCTTTTTGGATGCGTTCCAGCACGGAGTCTGTCATGTAGCAGCCGGTTTTACGGATCATGGGAACAACATCGTCGAACAGCCAGCGTTCAAATTTCTCAGCCGCAGGAAGCTTGCTGCGGACAATGAGACGGTACACATCACCTTCGGTTATGAAAAGCATCTCTTGCTCACCGCCGTTTGTAAGGATACGCTGTTTCAACGTACCCTTGGCATGACGGGCAACCGCTTCATTCGGTCTGGCATATCCCAATGCTCTTGCAATGTCTGAGCCGCAGAACAAGAGTGTTTCTCCGTCGAGGATCGTTCTCACCTCACCAAACTGCTCATTCTTGAAGACTTCGATTTTGTTATCCATGATTGACTTCCTTTCCGGCAGCAGATGTGCCACTTTGATTTTTGAGGGTAGAAACGGGATTGCAGCAGTAGGGACACTCTGCAAACACGCAGGACTGATATTTCCAGAAGGGGCGATGAAAGCGGCAAGTACGGCATTCCGGTATAATGCCCTCGCAGCCGCTATCGAAATGGGAATACGGCGTTTCCTGCATCAAGGCGTCAAATGCCTTGGCAGAATCTCTTGTGTTCATTGCCTTGACCTCCAATTTGACAAAAAATAAGCCCCGTTATTGTTCTGCTATGCGCAGTGCAATAACGGGGCTTTGCTATACGAATTATTCTGTTGTATCAAGTCTATCAAGAAAACTTTTGATGAGCAGCGTGTGCTTCCAAGTTTTTCGTGTAATGTCGAAGCTGTACTGAGAAACGAGGAAATCTACGAGGCTGATCTTTGGTATAAGGAACTTTCCGGAGATATTGAATGATTTGAGCTTCTTGGCGTTGCACCAGCGATGAAGCGAAGTATCGCAGTAGCCGATTGCCTCAGCCACTTCAACGATGGTCAGCAGATCACCGTACTGACAAAACTCGTCTTCCATATATTTTCGGAAGTTGGCTCGTTCCTCTTCGGACAGCCTCGTCAGCTCATTCCGATAGGTGACACGCGAATTGTAATGACCTGACCGTTCCTGATACCAGCGATCCGGTGCGCGGTAGACCTCCGGGTGAAGCTCCCGGTCAATCAAATAGAAGATTATATCGTCGGTGCGGATTGTGTACCGGCGGGTTTTCTTGCCCGTATCTTTGCACGGGACTAAACCGTTTTGCAGAAGGTGCAGAGCGGTTGCTTTGCTGATATGGGCGATTTGGTAGAACTGATCCTTCGAGACCGTCTCAGGGTATTTGCGACGGATGGATTCGTAATATTTCATGCTTTCAGTCATGCGGATAACCACCTTGATTTTGATGTTCGGTATCGGTAGGTATCATCTGCATTGGACTGTGATTTCTCCCCGAGTTCTCCCCATCTTCTCCCCAACGGGCTTTTTTCTCCCCAAAACCGGATTTCTTTCGAACTCCTTGCTCTGTCTGGGCTTTCGGGATTTTCAACCTTCAAGGGCGGAAAAATGCTGATTTTTCAAGGGTTTGCAAACTCTCGCATTGTCCGTGAGTTTCCGCCGTTTTCCTTCAAAGTCCGGATAGCGACTCTAACTCGAAATCAATTTGGCAGCAATGCCACGTGGGTTCGAATCCCACCGTCTGCGCCAAAAGCAGCACCTTGCGGGGTGCTGCTTATTATTTTTGCGGCAAACTATGCAAGGGTTGCAAGGTGGGATTCGAACAGCCCGTGCCCGGCGCTTTGCGTCCCGCCGGGCTGCAACAGTCCTGCGGACTGCTGCAAGGGCGCGGGAGAATCCCACCGCCTGCGCCAAGTATCACTACTCAATTCTACATTGGGTAGTGATTTTTTATTTCTGCTTTGAGAAATTCCGTTGCTTTTCTTATAAATATCTCCCCTTTATTTTCAAGTAGTGATTTTCGGGTTCGGTACAAATCATACCAGCAATCGCGGCAAATAGCTATTCACAGAACTACACAAGATTCTTCCCGCAGCTTGGGTACAAATTGACAGCAAAAAGGCGGCATCTGATTTCTCAGATGCCGCCGCTGTTCAAATTACCACTTCTTTATGGGCTGCGCTTCGGGCAATGTCAGCGTGTTTGCCATCGTCCGGGCGCTCAGGTTCTTGGACTGCGAATCCAGATGCGCGTAGATATTCGCCGTGGTAGAAATATCGCTGTGGCCCAACCACTCTTGAATCTGCTTCATCGGTACGCCTTCTTTCAGCAATAGACTGGCGCAGGAGTGGCGCAAATCGTGAAAGCGAATCCTGCGCAGACCATTCTCTTTCAGCAGCTGTGGAAAGCCTGTTGTCACGGAATCCGGCTGGATCAGGTTGCCCATTGCATCTACGAATACATATCCAAGGTACTCTTGATTATAGCAGTTGCCGCAGATTTTTTGGTTGTATTCCTGCTGCTCTTTGACGGCTTTTAAGCGCTCCGCAATCGGGTCTACCAGCGGCAAGGTGCGCAGACTGGATTTTGTTTTGGCTCGGTCTGCTTCTACCAGAATTTTCTTACCATCAATGCGGGTGCTGGTCACGATGTGGCGAATGGTCAGCGTCTTGGCTTCAAAGTCGATGGCCTCCCACCGCAGCCCCATCACCTCGGCACGGCGCAGTCCGTAAAAGGCTGCAAGCTGGATGATAAGTTCCAGCTTATGGCCCTGGGCGGCTTCAAAGAGCTTTTCCATTTCCTCGGCGCTGTAATAGCTTGCCATGAACGCCTGCGGCTTGGGGCGGTCCACCTTGTCCACCGGGTTGCTGGCTATCAGGTCGATGCGCACGGCGTATTTCAGCGCCTTGTGAAGGTTGGCGTGGAATCGCAGGATAGAAGTGTTTTTCAGCGTTTCCGCTTCGTGCAGATAAAAGCTCTGAATCTGGCGCGGCTGTAACCCTGCCAGCGTTACGCCCAGCGGTTCAAAGTAGGGAATGATGTGCTTTTCCACATTGAAGCAATAGGACGAGTAAGTAGTTTCCGTTACGGCTGTGCGCATCATTTTCAGCCAGTACCGCATATAGTCGCTGAATGCCATATCGGGGCTGAGTTCGGACACCTGACCCTTGGGAATCGTGAAATCCATTCGCGTATCCGCCAGCATTTTTTCGGCGCGTTTTTTGTTACCCTTGACGGGCAGCCCCGTGCCAATCCACGGCTGGCGGCGTTTGCCCGCCGAGTCCGTGTAACTCAGCACGATGTAATAAAATCCGTTTTTCTCCTGTAGGCGTCCTGCTACCATAGGCATCTCTCCTTTTTTCAAGCTGCTGCATTTTGGGTTCGGTACAACGATACCAGCAATCCCGCAGGAAAGCTATTCACAGAATTGCACAAGAACCGTCCTGCACATTGGGTGCAAACTGACATCATTCGCGCTCCTGCTCCCGCCTGCGGCGGCGCGGTCTGGGATGTTGCGGCATCCTGTTTTCCCGGTCAATACGGTTGGACTCGCGTGTTCTTTGGATGCGCTTGATGGCACCCTCAGCAATCTTATCCTCTTTGCGGAGTTCCGCAATCCTGCAGGTCAGCATTGCTCTACGGTCAGCCAGTTCCGGCGGGGCATCTTTTCTCCGCATTTGCTTGACGACTTCCGCCCGCTGCGCGGCAAGGGTTTCCATCCGCTGGGACAAGCCCTTGCGGTAGTCTACGATTGCCTGTAAAGACGGGAACTTGTGGTCGTGGACAAAGGCGTGTTCGGCAAGAATTTTCTCGGTATCTTTCCAGATGCGCTCCAGTTCCGGGCGGTTGATGCGTGGCTGTGGTTTCTTGGGCAGGATGCCCAGCTGATAGCAATAGTACAGATACAAGCGGTGCATCTGGGATTCTCCAAAGAATACCTCGAAGAAAATTTGGAGGACGCCTTTTCCTCTATAGGTATTCTTGGGGCGATACCGCTTCGGCATATACTGTCGGGGCGGGTGCTTCAACTCATACAACCTTGGTCCATACAGTAAGTAGTTCCCGCGCAGGCGGTCATCTATGGCAGGTAAATCGTATTCTTCTCCCAGCCTATATAGGCGCACGGCTCGTCCGCCATCCCTCGCCCGGATGGTTGCGTACTTTCGGTTGGGGTCACTGCCGAAAATATACCCTTGCCGATACAGCGCCCTGTGAAAGTCCTCTGCGGTGCTGGCATCCTCACAGGCTTGGTCGATGGCCTCCCGCATCCGGGCGTATCGTGCAGGTTCTTTTGACTTGGGCTGTTCCACCACCGACAGGCCGTACTCCCTGCACAACTTGTCGGATGCTGCCCGGAACTCGGCATACTGGCTGCGGCGCTGCTCATATTTCTTGCCGTCCACATAGGACACGGAATTGATAACGAAGTGGTTGTGCAGATTGTCCGTGTTCATGTGGGTGGCGACCAGCACTTGAAACCGCTTGCCCCAGACCTTGCGGGCCAGTGCCACACCGATCTCATGGCACTGCTCCGGGGTGACCTCCCCCTCGCGGAAACTCTGGTAGGCGTGGAGCGCCACCACGCCGTCTGTCTTACCAAAGCGTTCTTGTACCGCCCGCATATCTTCCCACGCATGGTCTGCCCTGCAATGGATGCCAGTGACGAGCTGGGCGCTCTCGTTCAACTTGGTCTTGGCATCATTCTCGGCATAGTGCAGCGTCTGGGCAAGGGCATCGTATTCGGTCTTGTCCGGGTTGGTTGCGTAATCAAGGACGCGCTGCAGGCTGTCCTTGATCGTCCAGATCTTAGTTACTGCCAATGAGCAAATCCCTTATACGGTCGGTCTGGGCGTTGATGGCTGCCCCTTCCCGTGCAGAACAGCTTTCTGCCATTTCATCAATCTTATCCAACACATCAAATACCTCCTTGGGCGGATGCCCGCCCGGTTCATATCCCAGCGCCCGCTGGCGTAAGTATTCCGAGAGAGATAGCCCGCACCGTTTAGCCGTCAGCGTCATTTTTCGTTTCTCTGTGACGCTGACGCGGACATTGATTCCAACGCTGCGCTTTCTCATGCGCCAGCAGCCTCACAGGGGTTCGGGGCTGTCCCCGTAGGCTTTTCGGCGGGTTGCCCTGTGGCAACACTTCGCCCATGCTTGCTCTCCTTACGCGACCTTTGTGACGCTAATGACGCTGATGACGCTGTTTGTGAGATATCCCATTTGAAAAGCTGGGTTATATCAATTTCAGCGTCATTAGCGTCATCTGCGTCATTTCCGTCATGAGAGAATTTCATCTGCCGTGCCTGCGAGGTGCGGTGGGTTTCATAACGGATACCTCTTGGCGTGAACACCGTATCGAAGTGTTCCACGATTTTTCGGGTCAGCTGGTGGGGCAAAACACTCTCGATATCGGCTGCGGAGAGCAGTTCGGTAGCCGTCCCCTGCCAGGTTCCGACGCCATCAATGTAGTCAGCCACTTTCCAAAGGTAACTCGGCACAGCTTTTGCCACAATTTGCTCGGTGCTTTCTTCCTCGTCCAGAATCCAAACGCAGTTTTCTTCGTGCAGACGCAGTGTTTTGTTGTCCATATCGCGCCCGGTCACCAAAATGCTGGCGGTCTGGCTCATGCGTTTGCGCTGCATGACCCAACTGGTGTCCGATGCCCCCATCAAGCCATTGGAACCCGCAATCTGCTGGAACGGATCGTCTGCGGCTTGTTTGCGCAGATGGTGGATCAGCAAAATGCAGATGTTATACTTGTCCGCCAATGCCTTCAACGCGCTGATTTCCTTGTAATCACTGGCATACATACTGTTGTTCTGGTCGCTGGAACGCACCTTTTGCAAGGTATCAATGACGATCAGCCCGGTGTCCGGGTGCTGATAGATAAAACTGACAAGCTGTTCCTCCAGCCCCTGCCCGATGCTGCCGCATTCCGTCTGCATGACCAGCCGTTCGGGGGCTTCTTCGCTGCCCACAAGCTGGAGCAAGCGCTTCTGCAGGCGGTTGAAGGTGTCCTCCAACGAGAGATAAAGCACGGTGTGCGGCTCTATTTCGCGTCCCCACATAGGCTTTCCCTGCGCCACCTGCAAGCACAGCCACAAAGTCAGCCAGCTTTTGCCCGCTTTGCTGGGGCCGGCAAACAGCGCAAGACCAGCCGGGAGCAAGTCGGGAATGATCCACTTGACCGGCGGCAGCGGCGTGGAGAGGAGTTCTTCGGCGGAGATTGTTTTTGGAAGTTTTTCATAATTCATTCGCATCGTCCTTTCTGTTTTGGTATATATCTATTATCTCATACTATCGTCGTTTTGTGTGTAGTAAGTTTTATTCTCCAGTGTTAAGTTGTACGGTTCATGCCGCCCCACAGCCCCACAAACGCGCCAAACGGCGGCTTTGCGGAGTTCATCGCGTCCATGTGCGACGCGGAGCATCCGCCCCACACGGGGCGCGTTTGGGCGAGATGTGAGAGTGAATCAGAACTGATTCACTTTTACCCTTGCTCCCTGAATAGTGAATCAAATCTGATTCACTTTTATGCCTTATGCTCTGGAAAGTGAATCAGTTCCGTATATTAAGGGGATAACTTTTCGATTTACAGCTGCATTTGTCCACTTTGCCCCAGCTGCGGGGACGACTTGCAAGGCTGTCGTTCGGCTGCAACGGCATCATGGGTATTTTTACCCCAGCCAGGTTCTCTGCCTGCCGCCCTCATTGTGTGAACTATGACTGGACGGAAGTATCTTTACGACCACATCTGTCATTGCGCTCCACTCCGCCACGGGGTGTTTACCAGAGATTGAATCGCTCGTGCCAGGTGGCAGTCATGGCGCGTACTCTGTCTGCGCTGCCGTACTCGTAAGTTGACGGCAATGTGGTGAATGTACCTTGCTTGTCGGATATGCAGTTTTCAAGGTGCCGAATCTATTTGAGACGGGGAGGTGCTCTTGCCAAAATCAAGGCAACTCCTACGCGCTCACGCGCTTCTGACCGCACGGACTTTTCAGAACATAATTGATCACATTGATTTTGGGGATTTTGTAGGCGTTTGCCAGCCGGATGCAGCTGATTTCGCCCTCCCCCAGCAGGTCATACGCCGCGTGGCGGCTGATGCCCAGCATGGCTTGCAGATCCTTGACCGTTACAATGTCCGGGTACTCCGCAAACATGAGCTTGTACATTTCTCTGATTTCTTTACAATCCATTCGATCACCATCCTTAAATTTTGACTTTCGCATATTTGCGATGTAAATATAGGATACTGCGCTTTTATGCGAATGTCAATAGTTTTCGCAAAATTGTTACTTTTTTCTTGCGCTTTTATGTTATGGTGTGGTACAATAAGGAAAATCCTTCAAAGTGAGTGAACAAAATGAACATCGGAGAGAAAATCAAGCGCATCCGCCAGCACCGCCGCATGACCCAGAAAGAGTTGGGCGAGTTGGTTGACCTCAGCGCAAACCGCATTGCGCAATACGAAATGGGTTACCGCGTACCAAAAAAGCCCCTGCTAAATCAGATAGCAGAGGCTCTGCGTGTTTCCCCGTTGGCACTTTCCGATGGCGGAAACGGCCCGGCAAACGATATTCTGGAGCAGCTTTTCTGGCTGGACGAGGAGCAGCCTGGCGTTATCAAGCTGGTCCCCACCGAGCGCGGCACAGCGCGGTATAATGCCAACCCAGACCTTGCGCTGCACTATGATGACAACGATAACTGGCCGCCGCGCTCCCCCGTGGCGATGTGGTTTGATGATACGATTCTGGATGATTTTCTGAAGGATTGGGCTACGGTTCAGAAGAAGTTGTATGCGGAAGAGATCACGCAGGCTGAGTATTTTGAGTGGAAGATCATGTGGCCGGATTGTGATGATCTACACATATGAAAACAGTTTTTCTATCTACAACCATTTTTCCTATGTCACAAAGAACATAGTTACTCATAGGATTGCGTATACAAAAGGAGGCTCTTAAATGAGTTTGGGTTTATATGTTTCCAGCTTCTACTTTTTCCAATCGGGCAAGAATAGCTGCTATTTAGGGCTGAACTCCCCTGTTCAATACAATGATACGCAGTACTCTCAGGCAATAGATTTTTTTGAAGCCTTTTTTTCTGTTCGCCGCACAATGGAAACGCTTGAATCTGAAAAGAAGTTGTATTACATTGAAACAAATCCCAATTGGCGCGGAGAAACCGACAAATTTTCTTACATTGCTGCTTGCATACATTCGGGGAATTATGGGATAGAAAGCGACATATACGATGCAACATCTCACGAACGAGTTGGTTCAATTGAAAAGAATCAAGCAGGAATGGTTCCTTTCTTTGTATTTGTTGCTATTCCCCAAAAAGAGACGTCAACGGAACCCATTAACAAGGGCTTAATCCTTTTCCAATCTATGGGGATATACGGTGCCAAATCTATTACCTGTAAAATGATAAATGAGTTTGCGAAAGATAAAATGAACGCAACTTTTCACACGTGCAATGTATCTCCCAGTGAATTTCTAAGGGCTTTTTTTGATTTAGGTACACTCAAACGGTTGAAATTGACCCGTAATCGCACCTCAGAAGACAACAGTGACCAACTGAGTGGGATTTCTTATGCCAAAGAAGAACGGGTTTTGTCATCCTTCCTTGGAAGAACGGCCAGTACTTTTATTGAGCGTTTAATCCATTTCGGTTTAGACAAGTCTGCAATTTTTGAATTAGAAAACGGCATACCTTACGACAATGTTACTGCAACGATAGACATCGGAGATGGCAAAGAAAGAACGGTTAACCTGCACAAATACGATAATTTGAGCATTCTTGAATACATACCCAGCCAATACGAAAAAGAGAACGGTCATGCTGATGAGAACACCATCATTTCGTACTTATGTGCACGTGCAACAGAATACATTGAAAAAATGGATATGACTATTCATGTGATATCAAGACGCTAACGGAGGAGCTATCATGAGCGAAACACATTTTTGTGGTGCCTTGATTCTTGCAATCACATTCTTACTGATTATACGCTATTCTTTGCGAAAGAAAAATTCTTTTCTGAACATCCGTGAAATTGTATGTGATTACTGGAAAATGCTTTCTTCTCTACGCCATCGCGTAATTTTTATGGCAACACCAATTAGCTTTGGAATTGGTCTGACGTTAATTTCCCCAATTAGCACGAGTGTTCTGGAAACGGTATGTACGGCAATTTCAATTTTGCTGGGGTTATTATTTGCCACATTAGGTGCAATCGCCAGTGGAAATGAGAAAAAGAAAAAGGGTTATCCTGCTTACGGTACAGTGTTCAATGAGACAATCAACACCATACTATATTTATCTTGCTTGTCCATTACGGATTTAGTAGTTCTTTTTATGGGACTAGCACTTGTGCCTTTATATGGAGCTTTGCAGCAAAACTGTATTGCTATACTACATTTTATCGGCAGCGTTACAGTATACTCTTTAACATTTTCGATTTTTTTGAATTGCTTGATTGTAATCAAGCGAATAGCACGATTACTTACAATATAGTGTAACCTATAACTCGTTCAAAATTAGAGAATATTACCATGTACCCAAAAGCCTCTGCCAAATCAAATAGCAGAGGCTTTGCGTATTTCCACAGTTCCACTTTCCGATAGCTATAATGGTCTGAAACGATATTGGGGAACCGCTTCTTTGATTGGACGGGTAGCGATCCCCGCTACCAAGCTGATACCCGCCGAATATGACACAGCACAGTATGAAACCAATCAAAATCGTACTATACAAACAAAAGACCAGCTAGGTCTCTTAGTTTACATAGTGGTAAGAGGCTTATCACATCATATTGAATTCATTATGTTCAGTAGGCTCTGGTAGCTGTCAACATCATGGTATACGACATGGCTGGTAGACATCTCGTTGAACAGTTTCTTGGCGCAGGAGATTTTTGCCTGCTCGATGGGTCGCAGTTCCAGTGTTTCCATCGTACCTTTGGTTTCAGCTACAAAGAAAATGTGCTTGACGGTGCCTTCGTAGAATGCGATTGCCCAGTCCGGCGAATAGTTGCCTACCGGCGTGGGAATCTGGAAGGTTCGGGGCAGCTTGGCGTAGACACAAACTTCCTCCGCAGCATCCAAATCTTCGGCAAACTTACGCTCAATACTTTTTTCGGCCGAGCCATCAGTAAACACATAGTCTTGAATTGCCTTCTTGGCAAGAAACGCCTTATCAAAGCTTTGGGTTGCCTTTTCTGCCGTAAAGATAGAGCTGTCGTATTCTCCCTCAATGGTATTGTAGGAGATGTGCTCCACGATCATGGTGGCCTTCTGTTCATTGATCAGCCGGATCACTTTGGAAATAAACTCCTCCGGGTTGTTCTTGAACATATAGAGCTTGTCAGCACGGATACCTTGCAGGATGGCAGATGCCGATTTGCGTGTCAGTTTTGCGCCATCGGCGATTTTGCCAATCAGATCATACTTGATCTGGCTTGTTTCTGCGTGCTTGAGGGTTTGTGTCCGGGTCTTTTCGCCCGTAAAAGAATCGCCGCGGTCAATTTCGTACTCATTCATGTTCGCCTTTTGGCGTCCAATGGTAGTCGTGTACTGCAGTTCCGAAACAAACAGCTTTTCATCAATGTGGGCAATGGCCTTGCGAATCAGCTCGGCGCTATCGAACTCCACCGTGTAGGCATACTTGTGGTTAATTTCACGCCACAAAGCCTGAAACTCTTTCTTGGCAAAATTCTCATTCAGCGGATTTTCCTTCACCTTCGATTCATGACCATCGGTGAACATATCCTTAAGAACGCTGTCATCATAAACCGCCTGAACAAGCGTATGAATCCCTTCGGACATAGGTTTCAGCTCATCGGGCAGCTCCGCGACCTGATTCATTGCGACATCTCGGCGATACTTGTCCGTGACCCTGCGCTTCATATCCACATAGCCGTTCTGAATCAGATAGAACTCTATAGCATCAGCCTTTTCACGGTCAATCAGGGTAGGCTCGTCGTTTACCTTAACATACTTGCCCTTGAAGTACTCACTCGTAGCAACCGTGGGTCGGTCATAAAGCACCGTTTTAATATCCGATTGCAGGTCCGCAACGAAGGTCTTGTAGCTCTCGCTGGCAACAACCGTCAGTGTGTTGATTTCATGTACGCTGTCGCCGCAGCTCTGCACATCCATACGGTTGCCGTTTTGGTTGACGCAAAGACGCAGACCGCGACCGACTTCCTGCCGCTTTGCGGTATTGCTGTCAGAATGCTTCAAAGTGCAGATTTGGAACACATTCGGGTTGTCCCAGCCCTCGCGCAGAGCGGAGTGAGAGAAAATGAACCGCGTAGGTTCTTCAAAGGACAGCAGCCGTTCCTTGCTTTTCAAAATCAGGTCATACGCTGATATATCATCGGAGAACTCGCTGCCACGCTTGAGCTGGCTGTCAATGCTGCGCCCGGTTTTCTTATCAATACTGAAATATCCCTTGTGTACGCGGCTGACATCGCTGCAGGTAGACTTCAGATACTTCTGGTACGGCGTATCGAGCAGGGTTGTATACTCATTCAGAACATTGATGTACTCCTGCTCAAACATCTGGCCATACTCGCCCAGAACCTCATTGCCGTCAGCATCATACTGGCGGTATTTGGCGACCTCGTCAATAAAGAACAGGGACAGGCACTTGATGCCCATGTTGTACAGCTTTTCTTCTTTTTCAAAATGCGACAAAATCGTTTCACGAATCTGAATGCGGCGCATATCCTTTTCGGAAACATCGCCCACCACATCGCCGGCCTTGATAACCTCACCGTTGGTAAAGGTCACGGTGCTGCGCAGCGGGTCAATTTCGGAAATGGTATAGCCCTTGTACTGCTCCATTTCCTGCGAAACATAGTAGAGATCATCGCCGACACCAAGAATACGGGTTTCACGGTTGATGGACTTGTTGTAGGCAATTTCCAGTTCAATTTTTGCCATCGGCGGTTTTTTGCTGGAAAGTACGATTTGCTCCAGATACAAATAGCTGTCCGTTCCGCGGAAGTTCTTGACCTCAAAGCCCTTGACCTCGATTTTCTTGACCAGCCGTTTGTTGAAGGCATCCAACGCATCCAGCACATACACCAGATTGTGATGCTTTGCGTGGGTGGCAGAATAGTTGAGCGAGAACAACGGGTTAAAGTTTTTCAGCGCCTTTTGTGTAACATCGCCGCCCATCTTCTGCGGCTCGTCCAAGATGATGATAGGGCGGTTTGCTTTGATAACATCAATCGGGCGGCGGGAGCCGAACTCGTCCCGTTTGGAATAGATGATACGCGCCTCTTTGCTGCGTCCGTCCTCCTTCAGCGAGGAGGCGAACGCCTGCGTGTTGATAATCATCACATTGATGCCGGAATTGGAGGAAAAGTTGTCGAGTTGGTTCAGGTTGGAGCTGTTATAAACGAAGAAACGCGCCTTCTTGCCGTAATACTCCATAAAATGGTCGGTGGTGATTTCAAAGGACTTTTTCACGCCCTCACGGATCGCAATCGAGGGAACGACCACAATAAACTTGCTCCAGCCGTATTTCTTGTTCAACTCGAACATAGTTTTGATGTAGACATAGGTTTTGCCGGTGCCGGTTTCCATCTCAATGTCCAAGCTGCAGCGTCCCATGTCATTTACCAACTCCGGGGAGAGCTTGATGTTGTTCTGGCTTTGCAGGGTGTGGATATTTTGCAAAAGCTGATTATCCGAAAGCGCCACAACCTCGTTTTTATAACCGGAATCCCGCAGCAAATCATCCAATTCTATTTGTTCAGGATTATCGGCGAGAGGCAAAAAGCTCAGCTGTTGCGGCTTCTGGCTCAGGGTGCCGGTGTCGCGGATATAAGACACGCCGCTACTGTACGGCTGGCCCGCAAAGACGTTGACCACAGCATCAACCGCATCGGTCTGGTATTGCTGTATTTTGAAATTAAACTTCATCCTTGTGGTTCACCTCCTGCTCCAGCATAAGAAAGCGATCAAAATCGCTCTGGTACAGACGGTCTTGTACCAGCCGGTATTTTTCATACTCGGTTTCTGCGTGGAGCTTTGCCTGCTCGGCGCTGATCTTACCGGGGCCGGTCAGCAGCTTTTCGCCGTTAAATTCCAAAAAACCGTCCAGACGCCTTGACCAATCCTCCATGCTCATGGGGATTTTGCGCCGCGCCTGCAATTCGGCATAGTCCAGATACAGCGATACGATGCGCTCCAAATAGTCCATTTCCTCTTGGCTCAGGTAGTTTTTGGCAACAGTCACATCGGCTTTCAAAATTTTCCCGTCCGGGGCATTCTCCCAAGTGGTCAGCCCCATATGTTCTTTGGCGGCATCGGCACGCTCGTAAATCAATTCGGCTGCCGTGTGGCGATGCACGGCAAAGTGCATCTTGTTCTGTACGGTCTGGAAGAACTGCCGCGTTGTTTTTGCATTTTTGTCGTAGTCGAACGCAGTGGCATACAGGTCCGTAACCTTTTGGTAGAACTTGCGCTCTGACAGACGGATTTCCCGAATTTGCTGCAGCTGGCGCTCGAAATACTCATCCGTAAACATATGCCCCTTTTTCAGGCGCTCGCTGTCCATCGTCCAGCCTTGGATCGTGTAGTCCTTCACGATTTGCCCCGCCCACTTGCGGAACTGCACAGCGCGCTGGTTGTTTACCTTGAAACCAACAGCAATAATTGCCTGCAAGTTGTAATGCTTTGTGTTGTACTGCTTGCCATCTGCGGCAGTTATTAAGTATTTCTTAATAACTGCCGGTTCCTGCAATTCGCCATCTTCAAAAATTCTTTTCAAATGCTGGTTGATTGCCGCAACGGTAACATCATACAGCGATGCCATCATCTTTTGCGTAAGCCAGATGTTTTCATCCTCATACCGCATTTCATAGCTGGTGCTGCTCTCGCCGGTGGCAGCCACAAAGGTCAGGTACTCGGCGGCAGAGCTATGAATGGGAAGATTCTTTTTCTTGTCCGTCATATCACAGCACCTTCCTGACGGTGTCGGGGCTGTAGGTGGCGAAAATCTGGTCGAAATTGGTGGCTACGCTGTCGCTTGCCATCGAGCTGTCGCGCATGACAAAGTAGTACGGCTTCTGTTTGGCGATGGCCTTGATGGTTTCCTCCGAAACATCGCTGTCGAAACAGGTAATCAGGTAGTTGTCCTCCACATTGAACACCTTCTTGCCGGCAATGGTGGTTTCCTCGATTTTGCTGGAGAGCAGCACACCCAAATCGAGCATTACTTGGAACAGCAAGTCCTCCGGCGTTCTGTCCTCTTTGATGTTATCCTCAAGGCGGGAGAACATATTGACCTCATACTCCGCAGGGTTATAGTAGACATCCTTCATGTTGGAGGTATCGCATTTTAACACGCGGAAACCGGTGTCGAGATTCTGCGCAGCCAGTCCAGCTTCTTCCTTGATTTTTGCACCCGCACGGCGGATGCGCTCCTTGCCGATTTCGCAGATGGTTTTGTAGCCCGCCTTGTAGGCTTCGGACTTTTCATCGCATTTTTCGGGGAGCTGAACCATAATAAACTTACGGTGTCCGCCATCCTCAGCATTGAGCTGCATAACGGCGTGGGCGGTAGTGGCAGAGCCGGAGAAGAAATCCAAAACATAGTAATCTTTTTCAACTATCAAATGCAGTATATATTTCAATAATGCCGTTGGCTTTGGAAAATCAAATGGAATACCAAGTGATACCAATTCCTTGGCAGCATGGCGATTCTCGAACTTGAGAATTAGGTCAGACGGCAACTGGCCTTCTTCCAGACGAGAGCTAAGCCATATCTTCGTGTAAATATTCCAAGAGGCCTTTTCCTTGGTATCATAGTTAATCAGCGGAGAATTATTGGATTTAATGAAAACAACATCATCATTTTCCAATCCTTTTTTGAAGGTAGTTTCGTTCCATCTCCAAGGAAGCCCTTTAGGCGTAACTACTCTTTCTCCATCGGGGCAAACAATGGGGTAGGAAGACCCACCGTGTTTAAGTGATGCTTGGAACAACCCCATCGTTCTGTATCGTTCTCCCTTGCGAGATCCACTTTCCTGTACTTTATTATATACATTGTCTATGAGGTCTTGGCTCATATCATCCTTCAAGGCTGATGTTGCTTCCACATTTTTCGAATAAACAACAATATAATCAGTGTTTTGCGTGAAAAACTTTCCTTGATTATTGCCTGTCTTCATTTGACGGCTGACTATGCCCGCTCTATTTGAAGCTCCAAAGATTTCATCACTCATTGTAATAACATTGTTAAGTTCCGCCTGACCTATACTGATAAATATTAGACCGTTATCAGCAAGAATATCTTTTGCAATCCGCAGTCTCGGATAAATCATGTTTAACCAGTCAGTATGGAAACGACCATTACTCTCGGTGTTTTGCACCATACGATTGCCATCTTCATCGTATTGCCCACTGTTTGCAAGGTACTCATCCGTACTCTGGGCAAAGTCGTCCTCATACACAAAATCGTTGCCAGTATTGTACGGCGGGTCAATATAAATCATCTTAATCTTGCCAAGATAGGTTTCCTGCAACAGCTTCAACACTTCGAGGTTGTCACCCTCAATATAGAGGTTTTCGGTTGTATCAAAGTCCACGCTGCCGGTGCTGCAATAAGGTTTCCCCTCACTGTCCGCCCCCGTAGGAACCGTCTCATCTTCCCGAACAGGGCGCAGCGTCTTGTTGATGGGCGCATTGGCAAGCAGAACGGACTTTTTCTTATCAGGCCAAGTGAACTGATAGCGTTCCTCGTTGCCATCCACCACCTTGCAGGAAATCTCCTGCATCAGCACATCCTTGTCAATAGCCCGCACAACCTCGCCGTTCTCGTTAATCGTTTCCGTCACCGCATTGGGAAACATCGCCGCCAATTTCTTGAAATTATCATCAGCCTTGTTCGCTGTTTGCATTCTCAGTTTGTCCATAATTTTCCTTCCTCATTCATATTTAGCATATCCAGATAGGCAAGACGCTGCTCGAAGCAACATATTCTTTGTATATGCTGTAAACTGATATTCGCCGATGTAAATTGCGTTATTCTGGTAATTATAGTGATTTCCAAAAATTGCCTCATAAACATCCATTATTTTTTGCTTGAAAGTTACACATTTCGTTCTCGAACCCGACAGCTGATTTGTGTCGTAATATTCATCTCGTGAAAGGAATTCACTATAAGACCAGTCATTACGCATTTGGATATTTTCTAACAAGCCTACCAATGGGGTTGCGTTTTTTCCTTCGACAAATTGATTGTAACTTTCATTGTTGGTCATTTTTAATACAACCAGCAGGGGTACCACATACATCAGCCCGAATAATTTGGCTTTCCCATCCGGAAAGGAAAAATCGTATTTACGACTTTCATGCGTTGGCTCATGCACCGCAAGATTAACAAACTGTATGAATCGAGAACTTTCTCTCAGGGAAAGAGCATACTGTTCAATCAATTCGTAGCAAACTCTGTCAACAACATATTGCTTGTCAAAGTTGATACTGCGAAGATAACTATCCATATCTACCGGAGGAAGGGCTATTCTTAGGTCAAAAAAACGATCAAAATATCTTACGGCATCAAACCCTTCTCCATAAAATCTAGCGATGGTATGTTGCAGTTCTTTTATATTTGTTGAAAATACAAAGGATATCCTGTCATCGGCAAAATAGTGCTTTACCCGTTCCAAAAGCCGCACTGCATATTCCGGTTTGCAGCGGTCTAATTCGTCGACAATAATAACAAGGCGGTTAGCACGTTCCGTTAGCAATTCGTCAAAGAAATTCTTTACTTCCGTCTGAATTTGCTTTTTCTTTCTCAAATCCGACAACGTATCCTTACTTTTTAACGAGTCCACGACAGCAGTTATGCTGCGTCCAGACAAACACTCTGCAATTGCAGCACCTTTATCAAATATTCCGGATTCCTTTTCAAAGGGAGATTCGGCATCTACATCTTGCAAAATCGAATACACAAGGGAGAGTACAGGATCCTCATCGTTATCATTCTCCCATGCATCATAATAAACACATAATTGTGACTGGAATTCCGGTTGCTTGCCGTCATGCATAGTAGTCCATTTGTGCCGCACGCTTTGCTTATCCGCATTTTCGCTATCGCGGCAACAGGCATCCAAAACCATTTTCACCTGCTGGACAAAGAATGTCTTTCCGCTGCCCCATACTCCATCAAGAGCAATCGCACAAGAATTTTCCAGAGTATTCAGAATGTCAATAAACGCATTAACATCTTTATTTCTTCCTATCGTATCATTCAGATATGTGTTTCGTATATTTTCCTCTGTTGGTCTCAATTCGCTTATTCTCACGTCTTTGTCTGCACTTCCTTTTCAAGTTGTCTTATCTGTTGCACCAACTCAAACTTCTTTTTCGGCTGTTTCTCCGCCCGTGCCAGCTTTTCCAGCTTGGCGATCTCTTTCTCAATTTTCTGTCGGCGCTCATCGGCTGCTATCTGCTCATCAAGAGTATTGCCGTCTGCGATGCTCACACCGCCGATGTCCACCACGATATTTTCCCATACTTTATCGAGGTTCAAGCCCCGCAGCTCTAGGGTGCAGCTTTCGGTGGGCTTCCAATCCGTCTGCATCAGTTTGGTGCGGTAGATCGCCAGCTTGCTTTGCCCTTCAAATTCCAGCACAAATAGAATATTCTGCGGAATCAGCTTCGATAAAGCGGCAATCGTTTTCTCGTCAAATTCTTTTTTCTTCAACGCAACAAGCAGGACAAAGAAGCTGCCGACTTCTTCTCCGGCAGGGATGTTGATTCGGCTTGGAGAAATTTCGTTGACTATGGTAATTCTCGATATATCGGCATCGATTTTGTCTTTGACCGCTGTATTCATCTGAAATTTGGCATAAATCGCCTTTTTAGGCAGCTGCTTATTCATTTCAGTTGACTTTGGAAGTCCGAGCATGGTATCACCTCACCGCACGACTAAAAAGCAAATCAGCTCAAAGTCGTCAAGTCCTTTGATTTCGTTTGTCAGGAAGCTGATCTGCCCGCCGCCCAAGAAGCTGTCAATATCGCTCTCGTCCTTCACCTCAATGATCGAGGCAATGGCGTCGCCAAGCAGTTTGGAAAGGCGGGACATATTTTTGCCGTCGCGGGTTTCTTTGTTAAACGGCTTATAGGCTGCAGGAATCGGCTCTGTCTGCCCTTTGCAGAGAAAACGCATTCGATCCAGCATCTGTTTCGGGGAAAGATGGTTGCAGATAACCTCGCCGTCATCCCCGATATAAACCATATAGAAGGGATGCAGGCGGTTCTGGTTGTCGATATTTACGCTGTTGGAGCGATTCTTCAAAACGAAAATGACACCGGCAGGCGCGTCCTCACTGGCCGGAACAACCGAGTGCAGACCAAATGGCGTTTTTTCTATGTCGGGATGGTGTTTGATGTAGTCCAGCAGATCGAGCCGGAACTCGTTGAGCCCCAAATCCATAATGGAAATGCCGGTGGTCATATCCTCAATGTCTACAACTTCGTCCTGCAAGCGTTTGAGCTGCGCCTTTCGATACTCAAGGTCCGTCTTTTCCTCGTCACTGAGCAGGTTATCATCGCCCGTGGCGGTCATATCCACGATTTTCATCCGGGTTTCAACTCTGGCTTTCAGGTTGATATAATCGTCAAGGGTCACATCAGGCCAGAAATTCACAAGCTGAATAACCTTGTTGCGGCTTCCGATACGGTCAATACGCCCGAAGCGCTGAATGATGCGAACCGGGTTCCAGTGAATGTCGTAGTTGACGAGATAGTCGCAGTCCTGCAAGTTCTGACCTTCAGAAATGCAGTCGGTGGCAATCAAAATGTCGATTTTCGTATTGTCGCCGGGCATCAGCAGCTCTTTGTCCTTGGATATCGGAGAAAAGCAGGTCAGAACCGTGTTTAAGTCAGACCGCAATCTCGGGCAGGTGGTGCGCCCCTCCACATTGCCGGTGATCATGGCGGTATTCAGACCAAATTTTTCTTTTACAAAGGGACCGACATTGTTGTACAGGTATTCTGCCGTATCAGAAAACGCCGTGAAAATGATAATTTTCTCGTTTCCGGGATTGATGGGCGCAGTGATTTTATTGTTGATCACACGGAAAAGCTCACGCAGTTTCAAGTCGTGCTCCGGCGTGATGTCGCGCACCATGTAGGTAAGGAGATCCAGAACTTCGGCGTCTTTTTGCAGCTCCTTGCGCCACGACTCATAGTCCATATCCGCAAGGTCGATTTTGACCTTTTTGCCAAACGCGAACAAATCATCGGTATCCTGATCGTCGCCGTCAAACTCGTTCACATTGGAAATGTCCGTCAAATTCAATGTGGTGCCCGTGTGGTGGTTAAAACGGTTGATGGTGTCGATTGTGCTGTCGATAAGCCCTTTGATTCGTTCCAGCGTTAAATTGAATGAATAGACAGAGCTTTCCATACGCTTCATCAGGTTGATGGCCATCAGCCTGCGGATACCTCGCTCGCGGCTGGCCTGTGTAAATCCCACGTTGACAGTGTTGTCGCCGTAAAGCTCCGCGTATTTTTCCATTTTGCTTGGCAGAATAAAGTGAGAAGGCGTATAAATCGTCAGGTTCAGAAGCATCAGCTGCTCAAAAATCTCGTTGTAGTTGATGGCCCCCTTCAAATCCGTCAGATGCGGACGCAGCGAGATAGGCTTTAGGCGCGTGGGGAATGTGCCGATGTCGCTTGTGTCATAGTATTTCTGAATGTGCTTGCGGGAACGGGCAATCGTAACGCTGTCCAGCAGCTCAAAAAAGTCGAAGTCCAGCATTTTGAGCAGATTTTCGGTTGTGCGGTCGCAAGGCTCCCACTTGCTCCATGTATTAAATGCCCGCTGCGCATTTCTGAAAATTTCGTCAATCGAACGGCTGGTATTGAGTTTTTCGTCAATATAATCGGTGTGCCCTTCGTAAGCCAAGGCAAGCTGATTTTTCAGGTCATTGAAGCGGTTGTTGACCGGCGTGGCGGAAAGCATCAGCACCTTTGTTTTCACGCCTGCACGGATGACCTTTTTCATTAAGGTTACATAGCGATTGTCCTTGGTTTCTTCATCCGGGTTTTCAATCAGCTTGCCGCCGTTGCGGAAGTTGTGTGATTCATCAATCACGACAAGATCATAGTTGCCCCAATTCAATCTGCTAAGATCCAGACCGTTTGAGTTGCCGTGGGTACGGTTCAGGTCGGTGTGGTAAAGCACATCGTAGCGGAGTCTGTCGGCAGCAATCGGGTTGTTGACATAGTTGTCCTTATAGGTGTTCCAGTTATTCGTCAGCTTTTTAGGGCAGAGCACCAGAACGGATTTGTTGCGGTTTTCGTAATATTTTATAACAGCAAGCGCTGTAAAAGTTTTGCCAAGACCAACGCTGTCCGCAAGAATACAGCCGTTGTATTTTTCGAGTTTATTGATAATGGCGAGAGCGGCATCCTTTTGGAAGTTGTAGAGCATCCCCCAAATCTTGCTTTCCTTGAAGCCGGTTGCCTCGTTTGGCAAAACATCCTCGGACACATCTTCCAAAAACTCGCTGAAAATATTGTAGAGAGTCACAAAGTAGATAAAGTCGGGCGAGTTCTCATTATAGGCAGCCGTGATGCTGTCGATCACCTCATCGGTGACGACCTGAAGCACCTTGCTGTCGTTCCAGATTTCATTGAAGTCAGCAAGCAAAGTGCGGGCAAGGGACTCGTCCTTTACGATTGTGGTGCTGATTACATTGCCTTTTTCGCAACCAAGTTCAACCGTAGTAAAGTTGTTGATGGGGGTATAGCCTACGCCGTCAACTACAATTTGTCCCTGAATAGATTTGTCACTGACATTTGATTTGAAAGTGACCTTCTGCCTGATCCACTCTGCACACTCTCGTGCAATGGCTTTTTGGGTCAATTCATTGCGGAGCTTAATTTCAAATTCAGTACCGTAAAGATTTCGTTCACGGGTTAAGCGCGGAATGTAAAATTCACGGCGTTCCTTTTTTGCCTTTTCAGTCACAAAAGTCGGAGAAGTAAAAATAAAGCGGAGTTCCTCAATCTGTGATAGCTGCTCCTTCAACTCTTGAAAGGCATAGATAGAGAAGCAAGCCGCTGCAATGGACAGTTTGCTGCCTTGCTTGATTTCTACGAACAAATCGTCTTTTAGAGTCTTTGTAGTATTGTTTATAAGCTCCATTTTTCTACACCCATCCTAATTATGGCAAAGTTTGTGTCACATAAAGCATACTCTACTCAGCTTATGCGTCATAAAACTCCATGATTTCATCGGGCGTACAGTCGAGCGCCTTGCAAATGTTACCAATAATTTCGGTGGTTATATTTTCATCTCTTGCAAGTTTCATCATCTGATAATGCGTAATGTGTGCCGCTTCCTGCAAGTCTTTTTTCTTCATCTTCTTGTCGATTAAGATTTTCCAAAGTTTATTGTATCTGACAGCCATAGCGATTCTCCTTCGGCAATATACTATCATTCAAAGATAAAGGACAACCAATTTAACATATTATAGCATACTTTCCCTGAAAAATCATAAAAAAAGACGGAAATTCAAACTTATTTGCGGAAAATCAAGCCGCAGTGTTGAGCATTTATAGTTAAAAAGCAATTGAAACACATAAAAAAGATCAAGATGTATTTTTATTGGTTGTTATGGGGCAAGATATGAAGAATTCAAAAGTCAGACGGTTTGATATCATTGCAAGGAAGATGAAAAGCCCACAGGCTAGATCTTATATCCAGCCTGTGGGCCTTGTGTATGATTTGTCCTTTATCTTGTCCTGCGGATTGCCCCGAAGCTTATGCCCAAGTCTATTTAACAAGATACCCATAATGGCGCATCTGGCGGCGGATAAGGGCTTCACAGCGGTCGCAAATTTCTTGGCTATAGGCGGTTCGATAGCTGTCGATGAGCGTTTTTACATCATTTGTACTAAAGTTGAAGTGAAGCTGTATGCCGTATAATTCCTCTGCGGCATCAAGCTGATCGTCAAAACATCTCGAAAAAGGCTTGGCTTCAACGGCTTTTAGACAATCCTCTAAGCTGCGTTCAAGGGGAAAATCCATATTGGTATCTGCCAAAAGCGACAAACCGTTATCAAATAATGGACACAATGCATAGGTATCATCCACAGCATTGTATTGAACGGCAATATTGTTGGTATGGCGATCTTCGTTTAGGAAGAATGCATCAATCTCCAGCATCGTGGTCAGATATTGTCCAAAGTTTTGCAGTCCGGTTGTCTGTTCAACGAAGTTTACCAGAAATTTTATCTGATTCTTGATTTCCCCTTGATGCGCTGTATCTACTGCAAGGCTCCCGCCGGTAAATTTTCGATACAGCTTTTCCAATGGAATAAGGTCATAGCCATCCGCGAGAAAATCAGCGCTTTTACAGCCACTGTAAACTCGGTCTTTGTACTTGATTTGCGAATACTCATAAACGACAAAGGGGTACTTAATGGTTGACTTTGCCAGCATGGCAGAAACAATCGTTTCCGCCAGCCCCTCATAACCCATATGGTCAGCCTTGTACCAGTATCCATCGCATTTCCATTTCAGCTGATTTCCCTTGGAAGTATGGTTCAGCGTTTCCTGCGGTTCAAGTTTGCTTAAATCAATTATTTCCATAAGCCCTCCTTACGCAGCGATGTTACGGATCATCTGCACCCACTGGTTGTCCCCAGCCATGCGCCCATTGGTCTTTTCAATAATCAGCAGCGGATCAAAGAAAGGAACATCCATCTCTCGGAGAATGCCTTTCAGACCGGCTCGGCTGGCGGGCAGACATCTTTCTTTCAAGAATTCCTCGAAATCGGCCCAGGACGGATTTTCTACAACGCCAAACGCCCGCAAAGGGATTCGGTCGGTGT
>ERZ1034901.657-NODE-657-length-26727-cov-29.984666_pt1 | contig 26727 bp, 21 predicted proteins | sample MGYA00520628_ERZ1034901 | MGnify/ENA primary metagenome ERZ1034901 (study PRJEB33766, sample SAMN09781783) | gut metagenome | biome: gut microbiome | host: Homo sapiens | place: Madagascar | study: EMG produced TPA metagenomics assembly of the PRJNA485056 data... | reverse complement strand
GCGCCACCTTGCCAAGGTGGAGGTAGCGAGTTCGAGCCTCGTCAGCCGCTCCAAACATAAGATCCCATCGATGCTGCATCGGTGGGATCTTTCTTTTTCCAAGGCAAAACCAAAAAAGCGCCCGGCCGGTTCAAAACGAACCAGCCGGGCAGCCTTATATCTGAATTTTTAAAAGCTTTCTGCGGCATTTTCCGCAAAACCGCAGGGGGGCTTTGATCACACGCGCAGGCTGGCGCCTTCGCCGTCGCCGGTGGTTTTATCGAATTCATAGTCATTACCGGGCAGCAGCACATTCAGGCCAATGCCTGCCAGTGCAGCGATGGCCAGGCCCGAAAGGCTGATGGTCACGCCTGCCACGCTGAAGGTAAAGCCGCCCACCGAGTTGAAGCCCAGGGCGGATACCAGGATCACAGCGGCGATGATCAGGTTGCGGGAGTTGGTGAAATCCACCTGATTTTCCACCACATTGCGCACGCCGATGGCCGAGATCATGCCGTACAGCACAAAGCTGATGCCGCCCACAATGCCGGTGGGAATGGTGTTGATCACAGCTTCAAATTTGGGGCAAAAGCTCAGCACCATGGCAAACACAGCCGCAATGCGGATCACCAGCGGGTCGTAAATTTTGGTCAGGGCCAGCACGCCGGTGTTTTCACCGTAGGTGGTGTTGGCGGGGCCGCCCAGCAAGCCGGCCATGGCCGTGGCCAGGCCGTCGCCCAGCAGGGTTTTGTTCAGGCCTGGGTCACGGATATAGTTTTTGCCGGTGGTGGCGCTGATGGCGGCAATATCGCCGATATGCTCCATCATGGTGGCCAGCGCAATGGGCACGATGGTGAAAATGGCGCTGATAAACTGCTCGCTGCCGTCCATGGCAAACAGGCCCATGCGCGCAGTGTGTACCGGAACGCCGAGCCATGCGGCATCGCCGATGGCCTTAAAGTCCACAGCGCCCGTGACAAGGGCCACCGCATAGGAAACCAGCACGCCCAGCAGAATGGGCAGGATCTTCACCATGCCCTTGCCCCAGATGTTGCACACGATCACGGTGGCCAGCGCCGCAAAGGCCAGCAGCCAGTTGCTCTGGCAGTTTTTGATGGCGCTGGGGGCCAGAATCAGGCCGATGGAAATGATGATGGGGCCGGTGACCACCGGGGGAAAGAACTTCATCATGCGGCGAATGCCGAATGCCGAGATCAGGCAGCTGAACAGCACATACACCAAGCCGGAGATGGCCACGGCTGCACAGGCATAGGGCAGGTTTTCGGGGTGCTCGCCGTTGTTGGTTACAATGGCAAAGCCGCCCAGATAGGCAAAGCTGGAGCCCAAAAATGCGGGCACCTTGCCCTTGCACAAAAAGTGGAACAGCAGCGTGCCCAAACCGGCGCACAAAAGGGTGGTGCTTACGCTCAGGCCCGTGAGCAGCGGCACCAGCACCGTGGCGCCGAACATGGCAAACATATGCTGTGCCCCCAGAATGAGCAGCCGGGGCGTGCCCAAACTGCGGGCATCGTAAATGCCCTGTGAATAGTCGATTTTACGAGACATGAATGATCCTCCTTTTCCCGCTTGGCAGAAGCCCGGGCGGGAAACATATTTCGTCTATTTTAGCACATTCCTCCTATGGGGTCTATACTTTTGAAAAAAATGCGCTGCGCCGAAATCGGGCGCAAAAACGGCGCGTGAAAGCCCGGCAAAAACGAAATTCGCTATACACCCGAAGCATTGGACATGTCAAATCATCGACTGTACCTTTGGCGATCATTGCAGAATGGAAAGCACCTTTTCAAACAGCGCCGGGGCCTGCACCACGATCACCGCCAGCTTTTCCCGGGCACGGGTGACCCCCTGATAAAACAGATTGGGATATAAATAGTCCGAGCCCGGCTGCGGCACGGCCTGCAGCTTATCCTCCTCGTCATAATAAAACGAGCCGTCCATCAGCATCACGACCTTGTCAAACTCCTGCCCGATCACATGATGCGTGTCGTAATCCTCTTCATAGATCGCATAGGGGCTTTGCGTAAGGCTGGATTTTGTGTAATTGATAAAGATAAAGCCCTTTTCCCTGTAATAGTCCAGCAGCTCCTGCGCCTCACCGGTGGTGTTGGCGTAGTTCAGCTGCACATCCTGATAGTTCATGGGGGTGCGGGGCCGGTGGTTGAGATCCAGCATACAGGTAATAAAGGAGTGCAGCGCCTGATTGGAGCGGATCTTTTCCGACAGCATGTATTCGCCGTCCAAGGGCAGCGAGCGGATCGCGGCCACAATGTCGCGCTTTCTTTCCGCATAGGAAAGCACCTGCTCGGGGTCAGAGGAAAAAATGCAGATCTGGTCGTTTTCCATCACCGAGCGGCAGATGGCTGCAAAAGGCTGCTGGTGGATGCGGTGCGACTCGTCCACCAGAACAAAGCTGTACCGCGCAAGGGAAAATCCTTCCTGCAAAATGGCTTCTGCCGAAACGATGCGCAGATTTTCCACAGCATCGCTGATCTTGATCTGGCCGGAGGAAATGTTTCCGCAGTGGATCACCAGCGTTTTTCCGCTTTTGGAAAGGGTTTTCGCCACATCGTAAAGCAGCAGGGTCTTGCCGGTGCCGGGCCGACCGGTCAGATGGAAAAAAGCGCCGAACAGCACTTCGTCCATATTCGACAGCATTTCTTTTTTAATGCGCGCCTGCGCCTGCGTTAAAAAATATTCCCCCTGAATAAAGCGCTCGGGGGTGTTCAGGGGCGAAACCAGATACTGGGAAACGCGGAATTTGCTGTCGATATCCCATTCGCAGCCGACAGCCGTTTGGCGAACGTCCCCTGCAAGCTCGTCAAATTCAACGGCAACCAGCTCATCGTTCATGGACAGCTTGTAGCACTCCATCGTGGAGGTGATGACCGTGTACAGCCGCAGGCGTTTTCCCAGATGCCGCAGATAATACCGGTTTTTCAGCAGCTGGTTCAGCATTTGTTCGGCGGAAACCGGAATGGATTTCAGCTCGATGTTCAGGCAGAGCTTATCCGTAAAGCGCAGCAGGTCAAATTCCTTGCCGATCTGCGGAATGCTGAAGCCGTAGAAAAAGCCGTCCACCTCGCGCAGCGACACCCCGCATCGCAGCAGCTGGTCGGTCAAAAAGCGCAGCGATTCGATCTCGTGCGATTTGGTTCTCGGCAGCGTTTCTTTTTGGGACATATGCTTGTCCAAAGCGTTAAAAGGGGCTTCCTCGTGGATGCGGGATAACGAGTACAGATTGATCGCGCGTGTCATGGATAGGCTCCTTTCCGGCCCAAAGGGGCAGCTGCAGCTTGTATACGATTTCAGTATATCACAAAAGCGATTTTTGCGGGCAGCTATGACGATGATTTTTGAAAAAAGCTTGCCGGAAAATAAAATGCTGAACCGAACGCACCCAGCGACTGCCGGGTGGGCCGCTGCACGGCTTCTTCACAAAAGGCTCTATAAAGCTTTTGCTTCGGGCGATATATTTTCGAAAATCTATGCTTTCGCACCCGGGCAATGGCAGGATGGCAAAGGTTCAAAATCAAAAATTTTGTGTGCGCGCTAAAATGCTGTGATTCTGCACAGGTAAAGCGCAAACCCACGCACCGTGCGGCAAAGCTAAAGCTGCCGAAAAGATAGGCCGTAATCGCCGCGGCCCTTTTCCATACTTCGCTAAACCGTCATTTAGCGAAGTAGGAATTCTGTGTTCTGCCCGCAGATAGCCTATATAGCCTCTCCTGCATTCTTCTGTTTGCCGGTGATCCTGCACGCAGCACCGGCAGCTCAGCCAACGGGATCAAATAGAGATCCGGCTGCCTGAAAGGCTCGCCCCGTGATAGAAAATTTCTTTGGACTGCTCAAAAGTAAACTGCGGCATTTGCAAAAATTTCAGTCTGCCGAACACTTCAGGCGGAAATTCATTGAATCCATAGATTCCTGCAGCCGCCGCAGCATCAAGACAAAATCGAAGGGCTTGCCGTCTGCAATTCACAGACAGCAAGCCCTTTCAGCATATTGCTCAATCAATATCGCTCACTCATTCAAAATCCTTCTCTGCAGCGTTTCCAGATCCTCTTTTGTGTCAATGTCCAGCAGTTCCTCGGCGCGCTGTGTCTGCACACAGCGCACAAGCTGCGGGTGGGCCTTCAGCACAGCGCCGCCCCCCTGCCCTGCGGGCAGGCAGCACAGCTCGGAAAAAAATGTGCGTGAAAACGCAGCGGGCGCGCCAACCTGCCCGCCAAAGGCCGTGCGCCACAGGCATTCGGGCACGCTTTGGGCTGCGGCCGCCAAGGCCAGCAGCGTTTCGGGTGAAAGGCAGGGCTGGTCAGCCGGGCAGAACACCGCCCCGGCCAGCCCGGGCTTCAGCGCCTGCACCCCAAGGCGCACGGCATCGCTGCGGGCGGGCAGCGTGTGCAGCACCGTGCGCACACCGCAGCTTTGGGCAAAGCGGGCGGCCTCGGCGCTGCGGGTAACCATCACACGGTCTGCAAACAGGCCGCTTGTGGCCTGCAGGGTGTAGTGCAAAAGGGGCCTTGCGCAAAATTCGGCCAGCAGCTTACTGCCCCCAAAGCGCCGCCCCAGCCCCGAGGCCATGATCACGCAGCCCATCTGCCCGGCAGGTGCATCCAGATCCAGCACCAGCGCATCCGGTCGGCTGAGCTGCCTTTGCAAAAACGGCAGCTCCTGCTTGCGCACGGCCGCCGCCACGCGCTTTTGGGCAAACAGTGTGTCCAGCGCGGCGGCATAGCTTTCGCTGCCGCTCTCCAAAAAGCCGATCTCATCCAGCAGCACAAACTCGCTTTGCCCCGCTGCCGCCTGCCGCACTGCGCCCGCCGCCTCGCACAGGCCGCCCTCAAGCGGCTTCATGCGCTGCTGGGGCAGCGCCGCCAGTGCCTGCCCCATGGCCCCGATCTGAATTTGCGTTTTTCCCCAAGGCCCGGCCAGCCACACGCCTTTTCCGGGCACAAGGGCACTGCGGATGCAGGGGGTGCCCACCGGCAGGGGCAGGGCGCAAAGCGCCGTGGTTTTGCCGATGCCCCGCCCGCCCGTGAGCAGCAGGTGGCGCTTACCGCTGGCCAGAAAAATATTCCAGATAGAGCTGGGCGTTAGCCTGCTCACAGGCTGCTTTGTAGGCTCCATACCGCTGCAAAAACTCCTTTCCCTGTGGGGTCAGCTGGCTGCCGCCGCCTGCCGTGCCGCCGGTGTGCCGGGCGGTAAGGGCATACCCCAGCCCTTTTTCCGCCTGCTTTACAAGACGCAGCGCCTTGGAATAGGCCATGCCCATCTCGGCTGCCGCCTGCCGCAGCGAGCCGGTTTTTTTCAGCCCCAGCAGCAGCTGATAAGGCCCGTCACCGAAAAATCTTTGGCCGTCATCGTCTAAAAACAGCACCTTTGTGGTGATTTTCATCTGCGTTTCTCCCGCCTTTTGTGTTTGCCGCCTGGCCCGGCATGGCAGCACCGGGCCGCAGCCCCCAAAATAAGTACCGGCATTATAGCACTTTTGCATTCCAAAAACAATCAGAATTTGCTATAATAATGGTGATTCTTATACATTATTAAAAAAGCTGCCCCGGGCGTGCCGGGCCGCAGCCGCCATACAGCCGCGCCAAGCGGCGGGAACGGAGAACCGACATGAAAACCATACAAACCTACCACCGAGCCAAAACGCTGGCCGAAGCCTATGAACTCAACCAGAAAAAAACCAGCACGATCCTGGGCGGTATGATGTGGCTGAACATGAGCGGCGGCCGCATCGGCACGGCCATCGATCTGTGTGAGCTGGGCTTAAACACCATCACCGAAACCGAGGAGGAGATCTCCATCGGCGCCATGACCACCCTGCGCCAGCTGGAAACCTCGCCCATCCTGGCCGCATACACCGGCGGCACCATGGCCGAGGCCGTCAAGGATATCGTGGGCGTGCAGTTCCGCAACATGGCCACCCTGGGCGGCAGCCTGTGGGGGCGTTTTGGCTTCAGCGATCTGCTCACGCTGTTTTTGCCCTTGGACAGCTCTGTCGAGCTGTTTCACGGCGGCATTCTGCCGCTTTCGGAATTTGCCGAAAAGCCCTATGACCGCGACATTTTGGTGCGCCTGATCCTCAAAAAAACGCCCGTGAAAATGGCCTACAGCACCGTGCGCACCCAGAAAACCGATTTCCCTGCCCTCAACTGCTCGGTGGTGCTGGCAAACGGCGCTCTGCGCGCCGCCGTGGGGGCCCGGCCGGACCGTGCGGTGCTTGTCACCCTGCCCCAAATGCCCGAAAGCGCTGCCGCCTTCGGCAAAATGCTGGCCGAGGCGGTGCCCATGGGCAGCAATCTGCGCGGCAGTGCCGCCTATCGCACCCATCTGGCCGCTGTGCTGGGCGAGCGCTGCTTTGCCCGCCTCACCGCCCTGCAAAAGGAGGAAGTATAATGGAGATCACACTCACTCTGAACGGCCGCCCGGTAACGGCCTCGATCTCGCCGGATCTGCTGCTGATCGATTTTCTGCGCGATCACGGCTGCCTCAGCGTAAAGCGCGGCTGCGAAAGCGAGGTGTGCGGCCTGTGCACCGTGCTGATGGACGGCCAGCCCATTCTTTCCTGCTCGATGCTCACGGCGCGCGCAGCCGGGCACAGCATTTACACGCTGGAGGGCCTGCAGGCCGAAGCACAGGAATTCGTGGGCTTTATCGCCGATCAGGGGGCTGACCAGTGCGGCTTCTGCAACCCCGGCTTTGTGATGAACACCATTGCACTGCTGCGGGAAAACCCCGACCCCACCGACGATGAGATCCGCGCATTTCTGGCGGGCAACCTGTGCCGCTGCTCGGGCTACGAGGGCCAGCTGCGGGGCATTCGCAGCTTTTTAAACACCCGAAACGCCAAAAAGGAGGAAAACGCATGAGCCAGCCAACCAACTTCCGCACCGTGGGCCAAACGATGCGCAAAAAAGACTCCATGCAGCTTTTGCTCGGCAAGGGCGTTTACACCGATGATATCGTGCGCAGCCGCAGCCCGCTGGTGGTCAAGCTGCTGCGCAGCCCCCACGCCAACGCCATTGTGCAGAGCATTCGCACCGACATTGCCAAAAAAGTGCCGGGCGTGGTGGATGTTTACACATGGGAGGATGTGCCCCAAAAGCGCTTTGCCATTGCCGGGCAAACCTTTCCCGAGCCCTCGCCCTATGACCGCCTGATCTTAGACCGCCATGTGCGCTTTGTGGGCGATGCCGTGGCCATTGTGGCCGCCGAGGACGAAAAGGCCGCCCAGAAAGCCCTGAAGCTGATCAAGGTGGAATATCAGGTGCTGGAGCCCCTGCTGGATTTCCGCACCGCCAAGGACAACCCCCTTCTGGTACACCCCGAGGAGGATTGGTTCCCGCCCTGCCCGGTGGGCGGCGACAACCGGCGCAATCTGGTGGCCAGCGGGCTGGAGCAGGACGGTGATGTGGATGCCGTGATGGCCGACTGCGACATTGTGATCGACCGCACCTACCACACCCGGGCCTTCAATCAGGCCATGATGGAAACCTTCCGCTCCTACTGTGAGATGGATGTATACGGCCGCCTGCATGTGATCAGCTCCACGCAGATCGTGTTCCACACGCGCCGCATTCTTTCCAACGCGCTGGGCATTCCCAAAAGCCGCATCCGCGTGGAAAAGCCGCGCATCGGCGGCGGCTTTGGCGCCAAGCAAACCGCCGTGTGCGATGTTTACCCGGCCTTTGTGACGCTTAAAACCGGCCGCCCTGCCGAGATCATCTACACCCGTGAGGAATCCCAGATCGCAGGCTCGCCCCGCCACGAAATGCAGGTGCGCGTGCGTTTGGGTGCCAGCAAAGAGGGCCGCATCCGCGTGCTGGACCTGTACACCCTTTCCAACTCGGGCGCTTACGGCGAGCACGGCCCCACCACGGTGGGCCTTTCGGGGCACAAATCCATTCCGCTGTACACCGCCTCGCTGGAGGCCTTCCGCTTTGGCTATGATGTGGTGTACACCAATGTGCAGGCCGCCGGTGCCTACCGCGGCTACGGCGCAACCCAGGGCCTGTTTGCGCTGGAATCGGCCGTGAACGAGCTGGCCGAAAAGCTGGGGCAGGATCCCACGCGCCTGCGCGATGCCAATATGCTGCGGGAGGGCATGTATATGCCCGCCTACTACGGCGAAACTGCCCACGCCTGCGCGCTGGACCGCTGCATGGAGCGTTGCCGCCAGATCTTTGACTGGGAGCATAAATACCCCGTGCGGGATATGGGCGACGGCCGCATTCGCGCCGCCGGTGTGGCCATGGCCATGCAGGGCTCGTGCATTTCCAATCTGGATGTGGGCTCGGCTGTGGTGCGCCTGGCAGACGACGGCACCTTCAATCTGATGATCGGCGCTGCGGATATGGGCACCGGCTGTGACACCGTTCTGGCACAGATGACCGCCGAATGCATGGATTGCTCGGTGGACGATGTGGCCGTTTTCGGTGCCGACACCGATGCCTCCCCCTACGATTCCGGCTCGTATGCTTCCTCCACCACCTACCTGACCGGCAAGGCCGTGAGCGAAGCTTGCGACAAGCTGAAAAAAAATCTGATCGGCATTGCGGCCGAGCTGCTTTCCTGCCCCGAGGATTCGCTGGAATTCGTGAAGGGCGGCGTAAAAGAGCTGGGCGGTGAGCAGCGCTTTGTAAGCCTTACGCAGCTTGCCGTAAAATCGCAGCTCAACAGCTCCCACACCGCCGAAGCCGCCGCCAGCTGCGCCTCGCCGGTTTCGCCCCCGCCCTACATGGTGGGCATGGCCGAAATTGAGGTAGACACCCGCACCGGCGTGGTGACCGTGCTGGATTATAAGGCTGTGGTGGACTGCGGCACCCCCATCAACCCCGCCTTGGCCCGCATTCAGACCGAGGGCGGCATTGTGCAGGGCATCGGCCACACGCTGATGGAAAATGTCACCTACGGCTCCCGGGGGCAGATTCTGGAAAACTCCTTTATGCAATACCGCCTGCCCACACGCCTGGATATGGGCAAATTGCAGGTGGAGTTTGAATCCAGCTTTGAGCCCACCCAGCCCTTTGGCGCAAAATCCATCGGCGAGATCGTGATCAACACCCCCGCCCCCGCCATTGCCCACGCCATTTACCGCGCCACCGGCGTGTGGCACCGCACGCTGCCCATCACAGCCGAGCAGATCGCTCTGGGCCTGGAAACCTGAGGATAAAAATTGCGGCTATGCTCTCATGGGCAGTTTGCCAATGCCGCTTTTGCAGCAGAGCGAGCCTATCCGAGAGGCAGCTGTTGCAAAATTTGCAGCAACTGCATCCGACGGAAAGACTTATCAGGCTGAATTTTATAATCTGGATGGTATTATTTCCGTTGGTTACCGGGGCAAAACCAACCGGGACACACAATTTCGTATTTGGGCAACCGGCATTCTGAAAGAATCTATGCGCAAGGAATTTGTGCCGGATGATAAGCGTTTGAAAAATCGTTATAAAGGTAGCGACTTGCCCGAAGATTCAACTTGTGCAAATTTCGCACAAGTTGAGGATAACAGAACTTAAAAGAATCTATTATGGGCGGCGAAGGCTGGAACTAAAACGGCTCGCCGAAGCCGACTTCAGTCATTCACAGTGCGCAAAAGTTGGCTTTTTATAAGAGCCCTCTCGGTTTTGAGCCTATTGAGGATAAAAAAATTGGAGACTGCCTGCAGTCTCCAATTTTTTTTCTTATGGCTTTGCCGCTGCGCCTTGGCGGGCGGGGCGAATGTCGTAGCGATACACGGCCAGCGCAAAGCTGGAAAGCGCCAGCACCTCAATGGCAGCGCAGCTGTACGAGCCCAGCAGCAGGTTGGCCAAAAGGATCGGCGGCGAATTGAGCAAATACAAAAACCTCGTCACGCGCATATCATGCACCCACAGCGCCACGGTGGTGCACAGCATCGAAAAGGTCAGCAAAGCGCTGGGGGCCCCCTGCCAGGTCACGGCGGCGCTGGCCAGATACAACCCCATCAAAACGGCCAGCCACAGGCGGCTTTTGGCCCACGGGCGCTCGTTATAGCGGCACAGCAGCGCCCGCAGAATGCCAATGCAGTTGGTGGCCACGGCAGTTCCGGCCCCCAAAATGCCGTAATGCAGAATCCACATGCCGCAGCACAGCAGCTGCAAGGTCAGAATGCGCCCCCGGTCGGCCGATTGCAGCGAGGTGATGGCGATCAGCGAGGGAATCAGCCCCAAAAGCTGCACAAAAATAAACCACATATATGCGTTATCCTTTCTGTTTTCTTTCCCATTTATCGAATTTTGTGCCCTGCCTTGGGCGCAAAAAAACAGCGGCTGCAAATCTCTCTGTTTATCAGTCAAAAACAGAGAAATTTATAGCCGCTGCGGCAATTCGCAAATGCTTTCAAAGCACTTTGTACAGTTATAGTATAGTGATTTCCGCCGCACTGTCCATGGATTTTTCGTGCATTGCACGGCAGTATTTGTTTTATAAAAATTTCAGCCGGGCTGCGCCGCACCCACGCCGTTTTGCAAATCCTGCATAAAGGCATCCATGGCGGCCAGGCGGGCCTTCACATAGGCGCGGAATTCGCCAAGATCCTGCATTCCGTCCCAGTGGGCGGTTTGCGGCCAGCGGGCATAGTCACGCTCATAGGCCCCCGAGGCAAACACCGCCGCCTCGCATTCGTCCAGCATACGCATCAGGCTTTCCTCGCTCCACGCGCCTGCCCGCAGCGCCTGATAGCGCTGCTGCACGGCGGCCAGCGTTTCGGCATCGCCGTAGGCCAGCAGCTTGTGTATGGGGTTCAGGGTCATCAACACATGGTCCTGCGGCGAAAGCGAGGCCGAAGGGTCCTCGGCCGAAACGGCCCCCCAGGTCAGGTCAAAATCCCAGGGCGTAAACAAAATGCGCACCCCATCCGGGGTCTGCTTGGTGGTAAGGCGATAGTTATACAGCGTGCCTTCGTCCAGCACCTGATCCACACCCTGCACCAGATTGGTAAACAGCCAGCAGTCAATGGCGCTTTGCTGGTCCGCCAGCTGCTTCAGCGCCTTGGTGTCCGCTTGCTGTGCGCTCAGCAGCGTTTTGTAATACTGCTTCAGGGGTGCCCACGCCCCGGCCCAGTCCGTGTTCACGGTGTCGCCCGCAATGATCTCATAGCCCGGGATCTCGGCAGGCACATCAAAGTCGATTTTGGTTTCGCTCACCAAAAAATCCTGCTTGGAAAAAGTATGCTCGCCCTCGCCCACCTGCAGCTGCTTGCCGTCAATGGGGTAGCTCAGCGCATACAGGCCCCAGTAGCGCCCGTTCAAAAACAGCTCGGTATACCGGTATTCGTTGCTGTTCTGCACACCGAAGGCGTTGCTTTCACCGCAGCTTTCCCGCCACAAATTGGCCGTGAACACCTGCCGGATCTTTTCCGCCTCGGTGTAGCCCGCATACAGAATCCAGTCGCCGTCATTGCGCAGGCCCAGCAGGGCCATGTCGTTTTCCTCGCCGTTTGCGTGGCGCAGAGTAAAACGGAAGCCCTTTTTGTCAAACCGGGCGCTGCCGATGCCGCGCACATGAATGCTGCCCGTGCCCTGCACCACCGATGCCCCGGCGCTGGGGCGGTTGTCATACAGGGTCAGGCGCAGCTCGCTGCTTTGGTATTTTTCAATCTGCTCGGGCTGGCCGGGCACCTGCAGGCTCAAAATGGGCAGCGGCGTACACACCAGCTGCAGGGTCTGGTATTCGGTTTTGGTATAGGCCAGCAGCTGCACGGTGCCGCCGCTGGGCAGGGCCTTGCCCGCAAAATCCTGCAAAATTTTTAATTTTGTGCCGTCCTTTCCCGCAAAGCTCACCCTCGGCGCATCGCCCTGCTCCCCCTGCGGCAGGGCATAATAATACACGCCGGTTTCCCTGTCCTGCACCAGCTCGTTGCCGCCGATGGAAAGGCCGGTCACCAGCGCGGTTTCGCTTGGCGTGCGCTCCGTCTGCAGGCTTTCAAATTTTTCCGGGCTGCACAAAAGGGCACTCACCATGCCGGAGTGTTTTTGCACAGCAAAGCCCGCCGCGCAGCATAGCAGCAGCGCAGCGATCAAAACCCAGTTCACGATCTCTGTTTTTCTCTTTACCATGGTTTGTTCTCCAGCCTTGCCGATTTATTTTTCCAGCAGTCCTTGAATGTGGCTGTCCATCTCCCGAAAACGCCCTGCCACATAGGCGCGAAAATCCGAAAGATCAGTTTGCCCGTCGTTGTGGCCGCTGTCCGGCCAGCGCGCATAATCGCGGTCATACGCGCCCGATGCAAAAATATCCTGCTCGCAGCCGTCCAGCAGCGCCTGCACATTTTCATCGCTCCATGCCCCGGCGCGCAGCACCTGCCACTGCTCATACACCGCACGGATCATGTCCTTTTCCTCCCATGCGATCAGCTTTTCTACAGGATTCAGGGTCATTTCCACATGATCCTCAGGCTCCAATCCCAGATAGTTGGTGTTGTTTTTTCCCAGCACAAAGCCCCAGGTGCGGTCAAAATCCCACGGGGTATACAGGATCTTCGTGCCTCCCTCGCCTTTCTTGGCCACCAGATACATATTATAAAGCCGGCGCTCGTCCAGCATTTGGTCCACACCCTGGATCAAGTCGATAAACAGCCAGGTGTCAATGGCGTTTTTCTCGTCGGCCAGCGTGTACAGCACCTGGCGGTCTTCCCACTCGGCAGAGAAAAATGTCTGATAATAGTCGTTCAGCGGCTGCCACACCTGTTCGTCCTCGCTGTCCTGATCCGCGCCGCCCGCCAGCTCATAGCCGGGGGTCTTTCCCCCCTCGGTGTAGTCCTGCTCCGGCTCCCACACCAACGGGTTTACCTTAAAATAGGCGTATTCGCCCTCCTGCAGCTGCCACTGCTTGCTGTCAATGGGATATCCCAGCGCATACAGGCCCCAGTAACGCCCATTCAAAAACAGCTCTAAAAATTTATAGTCGTTGCTGTTTGGCACGCCAAACTCGTTGTCGGTGCTGCAGCCCTCGTGCCACAGCTTGGCCGAAAACACCTGCCGCAGCTTTTCGGTTTCGGCATAGCCCGCATACAAAATCCAATCCCCGTCGCTGCGCAGGCCCAGCAGCGCCATATCGTTTTCCTGGCCGTTTGTGTGGGTAAGCTTTAAGCGATAGCCCTTTTTGGGGTAGTTGGTACTGCCGCGCCCGCGCACATGCATGGTGCCCGCGGCCTGCACCACCGGCACACCGGCGTTGGCGCGGTTGTCGTATAAGGTCAGCGACATGGGCACATTGGGGCTTTTTTCGATTCGGTCTGGGTCCTTATCCGCCCAAATCGAAAGGATGGGCAGCGGCGTACACACCAGCTGCAGGGTCTGGTATTCGCTTTTGGTATAGGCCAGCAGCTGCACGGTGCCGCCGCTGGGCAGGGCGGTTCCCTCAAAATCCTGCAAAATTTTTAATTTCGTTCCGCTTTTTCCCGAAAAGCTCACGCTCGGCGAATCGCCTTGCGCCCCCTGCGGCATCGAATAATAATACACGCCGGTTTCCCTGTCCTGCACCAGCTGGGTGCCGCCGATGGAAAGGCCGGTCACCAGCGCAGCTTCGCTTGGCGTGCGCCCGGCCTGCAGGCTTTCAAATTTTTCCGGGCTGCACAAAAGCGCCCGCACCGTGCCGGGGCGAGCGCTCTGCGCACAGGCGGCCAGCACCGCAGCCGCCGCAAAAGCAGCCAGCACGGCGGCAAGGCGCACCCATTTTTTCAGGATCGGTTTCATCCCAGTGTTTCTCCTGCATACGAAACAATGTTGATGCTGCTGATGCCGGACAGTGCGGCCAAACGGTCATGCAGGTTTTCCACCGTGCTGTCCCCCTTGCCGGTCAGATACAGCTCCCAGGTCATTTCGTCCTCATGGGCGGTGGAGTTGCTCATGCGCAGGCGAATGCGGCTGCTGCAGGCATCCAGCGCGGCGCGAATGTCGGCCGTGGGCAGCGCCCCGGCCTGACCGCGCACCACCAGAAGATAGGCGGCGCTGTCGTAGGGATGGCGGGCAAACACCACCAGCACCACGGCCAGCATCACGCTGCCCAGCGCAGAAATAATGTACATGCTTGCGCCGCAGCACAGGCCGATGCTGATGGCCCAGAACACAAACGCAATGTCCTTGGGCTCCTTGATGGCTGTGCGGAAGCGGATGATGGAAAGCGAACCCACCATGCCCAGCGAAAGCGTAAGGTTGTTGCCGATGGCCAGCATGGCGATGGTGGTAATGATGGCCAAAAGCACCAGCGATACATTAAAATTGCGGCTGTAGGCTACGCCCGTGTAGGTTTTGCGGTAAATGTAATACATAAACATGGCCAGCACCAAAGCGCACAACAGGCAGGTGACGGCCTCCAGCGGGGTGATGGTGACATTGCGCGAGAGCAGATAGCTGGTAAGCTGATTTTGATTCACAAAAAGATCCTCCTTATTTTGCGGCTGCGCCGCATGGTTTACTTTTTTCGATCACACACAAAATTCACAGGCAGTGGAATACTTGCTCACCGAGGTATGCTGCAGGCAGCAGCTGGAAAGCAGGCGCGAAAGATAGGCCGGCAAAAAGCTGTCATACTTTACTTCCAGCACCGTGATCTGCCCCGAATGCAGCCCCACCATGGGCACATGGGGGTCAAAAAAGGCATCGCTGTGGGCGGCACGGATGTGCTTGTCAAAGGTGATGCGCACGCGCTGCGCCGGGCACAAAAACGCCTCGCGCTCATAGTCGATGAGCATGGTCGGGCGGCGGCCTTCATTTTTGACAAAATTCTGAAACCGGCGCGCCGTGGTGCTTTGGTAGGCATCCAGCACCTCCCACTCGCCGCGGATCAGGCTTTCCGCCTCCTGCGAGGTGATCACCAGCGTTTCCTTGTGGGAAAAGTTTTCGGATTTGTTTTTGATCTCCAGCTTCACAGGGTCTTCCCTGCGGCCCGAATAGGTGCGCAGGCGCAGCTTTTTGCGGTCACGCAGGCCCAGCAGCTTTTCGTTGTGGTCGCGCAGATCCGGCGTGTCAAAATACAGGCTGCGAATCGCATAATCGCCGTGTGCATCCGGCGTAAGCACGCCCCGCAGCAGCCCGCGCAGATACACGGCCTCGGCAGGCGAAAGCAGATATTTATCCTCGTGTCGGTACACGGCAAAGCTTTGCTCCGGCAAAATATAACACCGTCCATTTTCTATATTTCAAAAAAGTTCTGCCGTGCCGCGCACAGCATTTCACAATGGAATATTTTAGCAAATCAGCGCGAAATGCACAATGGCCAAACCCCAAATTTTGTGAAAAAGCCGTTTCCCCGCACCTGCAGGAAAACGGCTTTTCAATCCGCTATTCGGTTTTACTCGTGCAATTCCAAAGGCAGCCCGTCCGGATCACGGAAAAAGGTCATTTTTCCGCCGGTATAAGTGTCTATGCGGATGGGCTCGCACACAATGCCCTTTTGGGCAAGCTCCCGCACGGTTTCCTCCACGCTTTCCACGCAAAACGCCAGATGCCGCAGCCCGCAGGCCTCGGGCCCGCTCACCCGGGCGGGCGGGTTTTTCTCGGCAAAAATTTCCAGCTCCACGGTATCCGAAAGGCGCAGATCCAGCTTCCAGTCCCCGCGCTCGGGGCGATAGTTTTCGCGCTTTACACGAAATCCGAGTTTTTCCACATAAAATTCCTTGGCGGCTTCATAGTCCGAAACAATGATGGCCACATGATGGATTTTTGAAAGTTCCATGCTGTACTCTCCTGTTAATTTTTTATATCCCGTGCTGCGGGCAGGCCATAGGCCGGTTCGGCGGCCTGCACGGCCCGCAGAATGGCCTGCGCCATCACCCGCGCGCCCCATGCGCCCACCACATCCATATCGGCCTGCACTTTGCCCAGCGAAACCGCATAGGCAGTGTCGCCGTCGGCGCTGGTGTGTACCGGGCGAATGGCCCTGGCAAAGCCATCGTGCGCCATACCGGCAATTTTGCACAGCTGGCTTTTTTCAAAGGCGGCGTTTGTCACCACAACACCCAGCGTGGTGTTGCCCACAAATTTATTGGAAACCACCTCGGTTTTCCGGGCGGCCACCAGCTCGGAATCCAAAAAGCTCTTTCCGTCCGGCCCCAGCAAACCGGCGGCGATCCGGCCGGTTTGCCAGTCGCACACATCCCCCAGCGCATTCACCGCCACGATCGCGCCAATCTTCACCTCGCCCAGCTGCACGGCATAGCTGCCGATGCCGCTTTTCATGCAGCCCCTGCCGCCCAGCAGCTTGCCCACCGTTGCGCCGGTGCCTGCGCCGTAATTGCCGTCGCGGTAGTTTCCGGTTTCCGCATTTTGGCAGGCCTCATAGGCCATGGCGGCATCCGGGCGGGTGTGGGCATCGGCCACTCCCAGATCAAACAGGCACGACTGGCACACCAGCGGCACCTTGGCCACCCCCACATCAAAGCCAATGTCCTTTTCTTCCAGATAGCGCATCACGCCCCCTGCGGCATCCAGCCCGTAGGCGCTGCCCCCCGAAAGCAAAATGGCGTGGATTCTGTCTGCCGCTGCCATGGGCTTAAGCAGCTCGCTCTCCCGGCTGGCCGGGCCGCCGCCGCGCACATCCTGCCCCACACACGCGCCGTTTTTGCCCAAAAGCAGCACCGTGCAGCCCGTGGCCGCCGCCTGATTCTCGGCCTGACCAATGGAAAGCCCCTCAAACTCCTGAATGGAAATTTCTTTCATTGTATCTTCCTCTCTTTTTACAGCCGTTTCGGTATGCAAAAAGGCCGCATATCCGGCTTTGCAAAAAGCTTCGGGTATGCGGCTTTTATTTTTAGGCAACCCCGCACAATTCCCGCCTGACGGCTTAAGCGGTTTTGCCTTAATTCGTTTTCAGATACTTACGCACGGGCAGTGCCACGGCACCGGCCACCACGCAGCATACACACCATTCGATCACAGCCTGCACACCCACCAGCAGCACAACGAACATAAAGGCGTTCTGTGCGCCCAGCTTTGCCACCAGCCCCTGCACAAATTCGCAGTCGTAGAACAGCATCACGAGTGCGCCCATAAAGAACACGGTGTTCAGCAAGGGGGCAGCCAAGCCGCCCAAAAAGCAGTTCAGCTTTTCCTGCTTGGGCATGGCCTTGCACAGCGCGGCAAAAATCAGGCCGGTGCACAGGCCCATGAGTACGCGCATCACAAAGCACACCACAAACGAGCCCACAGGGCTTACCTGAAACAGGGCGGCGCCCATGGCGCTTTTGCCCTGCATGGCCTGCAGAAAGCTGGTCAGGCCGAACACGCCGCCCAAAATGGCACCTGCCGTGGGGCCCATGGTCATGGCGCCGATGGCAACGGGCACCGTGAGCAGCGATGCTGCCAGGGGGCCGATCTGCAAATACCCCAGCGGGGTATAGTTCAGCACGAGCAGAATGGCCACCAGCAAAGCAAGCTGAGTGAGCCAACGAATGTTGGTACGAGTTTTCATATTCAATTTCCTCCTGCTGCCGTCTTCCGCTATGATCCGGAAGTACAGCGCATATTTTCGGCCAAACACAGCCGTGGCTTCAGTATACCGCAAGCCGCCGCCCAACACAAGAACTATTTTGCCGCTGTAAGAAAATTCATGTGAAGGTGTCAACGGAATGCCGCATCCGCTCCTGCAAAGCCAGAAAATAAGCCATAGGACCGGAGCAGACCATGCTTTGCACCCCGTTTCATTTTGCTTTATCGCTTCAGTTGAACAGATGGAACAATACGCTCCAAAGGGTATTCTTGGGCCGGGCACTTTCCGACATTACACCGTTTTTGGGGTTGTCCCAAAGATTCACCGTCACTTTTTTGTAGTCCGGCGTGGAATACACCACCTCAAATTCCGGCAGAAGCTCCGGCGAGGTACACAAAAATTCCACCGACTGGCCAAGGTTCAAAAAAGGGTAGGCTATGCCCTCCAGCTTTTGCCTGCCCGCAAAACGAAACGAGTCGTCGTATAAAATCCGGTAAACCGACAGGTCATATATCCCCTGCCGCGCTGTCAGCACAAAGGCGTTGCGGGGGTTTTCCTCCAAGGAATAGCTTTCCACGATCTGTTCCCCGCTTTTTTCAAAGTCAGCGGCCTCCATCCGGATCTCGTCCGGGAAAACGCCCCGGAAGCGAAAAATGGTGATGGCTCTGCCGATAAAATAAAAGGCAAACAAAATCAGCGTGGCAACAGACGCTATATCTCCCAAAGTCATGGCTGCTCCTCCTCATCCACAATGCGCAGGCTGCCCGGCTCCACATGACAGCGCAAAAACCATATTTTTACCCCGGCTTTTTCCGCCTCTGCCAGCGCCTCGGCAAAGGCCGGATGGGTCTCGGTGTTGGGCCGCACCTCTTTTACCCCGTCCATCTGGATCACAAAGGCCAGCGCCGCATGAATGCCCTCGGCCCTTGCCCGCATCAGCTCCCGGATATGCCGAACCCCGCGCTGGGTGGGCGCATCGGGAAAATACCCTACGCCGTCAATCTCCAGCGTGCAGCCCTTTACCTCCAGCAAAAACCGTTCCTGCCCGCGCTCCATATAAAAATCCATCCGGGAATCACCGTAACGGTACTCGGGCAGCACTCTGTCGAATCCCTGCTCCCCCAGCCACTCCTTCACCACATGGTTGGGGGCTTGGCTGTCGATGTTGAACAGCACCCCGTTTGCCTTGCGCACGGCCACCAGGTCATAGGTGGTTTTTCGCCCCGGTGTGCCCGGCGCCGTGAGCCACACCTCGCACCCCGGAATGAGCAGCTCCCGGCAGCGCCCGGTGTTTTTCACATGAACGCGTTCCTTGTGCCCGTTCAGCTCCACCTCGGCAATAAAGCGATTGGGCCTTGCCAGAAAAACAGCTTTTGTAATATTTTCGTAGACCATAGCGGCCTCCTTTGGGGGCGGCAGCCCCTTGGTGAATGGTTTTGGCGTGCCTTCAAGCCGTTTCAGGGCTCGTAAATGCAATTCCAATTCAAGGCTTGCACACCAAAACCGGTTTGTCCGTATTATACGCTTTTCTATACAATTCTGGCAAGCCAAAACACCCCCACAGCGCCGCCCGGGGCCCCCTCTTTTTATCGTTCTTCCCCTCAGCCGCTGCCTTCCGCAGCCCCTCCCTCGGCCTTTTCCAAATCCGTTTGTTTTCCTTCGATTTTCCCCTGATTTTTTCTCGCCTAAAATCCACATTTTGCACAAACCGAGCGCATAAACCTTGTGTAAGCTCACAAGGCTTTTTCATTTTTTGCATTCCAAGCCCGTTTTCCGGCATTTCTGAATTATATAAACTCAGCGCTTGTTTAATTATACATTTTTCGTTTTTCGCTATGTTTAATTTCTTATTATATTTACAAAACTTTCCCGGCATAAGTTGACGAATTATGAACAAAGCGTTAAAATAAATTTGTAAAAAATCCTATCATACAGATAGGATAGTGCGATTTGCGGAAAGTATTGGAACACAAGCAGATCACCATTGAGAAAGGAAGGGAAATTCTATGACATCTGCAATGTTAACAGATCTTCTGCAGAGCCTTGGTTTACTGGGCCTGTTCTTGATCATCGGCATGGTGCTTCGCGCCGTGTGCAAGCCCCTGCAAAAGGCATTTATTCCTGCCTCTGTGATCGGCGGCTTTTTGCTGCTGATCCTCGGCCCTCAGGTTTTGAATGTCCTTCCCGTTTCGGCTGACTGGTTCAGCTATTACAATATGCTGCCCGGCATCCTGATCGTTCCTGTGGTCACGGCTGTGCCCCTGGGCCTGCGCCTGCAAACCAAAGACGGCAGCGGCAGCGGCGAATTTATGAAGAATGTTCTGCCCCTGATCGGCATTGGTCTGGGTGTTTCCATGCTGCAGTTCGCAGCCGGTTACTTCACCAATGTGCTCTTTAAGGGCTCCTACCCCGATATGTATCCCCAGTTCGGCATCGAGCTTGGCATCGGCTTTGTGGGCGGCCACGGCACCGCCGGCACACTGGGCAATATGCTCAGCGAAATGAATCTGGACTATGCCTCTGTCAGCCAGGGCGTAGCCACCACCACCGCCACCTTCGGCCTGGTGGGCGGCATCATTCTGGGCATCATTATGATCAACTGGGCTGCCCGCAAGCAGCACACCGCTGTGCTGAGCAAGCCTGCCGATATCCCCACCCCCATGAAGGTGGGCTTTGAAAAGGATATCTCCAAGCAGGGCTCTGCCGGCCGTGAAACCACCATGGGCTCCAGCATTGATACTCTTGCCTTCCACGCTTCCATCATCTTCTTTGGCTGCTGGCTGGCCTACATGGCTGTAAAGCTTGCCAAGGGCGCCAACATTCCCGTGCTCAAGAGCATGTCGGTTTGGGCATACGGCATGATCATCATGTTCATCATTTGGGGCCTGATGTGCAAGTTTAAGGTAGACTATCTGGTCGACGCCAAGATCAAGAGCCGCCTCACCGGCGCTTTCACTGAATTTGCCGTGATTGGCGCTGTGGCCAGCCTGCCCATCAAGGCAGTGGCCTCCTACATCGTTCCCATTCTGTTCATGGTGGTTCTGGGCTTCATCGTCACCGTGGCGGGCCTGCTGCTCATGAGCAAGCGTTTCCTGAAGGGCTACTGGTTCGAGCAGATGATCGGCACCTTCGGCATGGCCACCGGCGTGTTTATCACCGGCGTGCTGCTGCTCCGTATCTGCGACCCCGAAAACGATACCCCCGCACTGGCCAGCTACTCGCTGAGCTACACCATCACCAGTGTGATCTACTTCGCACTGCTGAATATGTTCATTGTGCTGCCCATGAGCTCGGGCGCGCTTGTTACGGCTCTGGTGGGCCTCGGCATTGCCGTGGCGGCCTTCCTGTTCACCGTGATCAGCAGCCGCGTGTCCTTCGGCAAGGACTTTAAGGGCAACTAAAGCGCCTTGGCCCACGGGCCTATAAGCGCCTATAGAATCCGCATGGGGCCGGGAGGAAACTCCCGGCCCCATTTTTGCAGCAGAAGGGGCTGTTGCACATCGTTCCGGATGAAAGTGCAGTAGTGCCCCTAAGAATTGAACATATAATCGAACAATAGAGAGAAGCATGTGCATCACAAATCCATTGAAAATTTCTGATTTTCAAGGAAATCTGTTGCACATACTTTTATTTTCACCAAAATGTGTTTTTGAGGTTTTCGATTCTGCGAACAAAAGAGGGGCTGTCACATGTGACATGCTCCCTATATAGCGAACCGTGAAATAAAACACGGAAAGCTATATAGGGAGCATGTCAATCCAAACGGCCTTTTTGCGTTTCACCGGGAAGCACGGCAGTGCAAGGGATTCTTCACGCTCCGGCACAGCCGGGCGTTTTGATTTTATCCTTCATCATCATCGATAAAACTCCCGCCTTCTCAGCCCGGTATACGGCCTGCTTTTCCGGATTTTCTCAGATGCAGAAAGATCCAACTCCACATAAACCAGCTGCTCTTCGTCCCCGGCTTTCACGATCCGTGCGCCGTTTGCATCCACCGCCATGGATTCGCCGGAAAACTCCATTTCCCCCTCCCGGCCCACTCGGTTGCACATGGCAATAGCCACACTGTTTTGAAATGCCTGCACCCGCAGCTCCCACTCAAACATTTCCGAGGGCTCTGCCTTGGTGTTTACGGTGGGGATCAGCACCAGCGCCGCGCCCATCAGGGCTTCGGTGCGAATGCTTTCCGGGTAATGTCTGTCAAAGCAGACAACGATCCCGATTTTCCCGTACTCGGTATCAAATACCTTGAACCCATCGTCTGCGGGGGTGTAATAATCCTGCTCGTAAAATTGCTTTGCCTGCGCAATATGCACCATTTTCTGAATGCCCATTATTTCGCCGCCGGCCCCGATCAGCAGGCTTGCATCATAGGCTTTCCCGTTTTCTTCCAGATAGATATTGGGCACCGATAAAATGGAATGCTCCCGGCTTGCCGCCTGAAGCCTTTTAACTTCCTCTGAATCCAGCTTCAGCCGGTATTTTTCGGCATTCTGCCCTGCATATTGGGGAAAGAATTCGGTGAATTGCACCTCCGGAAATAAAATCAGATCGGCCCTGTTTGCAGCAGCCTCTTTGATCAGGCCGATGCTTTTATTGAGATTCTCCCGCATATTCCCCGCGTTTTTCATTTGTGCCAACGCAATGCGCATCGTTTTCCCTCCTTGAGTTCTCTTTGCGAATCTTCCCGTGCTTACCGTCTGCCTTGTTTACAGCCTTTCCGCTGCTTTTATTATACTGCCTGCAAGGCGGATATACCAGAATTCGCTTTCAAGATCGTGGGCTATTTTGATTGGTGCAGGAAACCGCATGGCATAGCCGCTCTCAGCCAGACAGCGCCTTGGATTTTGATGCAGCCCCTATCCCCCAAAAAATCATCCCGTTTTTTCATCGAAGGCCCCCGATGACATCCGCCATGACGGAAGGCGAAAAACTCATGCACCGCATAGAATAGAAACATAGTAAAATGTTGTGCGATGAATCAACTATATCCGATCCTTTGCTGCGGCGAAAGCAGAGTTTCTGGTAAAATCCACAGGATTTTTAAAAATTTGTACAATTATTCTTTGCCACTTAATTTGATGCCGTTTTTATCATGGAATCACCCCATTTATGGCAAATTATCGCTGTAATTTGCAATTTATCAAGCACTAAATTTATTTGTTTTTTTAATTATTCACAGCGTATTATATTTGCTATTCAGTTTACACGCGAGTAGGTTTCAAAAATTTGTACGATACAGCTTTATATGGATCATTGTTTCCACACGAAATTGCTATGCTTTAGTCTAAAACATAGAATTTTTTAAGATTTCAGCCATTGACACAGGTATATCAGCCTACTATAATAATTGGTAATTATATTCTGCCCACGGTATTGGAATCAAGGCCCCGGCCCCGCAGCATGGAAGGCGCATTGGATAAAAGCATTCTCCTGCACGACTGCCGCCGCCCGGAATCCCTACCTTTTATTACAGCGCCCGCAACCGCCGCACTCCCACGTCACGGCAGTCTGATGGAATAAGGAGAAAACAGAGAAAATGAAAAAACAAATTGCGGCAAGCGTGCTGGCGGTTGCAATGGCTTTCACCATGCTTCCCACCGCCGCCTTTGCATCGGCAGAGGATGCGCTTACGCCAACCACCGAAACCACCAGCGAAGCATCCAATGCGGCCAACCCCAGCGCCGCCGAAACCGGCATCAATGCAAACGGCGAAACCGCTCCCTCTACCACCGAGGACGAGCCTTCGCAGGAAGAAAAGGCCGCCGAAACCGGCAGCAGCACAAACGGCAGCCCCGCTCCCTCCGCCACCGAGGACGAGCCTTCGCAGGAAGAAAAGGCTGCCGAAACCGACAGCAGCACAAACGGCAGCCCCGCTCCCTCCGCCACCGAGGACGAACCTTCGCAGGAAGAAAATTCCGCCGAAACCGGCAGCAGCACAAACAGCAAAGCTGCTCCCTCTACCACTGAGGAAGAGCCTTCGCAGGAAGATACCTCCATCGCCCCCTTTGCAGAAACGACCCACAAGGTTTCCAGCGAATATGAATTGGAGGCCGCGCTGAGAGATATTGAAAAAAGCACCGAAACCGAGGCAACCATTGTGCTGACGGCCAATGTAACTTTGCCCAGCACTCTGGACGGTGTTAATAATATCAGCTCTTTTGGTGCAAGCGGCAAGCATATTACCGTAAAAAGCGCAGAGGGCGAAACGAACGAGCTTTCTTTCGCTTCTCGCTGCACGCTGAACGGCGACTGCACCTTTGATAATGTCATTGTGGTCGGCGGCAGTTTGTTCTGCAACGGACACTGGACGATTTTTACTGATAATGGTCAGATCCGTTTGAAAGGAGCCATCTACGGCGGCGGTTACAAAGAAACAGTAGACAACACCCATGTGGAGATCGCGGCCAGCGGCTATATCAACCCCCCCTCTTACATAGGCATGCCTGATGTGATCGGCGGCTCCTATCAGGGCAATGTTACGGGCGATACCTATTTGGAAATTACCGGTAACATTCAAATGCAGGGTGTCGAGCATCTGAACCCCGGCTGCATGGGCGCGAATGTCCATGTCGGCGGCAATGCCACGCTGATCTATGACAATAAAAATACAGACACCTCGCCCGCGATCGAGGGCACCTACGGCTGTGAAATGACGGGCGATGTTACGCTGGATGTCCGTTCCGGCAGCGTTTTTAACATTGTTGGCACGGACTCTTCCTCCAAAAGCTCCATCATTCGTGGTGATCTGCACATCATGGCCGGATATCCGGGTTACAAAAAAGACACCGACCCCGTGCTGCGCCTTGTAGGTTACTATTCAATTGTCGGCGCAGACAATCATACCGTTGGCCGCAATATCACCATCGACACCTACGAAAATGTGTGGGGGTGGGACAAAAACACAGGCCCCAATCCGTATGATCCATGCCAAATTTATGGCGCTCTCGATGGTACTGTAGGCGGCGATATTATAATCAACGCCCAAGGATCTCATTTAACGAACATTTACGGCGCAGGCGATTCGACTGTGCAAGGCTCTGTTTCGGTCAATGCAACCAATGTAAAACTGGCAACCAATAATGATCCCGATTTCCCTGAAGGTGATGTTGCCGGCCTGTGGAAAAACCCGTCAAGCGGAAATCCATGCACCGCGGGCCGCCCTGTGACTATAACGGTAAAAGACGGCGATGTGGGCCGTGTGATGGTTACGGCTCATTCCGCTGCTCCTGCAGATTCTTCCATCACTGTCACCGGAAATCCCAAGATCCAAGACGCCATTTGCGGAGAACAGTCTAGCACCTCTTCAGCCAATTTGCCGGTTGCCAATGTGTCTAAATGCGAAGCCACGATCCCTCTCATCAAAAAAATGTCGCAGGTCAATGTCACCGACAATTCCAAGGTCACCGTTCAAAACATGGACAATAATGACGGGCTTTTGGCCGGGCTTTTTGTAGAGGAAGGCAGCGCTTTAACAACGGATCAAGTGCCGATTTCGATTCAAGGCAACGCCGTTATCAACGGTACATGGGAACAGTTATACAACCAAACCAACTACGGCGACTCCGATATTGTTGTCAGCGGCACTACACAGATCGGCCCAAGCGGCCGCCTGATCAACCACGGCACAAGCAGCCTGATGGGCGCTGTCACCAACAAAGGCATGATGGCGTTGATGAAGCCGTCTGAGTTTGGCGGGAACTATGTAGGCACAAACGCAGAGCTGCGCTTACCGGCAGTCGTGACGAATTACACAGCTGCTGATATCCCGTTGAAAATCGGCGGTCTTTCCACCGGCACCACTACGGTCAACACGGTGGACCCCGCTGATTGGCAGACTCTGAAAAAGCCTAACCTTGGTGACAACTACATTCTTTCCAAGAAAAACACCGATTCCCCCGCACAGGATGTGTTTGTATTGGGCAATGCCGATGCCGTGAAAGACGGCTGGTTCTTCAAGCGCACGCCCGACGCCAACGGCACGAACGATTACTATATGTGGCAGGTGGCCAATAGCATCCGCGTAGTTTTTGACAAAAACGGCGGCGATACCGAGGCTTCTCCCAGCGTTATGATACAGGATAAGGTCGTTGGCGCTGTCAACCACTTTGATCTGCCGACGACTGAACCCACCCGCAGCGGCTGCAAGTTTACCGGCTGGAACACCCAGCCGGACGGCACCGGTGAGGTTTTTACCGCTGAAACCGATGTAACCGAAAGCCTGACGGTGTACGCCCAGTGGCAGCCGGTTTCCAGCACTGAAAGCGGCGGCAATTCCGGCGGCACCGGCAGTACCGGCGGCACCGGCAGTACCGGCAGTACCGGCAGCACTGGCGGCAATTCCGGCAGCACCGGCAGCAATTCCGGCAGCACTGGCAGCAATTCCGGCAGCAATTCCGGCAGCACCGGCAGCAATTCCGGCAGCACCGGCAGCAATTCCGGCAGCAATTCCGCCGCCAAGGCCGAACAAGGCAGCCAGCCTGTAAGCCATGCGGTTTCAGATGCCGCAGCCAGCACCAGCCCCAAAACGGGCGATGCCAGTGCGCTCAGCCTGTGGGCCGCCGTGATGGCTGTTTCGATCCTGGGCCTGGCAGGCATTTGCATGGCCGCCAAAGTCCATCACCGCAGCAAAAAATAACCCCCCTGCCCGCAAGGCGGGAATGGCGCGTTGCTGCCCAACATTTACAAGGAGAAACTCTGCGTGGAATTACAAAATGCCCTGAATTCGCTCAGCGAGGCCGTATATATCAGTGATCTTGAAACCTACGAGCTGGTATATACGAACGAGGCCGCCCAAAAACACTTTGGCGTGCCTGCACCAGGGGCCAAGTGCTACACGCATTTATACGCCACGGCAGTCTGATAGAATAAGGAGAAAACAGAGGAAATGAAAAAACAAATTGCGGCAAGCGTGCTGGCGGTTGCAATGGCATTCACTATGCTTCCCACCAGCGCCTTTGCATCGGCGGAGGATGCGCTTATACCAACCGCTGAAACCACCGGCGAAGCATCCAATGCGGCCAACCCCAGCGCCGCCGAAACCGGCAGCAGCACAAGCGGCAAAACCGCTCCCTCTACCACCGAGGAAGAGCCTTCGCAGGAAGAAAAGGCTGCCGAAACCGGCAGCAGCACAAGCAGCAAAGCTGCTCCCTCTACCACCGAGGACGAGCCTTCGCAGGAAGAAAAGGCTGCCGAAACCGGCAGCAGCACAAACGGCAGCCCCGCTCCCTCTACCACCGAGGAAGAGCCTTCGCAGGAAGAAAAGGCTGCCGAAAC
>ERZ1034901.653-NODE-653-length-26772-cov-10.798518_pt1 | contig 26772 bp, 23 predicted proteins | sample MGYA00520628_ERZ1034901 | MGnify/ENA primary metagenome ERZ1034901 (study PRJEB33766, sample SAMN09781783) | gut metagenome | biome: gut microbiome | host: Homo sapiens | place: Madagascar | study: EMG produced TPA metagenomics assembly of the PRJNA485056 data... | reverse complement strand
GGCCTTACCCGGCTTTGACAGCCCAGCCCTTGCCAAGCGGCTGCGGCGGCAGATGAAGCTCTATGAGCGCCTGCCCCAGGAAAGAGAGGACGAAAAGTTATGAGCATCCAACCTTATTTGGATACCTATTTGACAAGGCATGGGGTCAGCCTGGACACGAGCTCCGACCGGGAGCTGATGTACGCCCTGACCGCCGCGGTGCGTGATCTACAAAAGTCCATGGGCCACGCCCAGGGGAAGCGGAAACTGTACTATTTTTCCGCGGAATTTCTGGTGGGACGGCTGCTGAGGGCCAACCTCATCAACCTGGGCCTACTAGAGGATGTGGAGGCTCTACTGGCCGCTCACGGCCGCTCCTTGGCCCAGATTGAGGATCAGGAACCGGAGCCTTCCCTGGGTAACGGCGGGCTGGGCCGCCTGGCCGCCTGCTTTCTGGACTCCATCGCCTCCCTGGGAATCAACGGGGACGGTGTGGGCCTCAATTACCACTATGGCCTGTTCCGTCAGCGGTTGGACACTGGCCGGCAGACTGAGATGCCCGACCCCTGGATTGCGCCGGAGTCCTGGCTGCTGGATACCGGGGTGTCCTACCCGGTAAAGTTCGGGAGCTTCTCTCTGAACGCCAGAATGTACGACCTGGAGATTCCCGGCTATGAGAATGGCATTTGCAACCGATTGCACCTCTTTGACGTGGAGCAACCCGCTCCCCCCCCCAAGGATGGCATCCAGTTTGACAAAACGGACATCTCCCACCACCTGACCTCCTTCCTCTACCCCGATGACAGCGACGAGACGGGGCGGCTGCTGCGACTATACCAGCAGTACTTCATGGTTTCCGCTGGTGCCCAACTGATTCTGCAGGAACTGGAGGAGCGGGGGCACGCCCTGGAAGAGCTGGACAAGTACGCCGTTGTCCACATCAACGACACCCACCCATCCATGGTGATTCCGGAGCTCATTCGTCTGCTAACCGAGCGGGGGGTGGAGCTAGAGCGGGCCATGGATCTGGTAGAGCGTACCTGTGCCTACACCAACCACACCATCCTGGCCGAGGCCCTGGAGAAATGGCCTGTCTCCTATCTGGAACAGGTGACCCCCCAGCTACTGCCTTTTATCCGTGCCCTGGATGAGCGGGCCCGGAAACGCAGCGATGCCCCCGAGCTTGCCATCTGGGATGCGCACGATGTCATCCACATGGCCCACATGGATATCCACAGCAGCGCCAAGGTCAACGGTGTGGCCGAGTTGCACACCGAAATCCTGAAAAATACGGAGTTGCACTCCTTCTATGTGCTCTACCCAGAGAAGTTCAACAATAAAACAAACGGTATCACCTTCCGCCGCTGGCTGATGGGCTGCAACCCTGCTCTCTCTGATCTCATCACCCAGGCCATTGGCCCGGAGTGGAAGCGGGATGCGGGGAAGCTGGAGGGGCTGATGGACCACATGGAGGACAGCGCTCTCCGTGAGCAGTTGCTGTCCGTCAAGGGGGAAAACAAGACGAAACTGGCCCGGTGGCTGAAGGGGCGCGGGACGGAGATTAACCCCGATAGCATCCTGGACATCCAGATCAAGCGGCTGCACCAGTATAAGCGCCAGCAGATGAATGCTTTGTATGCAATCTGGAAGTATCTGCAGATCAAGGAGGGCCGTATCCCAACCCGGCCGGTGACTATGGTGTTCGGTGCCAAAGCCGCCCCTGCCTATACCCTAGCCAAGGACACCATCCACCTGCTTTTGTGCCTGAGCAGGCTCATCGACCAGGACCCTCAGGTGTCCCCCTGGCTGAAGCTGGTGATGGTGGAAAACTACAATGTCTCCTCCGCCGAGCTCCTGGTGCCCGCCTGCGATGTGTCCGAGCAGATCTCCTTGGCATCCAAGGAGGCCAGTGGTACCGGCAACATGAAGCTCATGGCCAACGGTGCTGTCACCCTGGGTACGTTGGACGGGGCCAATGTGGAGATCTCCCGGCTGGTGGGGGAGGAGAACATCTACATCTTCGGCCGCTCGGCGGATGAGGTCATTGACCTCTATCAGAATAGCTCCTACCGTAGCAGCGACTACTGGCAGAAGCCAGAGGTGGAGCGTCTGGTGGACTTCATCATCAGCCCCCAGCTGCTGACCATGGGTGATGCCCAGAGCCTTAGCCGGCTCTACAAGGACTTTATTTCCAAAGACTACTTTATGGCCCTTTTAGACCTGGAGGACTATATTGCGGTGAAGGAGCGTTGCCTAACCGACTACGAGGACCGGGACGCCTGGAGCCGCAGGATGCTGGTCAATATTGCCCACTCTGGATTCTTTTCCTCCGATCGTACGATCGCGGAATATGACCAGGATATCTGGCATTTAAAATGAAAGCCATCTCAGAAAGGAGTGCTTATTATGTCTGAAGTCAGTTTACAGCATATTGAAAAAGTATATCCACACAGCGAGAAAAAGAAAAGTAATCTCAAGGTAACGGACGAAGGCGTTCACGCGGTGCAGGACTTCAACCTGAATATCAAGGATCGGGAATTCATTGTATTAGTCGGGCCCTCCGGTTGCGGAAAATCTACCACGCTGAGGATGGTGGCAGGGTTGGAGGAGATCACCAGGGGTGAGCTCTATATTGACGGAAAACTGGTCAACGATGTGGAGCCTAAGGATCGAGACATCGCTATGGTGTTTCAAAGCTATGCCCTATATCCCCACATGACGGTGCGGGGCAATATGGAATTTCCACTGAAACTCCGCAAGTTACCTAAGGAGGAGATCGACCGTCGTGTGAATCAGGCGGCGGAGATCCTGGGAATTACGGAATATCTAGATCGCAAGCCTAAGGCGCTGTCAGGTGGCCAGAGGCAGCGGGTGGCCATTGGCCGAGCTATTGTACGAAATCCCAAAGTTCTACTCATGGACGAACCCTTATCTAATTTGGATGCCAAGTTGCGTAACCAGATGCGCGCTGAGATCATCAAGCTACGCCAGCGTATCAATGCCACATTCATCTATGTTACCCACGATCAGACCGAGGCAATGACCTTAGGTGACCGCATTGTTATCATGAAAGACGGTGTTATCCAGCAAATTGGAACACCTCAAGAGGTTTTCGATCACCCGGTCAACCTCTTTGTAGCAGGTTTTATAGGGGTCCCACAGATGAACTTCTACGATGCGGAGTTGAAGAGGGATGAAGACGGCGTATATTCTGTTTTGATGGACGGTATTCGAGTAGTGCCTACCGTCGAGAAACAAGAAAGGTTGCGTCAAGCTAGTGTACCCCCCCAAGAGATTATTCTCGGTGTCCGGCCTGAGCACATTATGCTGTTGAAGAATGGTGAACATGGGGTGCATGGCAAGGTAGAAGTCTCAGAGATGATGGGGAGTGCGGTCCATCTTCATGTGGATATCAATGGTCGGGATAGCATTATTGTTGCCCAGACCTCGGGTATGGATGGAGCCCAGTATATCCCTCCGGAAAGTGGCACTTCCATTTCGTTTATTTTTGGCGGAAATGTGGTCCACCTATTTTCTAAAAAAGACGGTCATAATTTGGAATTTTAATTACACAACAGATATAACAAATATGGGGCAGGAGACAACAAAAACGTTGGATCCTGCCCCATATAGCACCGAGAATTACTTTTTACGGGATGGGCAGCTTGCTTGACCGGCGCGCCCCGTTCTTTCACTGCTGTTTTGGCGGTACCGCCCATTGCCTGTCTGGGGGTCTCCCTGTGAGGCTTGGACTGCACACGAGAACCGCCCGCCTGCCCTGACACTGCCGTGGCTGTTTGTGGATGTCCATACCTTGTGGCCGTTTTCCAGAGGGAGGAGCTGCGGAGGGAACGTCCTCTCCTGCGGGCAAGCGCCGATCCAGTTTCCCGCTGCGGAGAAGGGTACCCTGGCGCTCTTGTACAAAGGACGCTTTCCCCTGCTGCAACGCACTGGGCGGTGTAGCAGGTGCGGGGTCAGCTTGTATCTTCAGATAGGCGTCCTTGGTCTTAATGCTTCTTTTTTGAGGCTTTTGGAGTGCGGACTGCGGCGGGGGGTGGCCTCTGACTGCACTCTGCGCCTGGAGCGGATCTCTCGCTTCCCTCCCATGAAGACGGTCCCTTGGAGGCAGAATACCGTCATCTCTTGGCTTTGCCGCTCCTTGCGGATCATGACGGCCAGAATGCCCGTTTGGACCTGTATCTGGGTTGTGTGCCGCACCTTTCTTTCGCCTCCCAAGCAGACGCTCGGCCAGCTGCTCTGCCCGTTTGACGCCACTCACCTCGGCGTCGCCCAGCTGGTCACCGCCGAAGTCATCCCGCTGGCCGTGCTGGGCAACATCCCACAGCTGGCCCCGCAGGCGCTCTGTGCCGTCATCCAGCCCCCTGCGGATCAACTTTTTCGGCGCGGACTTGACCCGCTCTTTCAAAGTGTGCTGTACCTGGGGCTTTTCCAAAACCATGGCAGAAAGCTATTACCAAGACCACCAAGGAACCAAGGACAAAGCAAGCAATACCACCAACTGAAACAGCCGCGCAATACAAAGAGAGAAGCCCCCCTTGGCCGTTCGATTTGAACTGCCAGCGGGGGCTTCTCTCGCTGTTTTCTCTTTGCTCAGAGGTTCGAATCACCCCACATCACGAAAATGGCCTTTTGCATCTCCATCTCGTCTGGTGCTCGATTTTGTCCTCTGAAACGACTGAAACCCTTGCCGCAGCAAGGGTTTCAGGGGTTGCATCTTTTTCAGCAACCTTAGTTGGTGGACCTGGAGGGATTCGAACCCTTGACCTCTGCGATGCGAACGCAGCGCTCTCCCAACTGAGCTACAGGCCCATATATTCCTTTGACATTTATAGACTATATCACGGAAGAGGCCAAAAGTCAAGCAAATTTTCCTATCTTTTCTCTGCCTCTAAAATCTATGTCTCTAAAAATGCACGGGGTCAACATCCGGTCGGCTCTCTGCCTCGGTCACTTCTCTCACCTCAACCAGTCAGCCGACAAACACCGGCTCCTCCACAAACAAAAAAGCTACAGAACGAATGTTCTGCAGCTTTTGGTGCGGATGAAGGGACTTGAACCCATATGACATTGCTGTCACTAGAACCTGAATCTAGCGCGTCTGCCAATTCCGCCACATCCGCATGAGGCGTGTTGCTCGGCTGTGTGCCGTCAACAGTTGAGATTATAACACGCTTTTTCTGCCTTTGTCAACTGTTTTTTCAAAGTTTTTTATCGGACCATTTTTCTCTTTTTTATCTCTTTCGTTTTCATCTATGCATCACAAAACTTCTTTACTTTTCGGGCCAATCCATGTATGATAATGACAGACCACGGCCGTACCGTCCTGCAAATGGTGCGGCCGCCTTGTGTGTAAGAAATAACTCTGCTCATGCATAAAAGAAAAGGATAAGGAAATTGGAATGATGACGCAACAGGAACTCACCGCCCTGAATCTGGGCGAAAATCTTGATCAGCTGATGAACCTGGACCCCCGCGGCTACGGCGTATGCCGCATTCTGTACAAGGGCTGCCGCGATCTGTGCGGTGAGCCAGTGTCTCTGCACGCGGCCAAAGGGCTGATCGAGCACATTCACGAGGGAGACCTGGTGTACATCCTCACCGGGTTTGTGCTGCTGCCCCACAAAAAGGCCGAGATGGACGGCATCGTCTCCTCGGTGCTGCTGGCCCGCGCACTGGTGAAAGCCTTTGGTGCCAAGCCCGTGCTGGTGGTTCCGCAGGACTGTGTGCACGCCGTGGAGCAGATGGCTCCGGTGGCCGGGCTGCATCTGTATCATTCCGTGGAAGAAGCACTTGCCATGCCCTTCAGCGTGGGCATGGAGGTGTTCACCAAAAACGCCGAGGAAGCCGAGGCCTGTGCCGACGCCATTCTGGCCAAGGGCAAGCCGGCCGCCTGCATCGCCATTGAGGCCCCCGGTGCCAACGAACTGGGCCAGTACCACAACGCCGTCGGCAAAAACACCACCGCCATTGAGGCCAAATCGGACATTCTGTTCGTAAAGTGCCAGCAGCTGGGCGTCTGGAATCTGGCCGTGGGCGATTTGGGCAACGAGCTGGGCATGGGCGCTTTGAAGGAGCACCTGCATCAGTACGTGCCCTACATGGGCAAAGGTCAGTGCACCTGCGGCTGCGGCGGCGGCATTGAAAGCGCCGTGGCGGCGGACAATCTGCTCACCGCCACCGTTTCCGACTGGGGCGTATACGCCATGATCGCTATGACCGCCTACCTGCTGCGCACCCCCGATGTGATGCACACGGTGGAGATGGAGCGGGAAATGGTGGTGACCGCCAGCCGCTGCGGTATGCTGGATATGTACGGCTGGCTGGTGCCCGCCATTGACGGCATTGACGTCAACTATCTGTGCGACCTGGTGGGCCTGATGAACCGCCTGGTGGCCTATCCCCTGAAGCTGGAGACCATCACCCCCACCTGGTTTGAAAAGACCATTGAAAAAGGCTTCTTCGGCTGATCATTTCTAAAGCGCAAAAACAGGCTGCTGCCCGGCGGGCAGCAGCCTGTTTGCATTTTAAGGGCACACGATGAAGTTTCAGGGCTACACCCGCCAGAACGCGGTGCTGCACGGCGGCAGCAGGCTGCCGCCGCCAAAATCGTGGGGCTCTCCGGTGATCAGGTCCACCGCCCGGCCGGCCCCCGCGTCAAAGTGGGCCGTATAGGGCGCATGGTCCGCGTTTACGGCCACCAGCACACGCTCGCCCTCCACGCAGCGCTCGAAGATGATCTGCCGGTTGGTAAGGTGCACGTTCCGGTAACTGCCCCAGCGCAGGGCGGCGCTGGCTTTGCGGGCGGCGGCCAGCTTCGTGATCCAGTCGGTCAGCTCATTGTGTTCCGGCTTTTCCAGGGCCGGGCGCAGGTCGGTGTCCAGGTTGCCCTTATCCCCCTGAATGCCCCACTCGCTGCCGTAGTACACGGCGGGCACGCCGGGCATTCCGAACAAAAGGCCCCAGGCCGGCCTCAGATGATCCGGGTCGTTCAGGCGGGTGGCAATGCGGGGCACGTCGTGGTTGTCCAAAAAGCTCAGCAGGTGCGCCCCCTTGTACAGGGTCCAGGGCTCCGGCCCGAACTGCCTGGCCAGGCTGTGTCCGATCTCAAACAGGTTCATGCAGTTGAAGCTGGAATACAGCCCCTTGTAGCACTCGTAATTGGTGACGGAATGGCACAGCTCCGGCCCCATCCAGCGGTTGTAATCGCCGTGCAGGGTCTCGCCCATCAGCACAAACTCCGGCTTCAGGCCGCCCGTGAAGGCGCGCAGCTGGCGCAGATACTCCGGCGGCAGGCAGTACGCCACATCCAGGCGCAGGCCGTCAATGTCATAGGCCTGCACCCAGCGACGGATGGCCTCAAACTGGTGCTGCACAACGGCGGGTTCCCACAGGTTCAGCTTGACCAGCTCGTTGTGCCCCTCCCAGCCCTCATACCAGAAGCCGTCGTGGTACTCGGTGTCTCCGTCAAAGCTCAGGTGGAACCAGTTTTTATATGGGCTGTCCCACTTCTTTTCCTGCACATCCCGAAATGCCCAGAAGCCGCGCCCCACATGATTGAACACACCATCCAGCATCACCTTCAGGCCCGCCGCATGGAACGCCCGGCACACCTGGGCAAAGTCCTCTTCGGTGCCCAGGCGGTTGTCAATTTTGTTGTAATCCCGGGTGTCGTAGCCGTGCCGGTCGCTCTCACACACCGGGTTCAGCAGCACCGTGTCCGCCCCCAGCGCCTTGATGTGCTCCACCCAGTCCAGCAGGCGCAGAATCCGATGGCTGGGCTGGTCATCGTTGTACAGCGGGGCCCCGCACAGCCCCAGCGGGTAGATCTGATACACCACCGTATCGTCAAACCACATTGTTTTCTCCTCTCCGGGAACCGTTCGTTCCCGCTCTGCAAAGCCGCCGGGCACAGCGCCCCGCGGGTTCATTTTGCATCTGCCCTTTTCAGGTCGCATCGGCCGCCCGCTGCACCAGCTCCAGCTCCTCCGGCGCAATGCAGTTGGGGATCGCTCCGGCCTTCACATCCCGCAGGCAGGCCTCAAAATCCAGCCAGCGCACCTCGCTGACCTCCTCCTTCTGCAGGGTGAATTTTTTCTCGTCCCAGTCCAGCCAAAGCAGGTAAACGTTGCTCACCTGCCGGTCCAGAAACGGTTTGCCGTGGAAAACCGCCTGATGAAAGAACCGGCGCTGGCCGCAGTAATGCAGCTGCTCTTCCCGCGCGTTTACGCCCAGCTCCTCCCTCAGCTCCCGCAGGGCCGATGGCTTCCACTCCACCCCCGCCGGGATGTGCCCGGCACTGGAAATGTCGTATTTTCCGGGGTTCGAGTCCTTGTTCTCGCTGCGCCTTTGCAGAAGCACCTGCAGGCGGCCCGCCCGCCGGCGCACCAGCCACACATGGGCGGTGCGGTGCCGGATGCCCTGCGCGTGGGCCACGCTGCGCGCCACCGTCTGCCCGGTGGGGCGGCCGGTTTCGTCCACCACATCCAGGTATTCCATTGTCTCCCCTCCCTTCCCGGGCCGCCCATGGTGCGCAGCCCGGTCTCTGTGTTCCAGTATACCACGCGCTGCAACGCCGGGGCAAACCACCTTCGATTGACGCAGAGGGCCTGGCGGTGTTATAGTTTGCCTGACAGTATTTTTGCAGAATCCCCCACAAACCACCCGGCCGCCATGGCCAGAAAGAGGTCCCCATGCTTTCCTTTGAAAACGATTACAGCGAGGGCTGCCACCCCCGCATTCTGGAAGCGCTTACCCGCACCAATCTGGAGCAGCTGCCCGGTTACGGAACCGACCATTACTGCGCCGAGGCCGCCGAAAAGATCAAGGCCGCCTGCCAGGCCCCGCAGGCCCAGGTGTTTTTCATCACTGGCGGCACCCAGACCAATCAGCTGGCCGTTGACCTGCTGCTGCACCCCACCGAGGGCGTGGTGGCCGCCGAGACCGGCCATGTGAACACCCACGAGGCCGGGGCCATTGAATACACCGGCCACAAGGTAATGCCCCTGCCCGCCCACAACGGCAAACTGCAGGCGCAGGACCTGGCCGACCTGCTGCATACCTTCTGGGACGACGCCAGCTGTGAGCACATGGTTGCCCCCGGCATGGTGTATCTCTCGCACCCCACGGAGTACGGCACCCTGTACACCAAACAGGAGCTGGCCGACATCTCCGCCGTCTGCCGCCGGTATCGCATTCCTCTGTATCTGGACGGTGCGCGCCTGGCCTATGGGCTGGAAGCCCCCGAAACCGACCTGACCCTGCCGGAAATTGCCCGGCTGTGCGATGTGCTGTACATCGGCGGCACCAAGGTGGGCGCACTGTGCGGCGAGGCGCTGGTGTTCTGTCAGCAGCCGCCCGCCCGGATAGTCGCCCGCATCAAGCAGCATGGCGCGCTGAACGCCAAGGGCCGGCTGCTGGGCATTCAGTTCGATGTGCTGTTCACCGACGGGCTGTATTTCTATCTGGGCCGCCGCGCCGTCGAACGGGCCATGGAGATGAAGCGGCGCTTTCTGGCCAAGGGGTACCGGCTGTGGCTGGACAGCCCCACCAATCAGCAGTTCCTTCTTCTGGAGGACGCCGAGGCTGAGCGTTTGGCCAAGCTTGTGCGATATAGTCGTTGGGAAAAGCCCGATGATTCCCACACCGTGGTACGCTTTGCCACCAGCTGGGCCACCACGCCGGAAATGCTGGACGAATTGGACCGGCTGCTGGTTGCGCAGAACTGATTCGGCCGCCCGCTGCCCGCCTTCCAAACATCTTTCATCGAATTGCAAACGCCCGGCGCGGAAAGAAGAACGGCTTTCCGCGCCGATTTTCTTGGTGCCAAAGTCATATCACACACATTGGTCAACCTGCTTTTTGCGTTAGAGGATAAGCCGATTCAAAACACGGTGCAGCCGCTGAGCGGCTGCACCGTATCATTTGCGCAAACGATGTACAAAATATGCCAAAAGGGACGCGGCAAACTGCCGCGCCCCTTTTTATGCAAGAGTTGGGTTCGAGCCATTCGGCAAATTACTTGCCGGCCTCGATCATGTTGTCCAGCATGACGTAATCGCTCACGGGCACTTCACTCTCCACAGCGCCGGCAGCGATGAAGTTCTTCTGCTGAATCTCGTAGTACTTCTCAACGGTGCCATCGGCTGCGCCGCGGGCAACCTCTTCGCCGGTCAGCCAATCGGCATCGCCGCGCTGCTCGTACACAGAAGCCTCGTCGGTCTTGGTCTGGGCGGCCACGTAACCGGCAACCTCTTCGTAGTTGTCTTCAGCGGCGTAATTCATGCCCTTGAACAGAGCCTTGGTGAAGCGCAGGATCTTGTCAGCATTGGCTTCCGCGTAGGAAGGAGTGACGATCCAGCTGGCCAGAGAAACGGTCTTGTCGGAGAAGGTGGTGTTGTCGCACAGCTTGGTCAGGTCCTTACCCTCTTCCAGGATCTTCAGGCTGTTGGGAGACCAGGTAGCGCAGGCATCCACGCCGCCGGACAGCATCGCGGTCACGATGTTGGAAGCGTCCATATCCACGGCAGTGATGTCATTCATGGTCAGGCCGGCCTTCTCCAGAGCATTCTTCAGGATGTCCTCGCTGGAGGTGCCGGAAGAATAACCAACCTTCTTGCCCTTCAGGTCTTCCAGAGTCTTCACTTCGGGGCCGCCGATGACGGCGTCACCGTTGGAGACGTGAGACAGAGCGAAGATCTTGGCGTTGCCCTGGATGCACAGCTTGTGTGCGCCCTGGCCGATGTAGCCCATGTCGATGGAGCCGGACTCCATGGCGGCGATGATGCTGGGGCCGTCCTGGAACTCGGTCAGCTCAACGGTGATGCCGGCCTCGTCAAAGTAGCCCTTGTTCATGGCAGTGGTCAGGGACCACAGGCTGCCGTAGTTGGGCATATAGGCAATGCGCAGGGTGATGGGCTCCTCGGTGGAGGAAGCAGCCTCAGAAGAGGCAGCCTCGCTGGAAGCAGCTTCGGACGATGCGGCGGAAGAAGAAGCGGACCCGCCGCAGGCAGCCAGCGACAGGGTCATGGCGCCCGCCAGGAATAATGCCATCAGTTTCTTTTTCATTGTTTTTCCTCCTTAATATCCAATCAGGCAGCTGCGGCCGAACAGCTCATCCACACGCCCGGCCAGTGAGAGCCAACCGGTTTTTGTTCCAAACGCCCGCGCACGCCTGATGCGGCTCTTACTTGCGTACCTCCAGGTACTCCTTGTACACCTCGCCCCAGATGTAAGCCTTCAGATCCAGGAAGGGCTTTTCCATCTTCATCTCCTGGGTGCGGGGGTAAGGCAGGTCAATGTCCACCACTTTCTTGATGCGGCCGGGGCGCGCGCTCATGATGATGACCTTATTGGCAAGAATGATGGCCTCTTCCACATCGTGGGTGATGAAGAAGCAGGTCTTTTTCTCCTCCTGCCAGGTGTGAATCAGTTCCGACTGCAGCTGGGTGCGGGTCTGGGCATCCAGCGCGCCGAACGGCTCGTCCATCAGCAGCACTTCAGGCTGAACGGCATAGGCACGGGCGATGGCCACGCGCTGCTTCATACCGCCGGACAGCTCCTTCGGGTAGCTGTGAACAAATTCCTCCAGCTGCACCATTTTGATGTACTTCATGGCGATCTCTTTGGCCTGGGCGTCCGGCATACCCTTCAGCTTCAGGCCAAACATAACGTTCTGAAGCACCGTCAGCCAAGGGAACAGCGCATACTGCTGGAACACGACACCGCGCTCGGTGCCGGTGCCCTCAACCTTTTTGCCGTCCACATAAACCGCGCCGGAAGTAGGCTCCAGCAGGCCGGCAATGATGTTCAGCAGGGTGGATTTACCGCAGCCGGAAGGACCGACCACACAGATGAACTCGTTTTCCTTGATTTCAAAGTCCACGCCGTTCAGAGCAATCATCTTGCCATTGCGGCCTTCGTAAATCTTCTCCACATGGTCAATTTTGACCTTTACACTTCTCTCTTCTCCTGCCATCCCGTGAGCTTCCTTTCTAATGTTTTGATGATCTTCTCGGACGTGATGCCGATGATGCCGATCAGAATGATGTAAAGCAGCATGGGGGCCACTTCAAAGCTGTTGCTGAACGAACGGATGCGCATACCCATACCGGCGGTTGCACCGGTGGATTCGGCGGCGATCAGGGTGGTCAGAGCAACCGACACGCCCAGACGAACGGCGGTGAGGATGAAGGGCGTGGTTGCGGGGAACACAACCTTCACGAAAATGTCCTTATCCTTGGCGCCCAGCACACGGGCCGCCTTGATGAGGGTCTCATCCACATTGCGCACGCCCTGATAGATGGTCACCGTCATGATCAGGAAGGTGGCCAGCCAGATCACGATGACCTGGGGGCGGCGGCCAACGCCGGCCGAGATAACCACCAGAGGCACATAGGCCAGAGGGGGAATGTTGCGGATGAACTGAATCCAGGGCTCAATGATGTAGCGCACGGGCTTATACCAGGCCATCAGGAACGCAACGGGCACAGCCGTTACAAAGCCGAGGGCGAAGCCCAGAACCACCGAGATCATACTGCTGGAGAAGTCCTCCAAGAGGATTCCGCGCTTGACCACCGTTTTGACGGCTTCGATGATGTAGGGCACAAAGGGGAAGCTTCGGCCGGTTTTGTCGTTGACGGACAGGAAGTACCACAACACCAAAGCCGCCAGGCCGGACAGAATCAGCCAACCCCAATCCGGAATGAAAATGTGGTTGCCCGCGCGGGTAACGCTGTCGTTCTTTTTCTTTTCGTTCATTTTTTACCGCCTTTTCAATAGAAATCCTTGATCCGGTGGAACCAGGTACCGGCGGGGTCCTTCGTTTCCTTCATGTAGCGGGACATGATTTCCAGATACTTCTTTTTCACGTCGGCATAGGCCGGGTCGTAGCACACATTGTGCAGCTGATAGGGGTCCTTCTTCAAATCGTAAAGCTCGCCGCGCTCGCTTTCGTTGAAGGTCAGCTGATAGTCATGGTCGCGCACCATGCGCTGGCGGGCCACATAGAAATGGTTGTGGTATTCGCCGTAGATCTCGGTGCGGCCGTTGCTCTCGGCCTCGCCCATCATCAGGGGCAGAATGCTCTCGCCGTCCACCGGCTTCGGGGGCTTCACCCCGGCCACATCCAGAATGGTGGGCATCATTTCCTGCAAGTACACAAAGCTGTCGTTGTCCTTGGTGCCTGCGCCCTTCACCACCATGGGAATGTGGTAGATCTCGTCAAAGGTAAACGCACCCTTTTCGATGAGCTTGTGGGCACCCAGGCAGTCGCCATGGTCCGCGCTGTAAATGATGATGGTGTCGTCGTACAGGCCCTCGGCCTTGAGCTTGTCCACGATCATGCCGACCATATCGTCGATCATGGTGCAGTGGCCGTAATAGCGGGCCGCGATCTCCTGGAAGCCCTTCCAGCCGTAGTCGCCCAGGCCCCACATCTTCTCGCTGAGATAATAGCCATAGGGCTTATCCAGCAGGTCGTCGCAGTAGCTGGGATGCTCGGGGATGTCCTCCGGGTTGTACATGGAATAGTAAGGCTCCGGCACAATGCTGGGGCTGTGCGGCCCCCAGAAGTTGGCCCAGATGAAGAAGGGCTTGTCCTGCTCCTTCGCCTTGTCGATCAGGCGGTTGGTCTCGTGGGCCACAAAGTACTCGATGGTACTCTCCACCGGGCCTTCGTGCTTGCAGAACATCTCCTGAATCTGCAGATTGGGGTTGTCGCCCAAAAAGCCGTGGGAGACGTCCACGTTCTCGAAGCCGTTCTCCTTCAGGTATTCCTCATAGTAGTTGGGCACATTGTCCGGCGGCTGGTTGAACACCAGATGGGGCATTACGCCGCTGCCCGGGAAGGCATAGCCCATAAACGGCTTGCCGTCGTCAAAACCGCAGCCCTCCGGCGGCAGGGTGGGCGAAACGTGCCACTTGCCTGCATAGCCGCAGTAGTAACCTGCGTCGTGCATGCAGTCGCCCAGAAGGGGGGTGCCCTCCTTGATGTCTGTGAAGTTGTCAATCACGCCGTGCTTGTGGGCGTACAGGCCAGTCATCACGCTGGCCCGGGAGGGGGCGCAAATGGCGGAACTGGTGTAGGCATTGGTGAACTTCATGCCCTCGGCGGCCAGCTGGTCAATGTGCGGCGTTTTGCAGATGTTGTTCATGCCGTAGGCACTGACCGTATCCAGCCGCTGCTGATCCGACAGGATGAGGAGAACGTTCTTTCTCTTTGCCATGATGCTGCTTCCTTTCCGGCGCATCGGAGCGGTCAGGCCCCCTCTGAATTGCCTTGATTGTTCTTTGACCATTTTACTTCCCGGGGCCTTTTTTGTCAATGTGCAACAAAAAATAATGCAAATTGTTTCTCCAAACTGTGAAAAGATAATCTTTTAACAATCTTCAACCTTCGTATTACCGTGTTTTATGCTGGTTTTCCCGCTGGGTTTCCCTGTTTGTACAATCGTCCTCAAGTTTTTTCTTTTTCTTCTCATAGGCATTTTCGTCCGCTTTTTCGTCTTTCCACATTTTTCCCGCAAGTCTGTCACTTTGGCGCATGCCGCAGGTTTTTCCGCCGGGTTCGCCTCTTCTTCCTTCCCGCTTGCCCCCGCCGCCCGGCTGCGGTACAATAAAGGCCAGACAATCCTGCGCTAGCGCTGTATTCCATACCGTGCGCAAACTGACGCGGCTTTCGTTTTCGCATTTGCTGCGTTTATACTTATAATAAGGAGGGCCCTGCCCATGCCGCCTCTTTCCCTGCTCATCAAACCCGCCTCCGGCAGCTGCAACCTGCGCTGCACCTATTGCTTTTACGCAGACGAAGCCCAGAAGCGCCAGTTTCCCACCTTTGGGTTTATGAGCGACGCCACCATGCACAGCCTTGTGGATTTCTGCCTGCGGGAGGGCGAAGGCGTATGCACGCTGGCCTTTCAGGGCGGCGAGCCTACTCTGATGGGGGTGGAGTTCTACCAGCGGCTTTCCAGCTACGCCGCCGGTCAGCCCAATCCCCATGGGGTACAGTTCCGCTATGCCATTCAAACCAACGGCACCCTGCTGGACGAAGCCTGGTGCCGCTGGCTGGCCGAGAACCACGTTCTGGTGGGCCTCTCGCTGGACGGTCCCCGGGAGATCCACGACCGCTACCGGCTGGACCCCGCCGGGAAGGGCACCTTTGACCGGGTGATGGCGGCCGCCAAACTTATGGAGCAGCACGGCGTGGAGTTCAACATTCTCACGGTGGCCACCGGGCTTTCGGCCCGCAGCGGGCAGAAGATCGCCAACTTCTTCCGGAAGAACGGGTTCGGCTACCAGCAGTTCATTGAATGTCTGGACCCGCTGGACGAAGCCCCCGGCGGCCAGCCCTACTCCCTCACGCCGGAGCGGTACGCCCAGTTTCTCAAGGCCACCTTTGACGCCTGGTATCAGGATTTTCAGGCCGGGAAGCCCACCTACAACCGCTACTTTGAAAACCTGCTGATGGTGCTTGCGGGGCAAACGCCGGAGAGCTGCTCCATGCAGGGCCGCTGCGCCCCCCATCTGGTGGTAGAGGCCGACGGCAGCGTTTACCCCTGCGACTTTTATGTGCTGGACCGGTGGAAGCTGGGCAGCATCTGCACCGATTCGCTGGCCCAGCTGGAGCAGCAGCGCCATGCTTTGGGCTTTCTCGAGGCCTCGCTGCCGGTGCCGCCCGCCTGCCGGGCCTGCCGCTGGTACCCGCTGTGCCGCAACGGCTGCCGCCGCAACCGGGACGAAGCCACCGGCGTGAACCGCTTCTGCGGCGCCTACAAGGGCTTTCTGGAGTACGCCTATCCCCGCCTGGCCCAGGTGTACCGGGAGCTGTGCCGCCGGGCGGGACGGGCGTAATTGCGCAAACGCAAAAACGTATACAACCACAAAACGCCCCGCCGAAAGAGCGGGACCGGGCAGTTTGGTCCCCTCTTTCGGCGGGGTGGCGTTTTTTGTGAGAAACTTCAGGAAAATGAAGGAAGAAAATGCAGGTTTGATGCCGTTTTTCAGCGGTTGATGGCCGCTACGATGTCGTTGATCGTCTCGCCCAGGCCGTTCTCCAGCAGATGCAGCAGGTCATCCTGCTTTTCTTTGCCGAGAACCGGGGCCGTGCGCAGCCGGAATTTTTTCTCCATCCAGGGCAGGTCCACATGGTCGGTGTGCTCGCCGGGGGCTGCATACACCCTGGATTTGAGCACTCGTCCGTCCGCCAGGTGGATTTCCACCCAGGCCAGCCGCTTGGCGGGGAACTGCGCCTCCATCTCCGGGTCCACATCAAAGGTCAGCCGTTCCATCATGGCCAGAACGGCGGGGTCGTCCAGCCCGGATTCCAGCACCTGAGGCAGGCCCACATCGCCGTGCACGATGGAGCAGGCCACCGGCCATGCAATGTTGTACTGGGCCTCGTCCGCCGTGTGCGGCACGATCTTGCTCAGCTGGGCCGCCGAGTCAAAGGTGTGCACATACACATGTTTGACGTCTGTAGGGGCATAGCCGTACTCCTTCGCCAGGTCGATGCAGGCGGTGATGGGCTGATGGGCCCACCGGCAGCAGGTGTAGGGCTTGAAGTAGCCCTGCACGCCGTCCCGCACTTCCGCGTTGATGCGCAGCACCGGCCGCAGCGACACAAAGCCCTCCGGCAGCAGGGCGCGCAGACGGTCCTGCTCCGCATAATAGGCCATCACAAACTGTTCCACCTGCATCGTTTGCGTTCTTCTCTTTCCATCTCTTTTCCACACAGTTTTTCTGTGCTCCATGCGTACAAAGCTCAGGCCGCGCTTTTGCGGAACACCGCCATGCACTTTTTGTAGCTGCCCACAAAGTACACCATCTCGGCCACCGCCGTCAGTGCCCAGGAGCAGGGATACAGCAGATACAGCGACGGGATCGTATGAATCCGCGCAAAAATCGTGTACACCCACACCACCCGGAACACACAGGAGCCCATGATCACGATGATGGTGGGCACCACGGTTTTGCCCAGCCCGCGGGAGGCCGCAATGGTGCAGTCCATAAAGGCGGAGATGCAGTAGGCCATGGCCATCACGCCCACCCGCTTCATGCCTGCGGCGATGACGGCGGGTTCCGTGGTGAACAGCGCCAGGAATTCCCGGCCGAACAGCCACAGGGCGCCGCCCAGCACCAGCCCCACCCCGAAGGAGTAGGCCAGGCTGATGAGGTAGCTCTTTTTCACCCGGTCGGCCTTGCCGGCACCGTAGTTCTGGCTCATAAAGCTGGCACAGGCCATGTAAAACGCCGCCATGGCGTCGTAGATCAGCGCATCGGCGTTGGCTGCCGCCGAGTTGCCCTTCACCATCAGCGAGTCAAAGCTGTTCACGCCGGCCTGAATAAACAGGTTCGCAATGGCAAAAATGGCGTTCTGGAAACCCGCCGGGAGACCCAGCATGAGAATTCGCCGGGTCATGTTCGGGTCAAAGCGGATCTCCCGCAGGTGCAGCGCGTAGCTGTCCTGCACGCGGGTCAGGGCGCGCAGGATCAGCCCCGCCGACACACACTGTGCAATAGTGCTGGCCAGGGCCACACCAGCCACGTCCAGCTTGCACACGATCACGAAAAACAGGTTCAGCAGAATGTTCAGCACGCCCGCGAACGAGAGGTAGCGCAGGGGCTTCTGGGTTTCGCCAATGGCGCTGAATACCGCATTGCCGTAGTTGTACAGCGCCAGCGCCGGCATGCCCAAAAAGTACACCCGCAGGTACAGAATGGCCCCGGGCAGCAGGTCCTCTTTGGTGTTCAGCAGCCGCAGCAGCGCCGGCGAGCCGAACAGCCCCACCGCCAGCAGCAGCACACCGGCCACCAGGCTGACCAGCAGTGCAGAATGCACCGTTTTGTGGACGCTCTCGGCGTTGCGCGCCCCATAAAACCGGGCCACCAGCACGTTGATGCCGTTGCCCAGCCCAATGAGGAACCCGGTGAACAGGGTGACAAAAATGCTGGTGGAGCCCACCGAGCCCAGCGCCGTGGAACCGGCAAAGCGCCCCACTACCGCCACGTCGGACATGTTGAACAGCACCTGAAGCAGGTTCGAGAGGGCCAGCGGCAGGCTGACCATGAGGATCTGCCTGGCCAGCGGCCCCTCGGTCAGGCTTCTCGCAGTTGATTTCATGATTCCATTTCCTTTTCTATTCCTACTTCTATTCCTGCGCGTTTCCGCAGGCAGATTTCAACAGGATGTGCTTTTGCCGGGCAGCAGCTCCGCCAGCTTCTGCAGACGCTTCAGCGCCTCATCCAGCGCCTCCTGCCGGCGTGCAAAGTGGAAGCGGATCAGGTGGTTCACGTCCTCCTTGAAGAAGCTGGAGCCGGGCACCGCCGCCACCCCGATGTTCCGGATCATCCATTCGCAGAACTCCAGATCGGTATACCCGCGGAACTGCGGCAGATCCAGGAACTCCTGAATGTCCACCAGCACAAAATAGGTGCCCGCAGGCACGTTGTGCTTCAGGCCGATCTTATCCAGCCCGGCCAGGAAGTAGTCACGCTTTTGGGTGTAGAGCGCCAGCAGGTCCTGATAGTATTGCTCCGGGAGGCGCAGCCCCACCACCGCGGCCTCCTGCAGGGGTGCCGCCGCCCCCACCGTCAGGAAGTCGTGTACCTTTTTGGCCGCCTCCACCACACGCTCCGGCCCGATGAGGTAGCCCAGCCGCCAGCCGGTGATGGAATAGGTTTTCGAGAGCGAGTTGCAGGTGATGGTATGGTCAAACATTCCGGGCAGCGACGCCATGCAGATGTGTTTGGCCGGGGCATACACCAGATGCTCGTACACTTCATCCGTCACCACAAAGGCGTCGTATTGCAGGGCCAGCCGGCCGATGGCCATCAGCTCGTCTCGGGTGAACACCTTGCCGCAGGGGTTGGAGGGGTTGCACAGAATCAGGGCCTTCGCCCCATTCCGGAAGCCCTGCTCCACCTGGTTCAGGTCAAAGTGATAGTCCGGCGGCACCAGCGGAATGTAGATGGGCTTTGCCCCGGAGAGCACGGCGTCCGCCCCGTAGTTTTCGTAAAAGGGCGAGAATACCATCACCTTGTCGCCCGGGTTGCAGATGGTCATCATGGCGCACATCATGGCTTCAGTGCTGCCGCAGGTCACCACGATCTCCTTGTCCGGGTCGATGGCCCGGCCAATGGCCTTCCCCTGCTTTTCCGCCACTGCTTCCCGGAAGTTCTGCGCGCCAAAAGTGATGGAATACTGGTGCGGCCCCTCTTTGGCGGCACGGGCCAGCGCGTCTGTAATTTCCCTCGGCGGGTCAAAATCCGGGAACCCCTGAGACAGGTTGACTGCCCCATACCGGTTGCTGATCCGGGTCATCCGGCGGATCACGGAATCCGTAAAGGTCGCCACCCGGTCGCTCAATTCTGGCATTTGCTGTTCCTCCCCTGCTTGCCGTTTTGCGCGCTGACCGCGCTTGTACCGTCATCCTACTCCCCTTTCGACCCAAAGTCAACTTTTCGGGGGCTGCCCCTGCAACCCCGCCGGGCCTTTCTCAGAACAGGTCCAGCATGTTGTCCAGATAAATGGCCTCGCGCACCTTCAGCTGGCATTCCGGCCGGGTCATGTAATAAAGCAGGAATTCCAGAATCAGCGCGCTGCCCAGCCCGCGGCCCTCGATTTTGAAATGGGAAAAACCCATCGGCAGGTAGGTGTTCCGAATGTCCTCCAGCCCGATGAAGTCGGGGTTCTCCATCGCCGCCGAAAAGCGGTAGCCCTGCCCCGCGTTGGGCGCCGCGCAGCGGTGCTCCGGCCCGGGCAGGCCAAGGTTTTTCCGGCTGACGGCCTCGTAGCAGCGCTTCCGGTCCTTGCAGCCGAACCAGCAGCACTCGTTGCACAGGAACTCCACCTTGTCCTTCAGCGGCCCGCTCAGCGCAGAGAGAGGGCCAAATGCCCGGTTCAGGCGGAAATCCGGTACCACATAGCGGAACGCCTCCCGCGCAAGCTCGCGCTGCAGCTGCGGAAATTCCGTCAGCACCTTTGTGGTAGAGGAAACCAGATACAGCTTCGGGTAATGCTCCTGCAGGTATCTCAGCAGCAGATCGGAGTGCACGATCACGCCGTTCTGCGGCTCGTTCTGCTCTTCCAGCAGGGCGCAGAGGGCATTGCACGTTTTATCCGTCAGGTGCTCCGGCTGCAGCAGAGAGTTGCTGAAGGTCAGCCGGGCCGAAATGCCGTACTCCTGCATCAAGGCCAGAACCTGCCGGGGGTCCGCCTCCCCATCGCTCACCCGGCCGCCGCCCCAAAGGCAGCCGGCCGGCGCGCCATAGATGGACCCAATGTCGCACCAGCTGTAAAAGTACTCCCGGTGCTGCCGATACAGCGGCAAAAACACGCGGTACAGCTCGTAAAATTCAAACAGGCCGGGAAGGTGGTAGTGGGCGGTTCGCTCTTCTCGATGGTCGTCCTTCACTGGATTATCCTCCCTCTTTTTGGGGTGTTGGTTTGCGCCTGAATTTTAGCAACTTCATCAAAAAGGGCCTTTCAGAAAACACACGGCTCTCTGAAAGGCCCTTTGGAGTAAATTATTCGAACCCGTTCCCTGAAACGCTGACTTAAACGATTTTGTATGTGTCGTTTCGCGCGGCGTATCGGGATTATTTAGATTATCCCCAAATACGGTGTATCGTATTTTCCGTTGTCATGGTTCTGTCATTGGCGAACCCAATAAGGCAAACATCTCCAGCCCTAATCTGTTTCTGTTTTTCGTTAATAGCATCACCGGTTAAGGGAAATCATCCTTCTGGCGGGAACGGATCGTGCCCGTGTGAATCCTTATCTCGGATCTGCCCATTCGGCCTGTGAATAACCAACTCCGATTCTTGATTGCGCGAAATGCCCCGAGCAATCTTAATCGCTTCAGCTTGAGTTTGAGTCCTTGCAGTTGCTCGGGAGTTTCCTTCACCTTTGACTTGCCATCCACCATTGGGATGGGGAGTCACATGCTGATTTTTACCTTTTTGCATAAAAACATCCTTTCTAAAGAGGAAAGGATGAAACCGCCAACATCCTTTGGTTGAATTTCAGTTACTTACTGAATTTTACAGAAATGCGGAACGCCTTTAGGCCTTACTGACTTGCGTAGATACGCTTGCCATTCTTGAGCGTAATGAACGCAGTGTAGATGTACTCTACAGATTCGTTACAAGAACTACTCATAGGCGCAACACCTCCTCAAGCAAGATTTTTCCCGGGCAAATTCCGGATCCGCTTGCAAAAGGAAGCCTCGATCGTTATACTTATAATGTACAAGGAAAGTATAGGCGGTTTGACCGAGCTTACTTTTCAAGCAAGGGCTTATCTGAGCTGCAACTCAGATAGGCCTTTTCTTTATGTCGTTCTGTCTTGAGACAGATAGACAACCAACTAATTGAGTTCCGCCGCAGCATTGAGATCAAACAGCATGGCATGATCCGCTTTCAAAAGTGTTCCTGCAATACGGAACCCACCTTTTGATAAATTCCATCCCATCATGGCCTGGATAGTATTCAAAAGGTCACGACCATTCCAACGGACGGAGATCACATTGTTTTTTTTCTCTTTGTAAAAAGAGGCGGCGTTTGGCGTATCAGGTGTGCAAACTTGAATTGCAATCCGCCGAGTTTCATTGTCGATCAGCAGGACAACTTGCGCCGGATAGTCTAACTTCATCACAACGGATTTGTTGAAAGTCATGCCGTTATTTGTGATCGACACATACGGAACGCCTTCGCTAAAATTGAAGGGCTTGAATCCTTCGAGCATCGTCATATAATTGCCTCCAAACTCCCACACATATTATACCATATGTAACGAAAACACGCAACACTTTTTTACACACCATTGTTTCGTCCTTGCTTCATTTGCTGCTCTGAAATCATTATATTCTTTCGCTTGAAAATCAAAAAAGCCGGATTCACTGCTTTCATACAGTTCATCCAGCTCCTCTTTTTTGATTTTATTCTGCGTGTACTTGTTGCGTGGTGTGGTTTTTATAAGTACTCCACGTGGGCTCGTAATCTGCGGTCGCTTGGTTTCCCCACATATCCCAGCCTTCACGGTCACCACGAGCAAATAGTTCAAGGAATGGCCCCGGAGAGCAGCTTTCGATGATCGGGATAATCTCATCAGGCTTCCGTGAGTGTTCACGCTTTTGCGTCCGAATGAGATTGACTTGCGAGCGAGCCGGAGCCAACGTCCTAAAATTGTCGCCCCTGACCCCAAAAAGGAGAATTTCAGTCACATTACGGAAATAGAAGCCGACTCCTCGTCCGTCCGGGCCGCCGTCTTTGCGGACTTTTTCCCAGATAATATTCCCCTTATAATTAAACCCCCACGCCTTCATAACAGCCAGCCCATCAGGCAGGAGTGCATTGGGCACCCACAGATAAAGATGGCTTTTTGCAGCAGCAACCTGTTCGACAGGCAACGCTTTAATATCTTCAAGAGACATCGTTTCATACCGGTTCAGTTTTCTATTTTCCGGAGCCACCTTGCCAGTGCGGTTTTGAAATCGCCATGGTGGGTCAGCATAAATTGTTGAATAGTGCTTATCACCGCAGAATGAGAGAAGATTTTCAGATGTTTCTTGTAGCGTGCTCATCCACATAGCCCTCCTTCCAGTCTGATACACATTTTTTCTTAATTCCAATCGCTAGAATAGGACATCCGCCATTGCGGCGTGACTCCAAACGATACAGCAGTTTTCCCATCCAAGTGGTGCTTGCACCATATTTGCGCATAATAGGCTTCCAAGTCCCAGAGTTCTTATCAAAATCGTATACTGTCTTAAATACATCATTCAACTCTTGAGAACGGGTAACGATAATACCAGCACTCACAATATCACAATCATAGTATGTGCGCATCGCGAGCAGGTCTCTGTCAAAGGTTTGATCCTTGCTGTTCCATTCCAGATCAAACGCAATACATCCTTTAAGGAAATCAATATTATGACCGTCAATATAATTCTCGGTTACACGTTCCTCGAAAGGAACGTTTGAAAAACGTCCTCTTTGATCAGCCTGCCTAGGATAGAACTTAATATGCAAATCGCCCGAGATGCGAACCTCTCTCCAACCGTATGGATAGAGCACGTCGTCAAACTTCTTTGGAATTTTAGTTTCATTACCACCAGATTCACGCAAGTCACTTGTAGTAATATCAAGTTTTCTCAGACATTCGATGACTTCATTCCATTCACTAGGAAAAGCTTGTGTGATGATTTCAAGAGCGTGATTGTAATTATAGAATTCAAATTTATCTAAAAGATCTTCCTCCACATAATCGGTAATCCGCATCTTGACACCTCCAGAAATTTATTCAGAAAATAGTATAGCATATTTACTTGTTTCTTTTCAACGAGTTTTGACTCATGCAACCGTTCTTCCTCTTCGCAATAAAAATCCCGCCCTAGAAAGCATCTGCTCTCACCAGGCGGGATTTTATTATCCCAGTAAAATTACGAACAATACAAATTTAAGTTTTATTCGAATTCAATCGTTGCCGGGGGCTTACCGGTGCAGTCATACAGCACGCGGTTCACGTGGGGCACCTCGTTCACGATGCGGCTGGTCACCACGTCCAGCACCTCCCAGGGAATGCGGGCGGCAGTGGCGGTCATGAAGTCGGTGGTGTCCACGGCGCGCAGGGCAATGGCGTAATCGTAGGTGCGGTCATCGCCCATAACGCCCACGCTGTGCATGTTGGTCAGCGCGGCAAAGTACTGGCCGATGCTGCCCTGCAGGCCCGCCTTGGCCACCTCTTCCCGCCAGATGGCGTCGGCTTCCTGCACCATGTGGATCTTCTCCGGGGTCACGGCGCCGATGATGCGGATGGCCAGGCCGGGGCCGGGGAACGGCTGACGGCTCACCAGATACTCGGGGATGCCCAGCTCGCGGCCGGCGGCGCGCACTTCGTCCTTGAACAGGTCGCGCAGAGGCTCGATCAGCTCCTTGAAGTCCACATGCTCGGGCAGGCCGCCCACATTGTGGTGGCTCTTGATCACGGTGGACTCGCCGCCCAGACCGCTCTCCACCACGTCGGGGTAAATGGTGCCCTGCACCAGGTAGTCCACCTGGCCGATCTTCTTGGCTTCTTCCTCAAAGACGCGGATGAACTCCTCGCCGATGATCTTGCGCTTGCGCTCCGGCTCGCTCACGCCGTCCAGCTTGTCGTAGAAGCGCTTGCGGGCGTCCACGCAGATAAAGTTCAGGTCATAGGGGCCATCGGGGCCAAAGACGCTGCAAACCTCTTCGGCCTCATTCTTGCGCAGCAGACCGTGGTCCACGAACACGCAGGTCAGCTGCTTGCCCACCGCCTTGCTCAGCATAACGGCAGCCACGCTGGAGTCCACGCCGCCGGACAGGGCGCACAACACCTTGCCGTCGCCCACTTCCTTGCGGATGGCCTCGATGGAGTGCTCCACAAAGGAGTCCATCTTCCAGTCGCCGGCGCAGCCGCAGACGTTGAACACGAAGTTGGCCAGCATCTTCTTGCCTTCCGCCGTGTGCAGCACTTCCGGATGGAACTGCACCGCGTACAGGCCGCGCTCCGGCGCCTGCACCGCAGCCACGGGGCAGTTGTCGGTGTGGGCAATGATCTCAAAGCCGGGGGCCGCCTTCTCGATGTAGTCATTGTGGCTCATCCAGCAGATGGTGTCGGGGCTGACGCCCTCAAACAACTTGGAGGAAGTGTCCACATGCACCAAGGTCTTGCCGTACTCCCGCTCGGGGGCCGGGCACACATGGCCGCCCAGCAGATGCATCATCAGCTGGCTGCCATAGCAGATGCCCAGCACGGGCACGCCCAGCTCAAACAGCTCCTTGGAGTAGGTGGGCGCATCCGGCAGATAGGCACTGTTGGGGCCGCCGGTGAGGATGATGCCCTTGGGGTTCTTCTTCTTCAGATCCTCCAGGCTGGTCCGATAGGACACGATCTCGCAGTACACATTGCATTCCCGCACACGACGGGCGATCAGCTGATTGTACTGGCCGCCGAAATCCATCACAATGACAGTTTCTCTTTGCACGCTAGTTCCTCCTGATTTGAAATGTTCCGGGGCTTTGCCCCATTGAAAGGCCGTTTTGCCGGCCTGCTTCGTCGCACATACAGCAAAGGCTGTGCACACGCTGCCGCCGTTTTCCGCCCGGCCGGTGTGTCAATCACAGTCTTGGTGCTATTATACCACAATCCTGAAAATTTTACATCCCTTGCCCCCGGGCGCAGCCTGTAGAATTTGCACGCCGGTGCCGGACACAAACACAGCACAACGCCAAAAAAGGCTCCCTGCCTTACGACAGGGAGCCTTGTATCTGAGAAACAAATCCAGAGATCAAAGATTACTCGAAGATCTTGGAAACAACGCCGGAACCAACGGTACGGCCACCCTCACGGATAGCGAAACGCAGGCCCTCTTCCATGGCGATGGGGGTGATCAGCTCAACGGACATGGTGACGTTATCGCCAGGCATGCACATCTCGGTGCCCTCGGGCAGGGTGATGATGCCGGTCACGTCGGTGGTCCGGAAGTAGAACTGAGGACGATAGTTGTTGAAGAAAGGAGTATGACGGCCGCCCTCTTCCTTCTTCAGGATATAGACCTGGCCCTCAAACTTGGTGTGAGGATGCACAGAACCGGGCTTGGCAATAACCTGGCCACGCTCGATCTCGTTGCGCTGAATGCCGCGCAGCAGAGCGCCGATGTTGTCGCCAGCCTGAGCGAAGTCCAGGCTCTTGCGGAACATCTCCAGACCGGTAACGGTGCTCTTGCCCTTCTCTTCCTTCAGACCAACGATCTCAACTTCCTCGCCAACCTTGATGGTGCCGCGCTCCACACGACCGGTGGCAACAGTACCACGGCCGGAAATGGTCATGACATCCTCAACAGGCATCAGGAAGGGCAGGTCGGCCTTGCGGTCGGGGGTGGGGATATACTCGTCAACAGCGTCCATCAGCTCCAGGATGCAGGCATACTCGGGAGCGCTGGGATCCTTGCTGTCGCTCTCCAGAGCCTTCAGAGCGGAACCCTTGATGATGGGGGTGTCGTCGCCGGGGAAGTTGTACTCGTTCAGCAGCTCGCGGATCTCCATCTCCACCAGGTCCAGCAGCTCGGGGTCATCGACCTGATCGACCTTGTTCATGAAGACGACGATATAGGGCACGCCGACCTGACGGGACAGCAGGATGTGCTCGCGGGTCTGGGGCATGGGGCCGTCAGCAGCGGACACAACCAGGATAGCGCCGTCCATCTGAGCAGCACCGGTGATCATGTTCTTGACGTAGTCAGCATGGCCCGGGCAGTCCACATGAGCGTAATGACGCTTGTCGGTCTGGTACTCAACGTGAGCAGTGTTGATGGTGATGCCGCGCTCGCGCTCCTCAGGAGCCTTATCGATGTTGGCATAATCCATGAAATCGGCGTCGCCCTTCAGAGCCAGCACCTTGGTGATGGCAGCAGTCAGGGTAGTCTTGCCATGGTCAACGTGGCCGATGGTGCCAATGTTGACATGGGGCTTATCGCGGTTAAACTTTTCCTTAGCCATTGGAATTTCCTCCTTTGTATCAGCAGAATCGGATTTAAGGTTATCATACTAAAATCCCCATGAAAAATCAAGAGATTTCGAGGGGAATTTAGCCCTTCACCCGTTTTTCGCTCAGGCCTTCTTGCGGCCGGCGATGATGGACTCGGCAATGCTCTTGGGCACCTCAGCGTAATGGCTGGGCTCCATGGAGTACTGACCACGGCCCTGAGTCTTGGAACGCAGGTCGGTGGCGTAGCCGAACATCTGAGCCAGAGG
>ERZ1034901.651-NODE-651-length-26912-cov-8.062554_pt1 | contig 26912 bp, 15 predicted proteins | sample MGYA00520628_ERZ1034901 | MGnify/ENA primary metagenome ERZ1034901 (study PRJEB33766, sample SAMN09781783) | gut metagenome | biome: gut microbiome | host: Homo sapiens | place: Madagascar | study: EMG produced TPA metagenomics assembly of the PRJNA485056 data set... | reverse complement strand
CCGCGAAGTTCGCCCAGAAATGGCGCAGCGTAATGAGCAAGTCGCCGAAGAACCATAGAAACGCGGTGGCGGCAGTCGAGATGATGATCGGCTGCAACAGGTAGACGTAGGGCACGATGCTCTCGCCGAACAAAAGCGCGAGCGCCCAGGCGCCGATGAACTCGAGCACGATTGCGCAGGCCACGGTCACGCCCACGATGCCCGCGACCGTCTTCCCCAAAAGCGCCACGAAACCGCGCGCGTTCCCCTCGAAGAACAGCTTCGGGAAGATGTCGAGCAGCGGCCCGTAGAGATACTGCGCGCCCATCTGGATGACGAGCGCGGGCGCAGCGACCGACGAGTAGATGCCGAGCGCCGCCGAACTCACGGTGAGCGCCAGGTACTGCTTGGGAATCGCGAAGATGGCGCTCGCCGCCACTGAGGCAACCACGGCTGGAAGCGAGGTCTTCAGGAAGAAGAGCGCCTTCTTGTGGGAAAGCGAGATGCGCACGAGTTCGAAGCGCTGGCAATGCGGCAGGTCGAAGGCGAAGAGCACAATCGCCGCGGCGACGAGCATGGCGATAATCGCCGCATCGAGGTTGCGCGTCGCCCAGTAGACCGCCACAAACGCTACGAGGGTCGAGGTGCCCTGCAGGATGAACGACTTGCCGATATAGTCCATGCGGCGGTTGACCTGGTCGACCCCGTGCAGGATGTCGATCACAAGTCCCACGCCCTTGAACGCATAGAAGAGCGCCACCGTGAGAAGCGCCTCGGGCGCGCAGGTAAACGCCGCGTACACCATGCAGGCGACGAACGCGCCCGCAAGCGTGAAGCAGCGGAATCCCATGTACTCGCCCACCGTGTTCTCGCGGCGGATGTCGGAGATTTGGTAGGTCCCCATCTTGTAGTTCGCGAAGGTTCCGAAGATTCCCACGACCGACATGGCGACCGAGAGCAGGCCCGCGTCGTCGTAGCCCGACGAGAGGCGCACCACGAAGATGGTGGTGAACCACTGGCAGGCGAGGTAGGTCATGGAACCGATGGAGTTCCAGATCATGTTCGCCTTGACCGAGAGCTTCTCAGGCGCGCTCTCGGTCGCGTTATCGGTTGCGTTCCCCGCCGCAGCCTCGGCTACGCAGCCGGTCGCAGCGCCAGATGCGGCCCCAGACGCATTGGCGGACGCGCTTTCGGGCTTGTCGCCTTCCGCTTTGCCAAGCGCGCCTTCGGACGCGGGCGCTTGCCCCTCGCGAGGCGTCTGCTCATCGCTCATAGGCGATAGGCTTCCATCACGTGAACCGCTCGATCGTTTTCCGCGGGGGGGGGTCCGCCAGTCGCCGTATTCGATGGAGAGATACTCCTCGGCACCGGCGGGAGCCGTGTACTCGCGGTCTTCGAACTTCACGCGCACGGGCCTGAACAGGCTTTTCGGGAAGGTTTTGCTCGGATTGCCCTCACCTAGGATGTCGATGACGCGATCGGCTGTGGGCGCGTCCATCTCGCGCGCGATGCCATCGAGCTTCGCCGCGAGTTCGTAGAGGTCAGAACGCTTCGCCAGGGGACACACTATCTTCTTCGCCAGGCGTACGAGCGCGCTCGATCCCACCGAGGGGTCGGCGACGGCGAAGCTGCGCCACAGGCCCACGCGGGCATGCTTCTTCAGGAGGCCCGCCTTGGCCGAATCAAAGTTCTCCAGCGGGAAGATGTCCACCCATACGCCCGTAGCCGCACGCTTCCCCACGAAGTTCTCGTAGATGACGGTGGTCGCGTCGACAATCTTCGCGAACTGGTAGATCGACGACTCGTCGCGGTAGGACACCAGCTTGAAGCGCTCGGAGGTGCGCCATTCGTTGAAGTGTTCCATGAGCAGCTCGTACTGGTCGCGCATCATGACGATGTCCATGTCGTCGTCCCAGGGGATGAAGCCCCCGTGGCGTACGGCGCCGAGAAGCGAGCCGTAGCCCAGGAAGTATTCCACGCCGTGTGCGGCGCATACGCGGTCGATCTCGTCCATGATGTCGAGTTCGATCGCCTTCATGTCGTCGACAGAGAGGCGCTCCATGCTATTCCTCACCCGCGGCGGCATTCGGGGCGACGACATTCGCGGCGGCGCCGTCCGCACCGAAGGCGTCGGCGCGTTCGGCGATATCGACCTCGGCAAGCGCCTCGGCCTGCGCGAGCGCCGCGACCTTGTTGCGCAGCTGCGAGAGCTCGACGGTGGTGAAGAACTCGCGCACGAGCAGGATGGCGATGATCGCCAGGAACACGAAGTTCGAAGGCGACTCGATGCCGAAGATGTTCGAGAAGAAGAACGCAATCTGCGGAAACACCGCCAACAACACGATGAACAGCGCAAACGTGAACCAAAATGTGCTGTCGGCGATTTTCACCTCCGAGTGGCGAATCTTGCGCAGGATATAGGCGAACAGAAGCAGCGCGCACAGGATGAGCGTGATTCTGAATAAGAGGGTCATTTACTTTCTCCTCCTGAACCATTGCACGATGAGGATGGACAGGCTGATGCGCAGCATGTAGGAAACCGACTTCGTGAAGTTGAGGTAGCTCTCGCCGGCGATGCGCTCGCGCATCTCCACCTGCATCTCCTCCACCTGGTAGCCGTGGCGCATGAGAAGCGAGATGGTGTCGGGCTCGGGACCGAAGTCGAGCTCGTTGGCGAACAGCGGAATCATCTTCGAGTCGAACAGGCGCATGCCCGACGTGGGATCTTGGATGCGCTTGCGCGTGGTCAAAAAGATCATCGCCGTGATGAGCGCCGAACCCGCCATACGAGCCGAAAAGGGCTTCTTGCAGTCGGCGAAGCGCGACCCGACGACCACGTTCGCGCCGGTCTTTTCCGCAACCTCGACCATGTCGTCGATGTAGGCCGCAGAATGCTGGCCATCGGCGTCGAACTGGATGGCGTAATCGTAGCCGTGCGCGTACGCGTACTTCATGCCTGTCTGAAACGCCCCGGCAAGACCGAGGTTCACCGGCAGGGAAATCAGATGGTAGCCCCGCTCGCGGCAGATGTCGGCGGTGCGGTCCTTCGATCCGTCGTTCACGACGACGTAGTCGACGTCGGGCGCGTTTTTCCGCAAATCCTCAATCGTCGATATGATGTTCTCCTCTTCGTTATACGCGGGTATAACGGCGAGTACTCGTTTGCTCATAACCTTCCAACCTGCTGCAGCGCACTCGCGCGGCAGCATGCCTCGCACAACTCGTAACTTGACAATCGATTTTTTATTTTACCCCTTTTTAGTTATCTCCATATACTCAACCATATAATAGAAAGCGACGACAGACGACAGGCAGGAGGGGAACGTGGCAACGACCGCAGGCGAGGGCGCTTCGCGCACCCCGCGCATCTGCCTGTTCTCGGCGCTGTACAAGCCGAGCATGGGCGGCGTGGAAACCTACACCGAAAACCTCGCGCGCGCGCTCAGGGAGCTGGGAGCCCAGGTGACGATCGCAACCTGCAACACGCACGCCATGGCGCCCGAAGAGAGAACAGGCGGCGTGGAAGTCGTGCACCTCCCCTGCACGCCGCTTCTGGGCGGGCGCTTTCCCCTGGTGAAGCACGATGCGGAGTCGAAGCGCCTCTGGGAGCGCCTCGAGCAGGAGCACTTCGATTACGTGATCGCGAACACGCGCTTCTACACGCTGACCGAGCGCGCGCTCGCCTTCGCAGAGCAGGCGGGCGTGATGCCGCTGCTCATCGAGCACGGGTCGGCGCATCTCACGATGGGAAGCCCGCTTGCCGACCCCGCGGTGCAGGCGGTCGAGCACGCGCTCACGCGCCGCGACATGCGCCATCCGTTTCGCGCCTACGCCGTGTCGAAGAAGGCGAGCTCATGGCTTTCGCATTTCGGAATCGAATCAGCGGGTGAGCTTCCCAACTCCATCGACGCCGACGATTTCCTGGCCCAGGCGAGCGAGCGAGACTTCAAGCGCGAGCTGGGCATTCCCGATGACGCGCTCTTGATTTCCTTCGCGGGACGCCTCGTTCCCGAAAAGGGCGCAGTGGAACTTGCGCAGGCTGTAGCGACGATCGCCGAACGGCCGGGCACAGGCGAGAGGCCCGTGCATGCGGTGATTGCGGGCGCCGGCCCCAAGCAGGGGGATATCGAGCGCATCGGGTGCGCGCAGGTGCATCTTGCAGGGCGCCTTGAGCGGCAGGATTTAGCGGCGCTTCTCACGCAGTCCGACGCGATGGCGCTCCCCTCTCGCTCGGAGGGCTTCGCGACGACGCTGCTCGAAGCCGCAGCATGCGCCACGCCCTCCATCGTCACCCCCGTCGGCGGCACCGACGAGCTGGTAAGCGACGAGCGTTTCGGCACAATCATCCCCGACATGAGCGCGAACAGCGTGGAGGTGGCGCTGCGCGAGGCGGCACGCAACCCGCAACGCCTCATCGATCAGGGGAAAAACGTGGCCGATCGCGTGCGCAGCGAGTTTTCCTGGAAGCGTACGGCCACACGCGCGCTCGTCGCCTGCGCCGAGGCGAACGGGAAGTAAGGCTCCTGCGTTTTCGCGCCTTTTCGCGCAAGATGGCGTGAGGGGTTCGCGCGCACCTTCGGGGCGCCGCTCTCTTTGGGCTAACGCCCCTATAAGATTCTTCGTTTCCTAATCATCAATGGCCGTGATGCGGTACAGACGCATGTCGTCGCGCGCGAGCACGACCTCGAACCCGGGCGTGGAATCGCGCACGTCGTCGATACCCGCCCACAGCCTGTTGTCTTCGTAGGTAAAGAAGAAGTTGCTGTCAGGGTCGGATGGGTTATACTGCCTTCCCTGGTCAAGCAGCAAAAGATACTGCGCTCCGACGTTCTCGACCGCCTCTTTCACCCGCTCGTCGGTGTCGACGCAGTCAAGACGCGAGCGGATGAGCTCGCTATCGCGCGTCTCGCCGCCTTCACCGTAGGTGCGCAGGTAGCGGTAGTACGTACGCATGCCGTCGACCACGTAGCAGAAGCAGCTGCCGTCGTTGGGGTTGTTGATGACGACGGCGCCTTCGGGGATGATTTTCTCAACCTCGGCGACGAATTCCTTTTCGGGGGTCGTGTAGATGTAGTTCACGTTGTTCTGCCATGCAAGGCGCTGCAGCACCGAGCACATCGATCCGCGATCCATCTGGGGAATCTCATCGGTCGTGGCGGGACGCTCCTCATCTTCCGAGGCGGGTGCGAACATGCCCGCGGCAAGCACGACAGCGCAGATGGCGCAGGCTGCGGGGGCAGCCCAACGTGTCGCCGGGTTCCCCTGCGAGTCGCCCAAGCGAGAGAATGCGCTCGCGAGCGTGCGGGCAACGAGCGCGATTCCCATGGAGGCAAGCGGCACCCCGAAAAGCGCCGCCATCGCGGCCACGCGGTAGTAATCGGTGTACCAAAAACCGGTCAGCAAATGCTGCAAGCGGCCGGAGGTCGACACGCCGACGACAAACATTCCGCAGGCAAGCACATACGAGGCGGAAAGCCACAGCCAGCGGCGTTCCTTGAACGTCCAGAACATTCCCACGAACACGAACACCATAAGCACAAGCTGCACGCCATCGTCCATAAACCCGAGCATAAGCGCATGGAACACCGCCTCAAGCGGGTACTGCGCGGCCCCCCACGAGTGCTCCACCACCGCACTCAGGAACGGCAGATGGTACACCACCCACCAGATGACGCAGATAAGGACCGCCGCGACCGCCGCGAACAGGATGCGCATCTGCCATTTTGCCGTCCCCTCGCGATGAAAAAGATCAGCCGCGATCGCCGCCCGGTAGATGCAGAAGGGAATGAGCCACACGGCGACAACGAACACGGCGTTCGGCTGAGCGAACGCGAGCGCCACGATGCCCACGACGAAAAGCGCCGCCGCGCCGAAGCGCTCGCGACGGGGAGCCCCCGTGCGCAGGATCGCCACGAACAGCGCTGCCACGAGCGGGACGAGGCAATACGCCGAGGTGTTCGGATACAAGGGTCCCCAAGCGATCAGCATCCAGGGAAAGGCCGAGAACGCAAGCACGCAGGCGGCGCCCCAGCACACGATGTCGCGGCGATTCTGGAAGACGATGCGCATGAACGCGAACATGCTCGCGGGAAGCGCCACGCCCACGAACACGAAGTTCGCGGCGTTTTCGGCAAGCGTTACGGGAACGTCGAGCAGGCTCACCATGAACGCAGCGACATTGTACCAGGCAGTCGGATAGAAACCGCTGCCGGAAAGCGGGTTGATCGCAGCGTCGGCGGCACTTGCGTAAAGCGAGGTGTTGAAGGGAGACCAGTTCCCCGATTCGACGAAGCAGCGAATCGACCCCATATGGCTGATGTTGTCGTATTCCTGCATGTAGCTCGAGGGGTCCTGCAGAAAGCCCGCGAACATGACCGCCGATACGACCACGCCCACGCCGATGTAGAGCGCGAGCGCGCGCATGTCGAAGCGGCATGCCTCGGGGCTGCGCTCGCCGAAGCGGCGGCGCGGAAGGTCGCGGGCGCGCAGGCGGCCAGCGAAGCAGATGACGAGGCCCGCCACGAGCTGGGGGAAGAAGATCGTCGCCCAGTTAGCCGTGATGCCCACCTGGGCATAGAGCAGGCAAAGCGCAATCGTTGCCGGGATGCCCACAAGCGGCGCAAACGCGATGGCGGACGCCACGTGCATGCGGAAACCCGCAAGCGCGAGCGCGGCCGGAACGTACAAGAACAGCGCCCCCGCAAGGGCGGCGGCGAAGAACAGACCCCACATACCTTACCTTCCTAAACGCCACGGCGAGCGGCGCGAAAAATCACAAGAGCATGCCAACGCGGGCGCCGCCGAGGACGCCCGCGCTTCTCAATCCCGCCTATTGTATCAGGAACTACCAGTACCAGGAATCAGGCAGCGCGCTCGTGGCGACGACCTGGTCGTTTTTATAGTACTCGCGCTGCGCCGAAGCAGTGTTCGACCCCGTCCACCAGGAAGAGACGTCGATGTAGTCGTACCAATCGGGCTGGATACCCCAGATGTCGCAGTTGAGCGTGCGGTCGTAGTTGTCAACGACGATCTTCACGGGGAAATCCCAGTCGTTGCGGAAGCGGAAGTCGGAAGTGCCCCAGTTCACCATCGCGTCTTGCCCGATGGGCACGTAGGTGGAAGGCGTGGTGTGGTTCTGGCGCTCCACGATGGTGAGCCCAGCGCGCACCACCGCGCCGTAGAGCGTGGTGGACGCCTGGCAGATGCCGCCGCCGTAACCAGAGCCGCCGACGACGCCGGCGATAAGGTAGCCCTCAGCCGCTCCGCACGGCCCGCACGTGTCGAAGAACGACACCGTCTCGCCTGGCCACACGACCATTCCGTCGAAGTTGGAAAGCGCGCGCGACATGTTGTACCACCCATTGATCGTGTTGGTGGAAACCGTCGAGAAGTGCGCGATATGATCCTCGAAGTCCTCGGGGACGTAAGTTGTGGGGGTGAGCATAAAACGCTGCTGAACGCCGCCCCTGCCGGCGCCGAGTTCAATGTTCGCCCCGTCGACCGCCGAGCTTCCGGCAACCTGCAAAGGCAGGCCGTTCAAGACGCTCACGATGCGCACCGCGCCCGCGCCGTCGTATTCGATGCGCCACTTCTGGCCGTCGGACCCGTTGCGATTCCATTGCTGGACATTCGTGCCCGGAGCCATACCGCCATAGCGAACATCGAGCGTCTTGCGGGAGAAGGGGATGTCGAGCGCGTAGGTTCCGTCGCCGTTCGAAACGATGTGGAAGGCTTGCGCGCGTGTGCCGTTGCCAGTAAACAGCTGCACGTTCGCGCCCGCCTCTCGGGACGCGCCGGCGACGTCAAGACGCTTAGCGTTGCCGGTCTTGTCGCCATAATAGCTTGCAGCCCAGAAATCGATCGTGTAATACCCATCGGAAACGAACGTCGAGGGCTGTTTGAAGATGAACCCCTGTGCCGACGAGCCGTTTTCGGGAAAGACTTGGATGCTATTGCCGTTATACGCATCGCCGCCCTTCAAGTCGAGCGCAAGTCCGGTCGCCTTCGAGATGAGGCGGAACCCGCCGGCAGGATTGCCCGAAAGGGCCCATTTTTGAGTGCCATCCGCAGCGGAGTCGATGCTCTTCGTTTGCGTAGCAGCGCCTCCAGGCACGGCGGCAGAGGTGAGCATGAGCCCCGAGCACACCGACTCGAAGGAATAATATCCGCCAGAGTCCTTCGCGATCTTCCATCTTTGAGCGGGACTGCCGTTCCAATCGTACAGGTCCGCCTGAGCGCCGTCGGTGCGCAGGCCCCACTTCATCTCGACCATCTTGCGCTGATCGGAGAACGCCTTGATAGCGTAGATTCCCCCGGGGAGCGCATCCGCTTTCTGGAACGTGAAACCCTGGGCGGCCGTCGCATTCGGGGTATAGCACTGGATGTTCGAGCCGTCGGACGCATTTGCCGCCGATACGTCAAGCGCAAGTCCGTTGCACTCGCTCAACAACATGTACGTCGCGCTTGTCCCATCTGCCGCAGAGGGTGCCTCCCCGCTGATGTCCCCCGAGCCTTCGGCTTTGCCCGCACTGGCGCAAGAGGCCTTATCGCCCTGCTTCTGATCGTCAAAGCGCTTCGCAATCTCCATGCGATCGATAATCTTCCACTTCTGAGCAGGCGTGTTGGACGCCGAATACTGCCAGACATTCGTACCGGCATCGCGCGATGCCCACTGCACATCGAGGAACAACCCCGAGCATAACGACTCAATGGAGTATGTACCGTCATCGTTTTTGCCCACATACCACGTTTGAGCAGCCGAGTCATTACCCGTCCAAAGCTGAACATTGGCGCCAGAGGAGCTCGAGCCGCCCGACACGTCGAGGGCGAACGAAGCGTCGATCGCCGAGTGTATCGTATAGAATCCCTCTTCTATCTGGGTTGACGCAAACTCATTCGGCGCCGACGCGATCGCCTGGGAATCTATCCCCTCATGTTCTCGAGCGCAGCCTTCGCCATCGGGCGCGATGATCTGGTCGGTCGCGACGTTCGGTTCGCCGGATGCGCCGTCTTCGAAAAGTGCAAACTCACTTGCAGAAAGCCCGTTTCCAGTCGAGACAGGGCCGTCAGCAACGCTCCAATCAGGCGCCTCCGAGGCCCCCGGGGCCACCTCGGCGGACGTCGCACCGCCGTCGGGCTCGGATTCGCCGGCCCATGCCGCAGCGGGCACGCACCACATCGAGAAGCAGAAAGCGAGCACGCACGAAATGCCTTTCGCAAACGAGTTTCCCATCACTTGACCCCTTTTCTGATCATGTGCGTCAAAGCTTGATACGATTGAGGACAGGCGAAGCGCCATTTCCGATTCCGCTTGCCCCATTGTGCCATACCTTTCGAAGAAACGGTATGGAAACCGAATTTCCACCCCGGTTGCCCGCCGACATCGCCCTGCAACGCATGGCGCAAAGCGAATCGTCCGCTATACTGAGGTGCCGGCTTTCTCGCGCAAGCGAAAAGCCGCCCACGATAGCGGTCAAGGAGCACGCATGAACGAGTCCCCCCAGGCGCAAAGCCTCGTTTCCATCATCGTCCCCGTCCACAACGGCGAGCGGTTTTTCCCCCAATGCATGGACAGTCTTCTCGGGCAAACATACGAGAACCTGGAGATCATCTGTGTCGATGACGGGTCGACCGACGCCACGCCGGGGCTGCTCGCCGATTACGCCGCGCGCGACGATCGCGTGCGGATTCTTGCCCAGAAAAACGCAGGACCCGGCCCAGCGCGCAATCGCGGCATCGATGCGGCGACGGGCGAATACCTTACCTTCTTCGATGCGGACGACTGGTGCGAGCCGACGCTCATCGAGAGTGCCATCGAGCGGATCGAGGAGACGGGCGCCGACATGGTCGTGTTCCCCTACAACGTGTTCGATCAGCGCATCGGGCAGTCGTTCTATGCCGATTGGGCGGTGCTGCCCGACAAATTCGCAACCCAACCGTTTTGCTGGAAAGACAACCCCAACTGGGCGTTTCGCGCATTGCAAAACCTGCCCTGGAACAAATTCCTGCGCCGTGACTTTGTGGAAAGAAACGGCCTGCGCTTCGAGGAAGACGTGTTTTTAACCGAAGATCTCATGTTCTCAGCGCCCGCGATCATCCGCGCGCAGCGCATCGCGTGCGTCACCGAACCGCTCATCTTCCACCGTGAAGGCACGGGCGAGAACGTCATGGCGAAAAAGGACTCGCACCCCGTCGATTTCATCCAGGCGTTCCGCACGTTCAAGGCTTTCCTGGAAAGCGAAGGCGTCTTTGACGAGCTGCGCGTCGGGTATGTGAATTGGGCACTCGACGGCATCGTCCACAATGTTTCGACGCTCAACACCTACGAGGGCTTTTCCGTTGCCGTGCGGGCGCTCACCGAGAACGGCGGATTGCGCGACTTGGGGCTTGACGACGTCGACGACGACGATTTGCACGAAGAAGCGTTCAAGCAGTACCTCGCATGGATTAAAACGACTCCGAACGAGATGCTCTATCGCCAATTCGTTTCCGCCCGTGAAGGGCAAAGCGAGCTTTCGGGCCGTCTGTGCGTTGAATACCGCATCAATCGCGAGAAGCAGGCGTACATCGACGACCTCGAGCATCAACTCGCCGGGCGCGATGAGGAAATCGCCTGGAGACGCAGCGAGATGGACGCCATGCGAGACGAGTTTGCCAGGCTTCAAAGCGAATTCGAAGCCCAGATGAACGCCGCAGAGCAGAAAGTTGGTCGGGCGATTTGCTGGATTCCCCGACGCATTCAGGAAGCGCTGAGCAAAGACAAACACTGATCACAAGAAGCGAAGAAGCGCTTCGATGCCGTTGTAAATCGCCGGAGACGCATCCGCGATCGAGCCGAAGCGCGATGTCGCGAGGAACGTCCAGCAGTAGAGAGGCAAGCCTGCAAGCGCCAATGCCGCCAACCATCCCGACGAGTGCACGCCACCTTGCGCCCGCTCGTCGGCCATAACGTTCCAGATAGCCATCGTAGCCGGGAGGATGATCAGCCACGCGAAATCCGCGAAGTATCGCATGGTGACGCCAGAGACGGAGCCTGCGACCACAAGGACAACCACCGCGAGAATCGCGCTCGTCGCGCAGACGCCGAGTGCCCCGCGCGACTTGAGCGCCCTTCGCGTGCGCGCCCCGAAAAGAGCGAATGCCACAAGGGCCGCTGGCGCGAACGTGAAAAATCCGCCGAAAACCGGTTCGTTCGTCCACATGACGGCGGGCAAACCCACAACGTCGTCAACGGCATGGAGGAACGGATAGTCTCCTTGTATGACAGGTGGCAAGAACAAATACTCGAGCGAGCGCGCCGCAATGGCAGGTGGGTCGAACGCGTACGCCGTCATATCCGCCCCGGTCAGGTTGTAGGAGGCCCCAAAGTCGAAGGGGGATCCGAATCGCACCTGGTTATAAAGGCACACAGGCACAGCGGCGACGAGAAACGGCACAATAACCGCCAGCGTGTTCCCCAACCCGGCACGCGAGAAGAATCGCCGAGCGCGTATCTCCGGCCAGAAAATCGCGACGATGAGCACAGCCGTCAGCACATACTGAGGGCGACACCCCAGCGTGCAGGCAACGAAGAAGGCGCCAAGGGCAAGAAGGGGCTTGCTCACCGGCGCATCTTCCAGAAACCGCCGCTTCACGCGCAAAAGCACGGCAAGGCCGGCAAAGCAGAAGAAGAGCGCCGATAGGATGGGAATCGGATAGATGCGCGGAAGAAAAACCTGTTCAAGAACGCCGCTCGAGCAGTAGAGAAACGCAACGCCGACCAGAAACGCGCCGAGCGAAAGCTCCTTGAAGTACGCGCGGGCTAGCTGGTAGAGCAGCGCGATTCCCGCGATCATCATCGCGCAGGCGAAGAACACGACCGCCCAATCGGTTCTCAGGTCGCATCCCGTTATCGCCTTGTAGGGCACAAACGTGAGCAGACATGGGAGAGCCCCGAAATAACAATAATATTTTCCCTGGTAGAATGCGTAATCCCAGTAAATGGGCTCATGTGCTTCGGCGTTCAATCGTTGGCGGAGCGGCGTATCGTAGGGATTGTCCATCGAAAGCAAGATATCCGATTGCGGAAGATCGAGCTCGACTTTGCCCGTCAAGAACGCATCGGCAAGGTGATTGTATTCGTTGCCGTCCTGCACGGCCTGGATACCGACTTCGTATACGGCCCCACGATCGAGCCATTCGGCCTGCCCCGAAATGCGGCTCAATCCGAAAAGCGAGGCGCAGAGCACCGCCGCTATCGCGATTATCGCGACTCGCTGGGAACGCCGGGAGAAATCAAGCGGAACGCGCCAGATCAGCGAATCGCGCCGAAACGCGCGATAGAGCGAAAACCCGCCGATCATGACGAGGATTCGTGCACAGGAAACCTTGAGCGAGAAGGAATAGTCGGCGGCATCGAGCAAAGAAGCCCAGTTCAAAAGCGCCTCCACGATAATGATCGCAGCTATCGCGCCGAGCCAAATACGCGCCGCGGACGCTTTCCCCCGTGCCATTTCGCCTTCTCCTACCATAGCGCCCTATGCCTTTTTCACCACATAGGCGATCGAAACATCGGCAGCGCATCGAAGCACCGAGGCGATGCCGCCGGAGAAGGGAAGCGCCCTCAGGGAGGGCATCGCCTGCCACGGGAACATCCAGTCGATTGCGTGTACGCAGAAAATTGCCATGCTGTTCTTGCCGCAAAAGACGAGGAACTGTTCGAGCCAGCGCAACGGCCCGACGGCCTTCAATTTCTCTATAAGAGTCGACACCCAGCACACGAAATACGTGCCGGCAAGGGCGCCGAGGGTTGCGAGTATGGGATTGTCCAGATGGCGCGCCGCCAGTTCAAGGCCGCTTACCTGCATACAGGCAACCCATACGACTCCAATTCCCAGTGCGACGAGCCAACGCGCCCGGGTCGGCTCGAGCTTGTAGGCGCGCATCATATGCCCGCACCACATGAGAAGCACGGTATAGCAGCACAGATCGGCATCGAGGGGAAGATAGATTCCCAACAGCTTCGAGAGGCTGATGCCGCAAAACGCAAGCGCCATGCAAGCAAGCGCCTGCCAAGCAACGCCCACGTTGAATCGCTCGAAGGCGATCATAAGCGCATTGAGCATGACGCGGGAAAGGAAGAGCGCCACAAGAAACCACGACATGCCCACCTCGCTCAAGCCGAGCGCATCGACCCTGGTTCCTGAGGCGAATATCAGCGAGCCAAGCCCTTGCGCGACCGCTTTTGGCGTAATCGGCGCGCCCGAGGTGAGGAAAGTCGGCACCCACCAGGCGAAAACGATGAGCGCATAGGGAGCCAGCAGACGCGTGAACGACGTTTTCAGCAACTCGCCCCATGGCTTGATGCGAAACGTGTAGCCCGCCAAGATGAAGAAGAGCGGCATGTGGAATGAGAATATGATCGTGCGGATTGGCGAGGGGTTGTTCACCGTATGGCCGACGATGACGAGCAGGATCGCTATCCCCTTCGCAATATCGAGCCAATCGAGTCGTTGCTTCGCCATGTAGCCGTTCCCGCTTTCCATAAACATAAGTCCAGCACCCATAGTAAATGAACGCGAGAACCCCCCTCGCGTGAAGCGCCCGAAAAGCGCTGTCCTTCGCGAAACGAGCATCGATTGTTTGCTCTTGATGCAGGTATTTTGAGGGAAAAGGCCACAGGTTGGTCTTTCGCTATAATGAAAAAAATTATCCTTGCGAAAGAAGTTGGAGTCCATGACGCAACCCCGAGTCAGCCTACTGGTGCCTATCTACAACGTCGAGAAGTATCTGCGCGAATGCCTTGATTCGGCATGCAGTCAAACATTGCGAGACATCGAGATCATCTGCATAAACGATGGATCGAAAGATTCTTCCCGCGCAATCATCCAAGAATACCTCGACACCGATGAGCGCTTCCGCGTGATCGACAAGGAAAACTCCGGCTACGGCATCTCTATGAACATGGGGCTTGAAGCTGCGCGCGGCGAATATGTGGGGATCCTCGAATCCGACGATTTCTTCGAGCCCGATGCGCTCGAGAAGCTCGTGGTTGCGGCCGATAAATTCAACGCGCAGGTAGCGAAGGCGAACTTCTGGTTTTACTGGTCTACCCCCGAACCGAAAAACGAGCTGTTCGAGGCCGTCACGCCCGACATGGCGGATCGCTTGTACGATACGAAAACGGAATACGAGCTTTTCTATCGCAAGAATTCCATCTGGTCGGCAATCTATCGCCGGGATTTTCTCAACGAAAACAACATCAGGTTCCTTGAAACGCCCGGCGCATCGTATCAGGATGCAGGGTTCGACTTCAAAGTGTGGGCATGCGCCGAGCGAGTCACATGCCTGCATGACGCGATCCTGCATTACAGGCAAGACAACGAGGCTTCATCAGTCAATTCGCCGTCGAAGGTTTACTGCGTTTGCGATGAATACGACGAGATTGAACGCTTCTTGATAGCTCATCCTGAGAAGGATTATCTCGTGACCGTCGAAGAGAAGATGAAGTACGATAGCTACATGTGGAACTACGATCGCCTGTCGGATGATTTGAAGCTTGAGTTCCTCAAGCGTTTCTCCAAGGATTTCAAGCGAGATGCGCAAGCTGGCCGCATAGACGCGCAGGCATTCGAGTGGTGGAAGCAGCAAGACATGGCCTCGATCATGCGCTCGCCCGAGAAATTCCACGCGTGGCGCTGCGGCAAGCCCGAAGACAGCATCTTCACCAGGTCGAAGCTTCTCATCAACGCAAAGGGCTGGGGGGCATTCTTCGCCGCGATACGCAATCGATTCACGCGCTAGGATCGCCGCATGCCCCAGGTCTCCATTATCGTCCCGATTTACAACGTCGAACGCTATCTTTCGTATTGCCTCGACACCTTGCGCGCGCAGACGCTTCGCGATATAGAGATCATCTGCGTAAACGATGGCTCAACTGACCACTCGGCGGCCATTGCGGATACGCATGCCTCGCTCGACGAGCGCATCCGCATCATCGACAAGCCGAACGGCGGGCTCTCTTCGGCACGCAACGCCGGCATCGAGGCGGCACGAGGGACCATCCTCATGTTCGTCGATTCCGATGATTTTCTTGCCGAGGAAGCTTGCGAGACCGTTGCCGCCGCATTCGAGTCGAACGACGCCGATGTCGTGACGTTCGGAGCGCATTGCATTCCCCAAAAGACGAACAACGAGTGGCTCGATCGCGTGCTCGCCCCCCGCGACAAGGTGTATCGCGGGTTTTCGGAAAATCTTCTGTTCGCCGAAAGTTCGCGTCCCTTCGCATGGCGTACCGCTGTGAGCAAGCGGTTCGTCGACGCGCACGAGCTTCGCTTCGACGAAAGCGTTCCCTTTGGGGAGGACCAGGTGTTCCACTTCGACATTTACCCCCTTGCCGACACAACCGCGCTCATTTCGGACAAGTTGTACTATTACCGCTTATCTCGCAAGGATTCGCTCATGTCAACCTTCGCGAACTCCTCGAAGTGGCGCGTTCCCAAGCATATCGATATTGTGGACGCCATCCTCACGCACTGGAATAAGCGCGGACTTATGGACCTTTGCCCCGTGCGCCTCATGGATTGGATCTTGGACTTTTTGTGCTGCGACCTTTTTCAGCTCCCTCTCGATCAGCAGAAAGAATGCCTAGCAAAACTTGGAACCGTTCTTGAATCACATTTCGAAGATGCCGTTGCGACGGCCAACGATATCTTCCCCACCATGGGCGATGTCGTTCGCGCATCGATCGAACTTGCAAACGGCTCCCGCCGCGACGTTCCGCGCAACCTCGCTCGCAATTACACGCGCTTCCGCATCGGCCTTTCAGCCATGATGCGCAACTGGCTCCACGGCCTTTTCGCGCATGATGATGGCGAAAACGCCGAAGAAGAGCTCGAGAGCGTCATAGAGCGCTTTGAGCGCGAAGAGGAACTGGGCACATCCCTTGTCAACCTCATTGCACAAACGAGAGCTTGAACTGGCTATTTGTCAAAATACGACTGTTTTACATACCAGAATACAAATGATTGATATACCAAAAACGAATTAGGTGCGTAACGGGGCGGACAGCTATTTCTTTGCGGAAAATGCTCCTTCCCATTGAAGGGTTCCCGGCGGGGGAAAAGGTTCCCGGCGATGGGAGGGGTTCCTCGTCTTCCCGTCTTTGTCAGATGGCGCAGCAGGAAGAAGCCGCCTCGGGCGCGGCGGGAGGAAGCTCGCCGCCCTGGCACGAATATCGAGTTGTCCCGCAAAAATCACATCTGGAAGCGAATTCTGGCACAAAAGCCAGGTTGTCCCGCGAGCGAGGCGCCCGAATCGAGCCGAAAACGAGGATGTCGGCAATCATCCGAAGAGAAACCCCAGGTCACGATATTTCGTATCCTGTGCATCAACGCTAGGTTGAGGGAAATTCGTGGGACAACTCGGCTTTTGTGCCGGAATCTCCCTCCGCCCGTGCATCTCGTGGGACAAGTCGGTTTTTGCGCCAGCATGCCCAACATGCAGGGCGCGCTCTGTGCTCCGAGCTCTTCGCATCCTCCGCGCCCTCCGCGCTCCCTTCGGTTACTTCACACCCTTTGAAAGCGCCTCGCGCAGTTTGCGCGGGAGGGTCAGCAGCGCCGAGCCCACGCGATAGGAATACGAGTGCGCATACTCCTCCACCTCGGCACGAGCCGCATCACGCTCGCGAATCGCCTGGTCGCAGCGCTCTTGCGCCACTGCCGTATTTTGCCGCTCTCGAGCCACGTCCCCACGCAGGCGACCTTTCTCGGCAACATCGCCCGTCACCTTGCTCAAGAAAAACTCCTCGGGAAGCGCCCCACTCTTCGAAGGAGCGATGGGCGCAATCGCATCGAGCATGACCGCCTCGGCGTCCGCGCTCTTCTTGCGCAGTTCGGCCACGCGGTTCGTCAACGAGAACGCGCGCTGGGCCCCGAACGAGAGCACCGACTCGAGCGCCGCCTCGATGTCGGCGGCGTCTGCGGTCATGGGAAGAAGCGTCTCGGAGAGCCCCAGATCCTCGTAGAGCGACACCACCTTGGGAAGATACCCCAGGCCAACGCACGGCTTGCAGAACGAGCCCAGCAGAAGCGAGGCATGATAACGCATCGAGAACCCAGCCGAGCAGCGAGAAAGGAAGTCGACCACCGGCTCGATCGCCTCACCCGCATCGAAGATGCGAAGCTGCACGCCGCCTGAAAGAAGCGAGCCGATGCGCTCGGCAAGCTTGCGATCGCTCGGATCGAGGATGCACGCGGTAAACGCGACATCCGCATGACGCTCGCCCACACGCGAAAGCGCCTTTGCCACCCGTTCGGCGAAATCAACTGGCGCGTTCTCGTACTCGCGCAGCGACACCGCCACGACTTTGCGCTCAACAGGATCGATTCCTTCGCGCGCGAACCATTCGCCAACGAACGGCGTCTTCTCCACATGTCCCAAAAACGCGACATCCGCACGCGACGCCACCTGCTCTTCGCGGACGCGGCACGACCTGATAAGCTCGGCGGTCGCCTCGTCGCGCGTGACGAACAGCGACCCCAACCGCCCCATCAGCCGCACCAGCGCCCGGCCGTCCGCCACATCGAGCGGGCCTGCGCCGATGCCGTAGAACACCGGCCGCGCGTCATTTAAGTATGCGAGTTCCACATAGGCGGCAATGCCCGCCAAGTCGGTGTGAGGCATCGAGGACACAAGCTCCGCCTTGCCAATCGACCAGCGAATTCCCTGATCAAAAAGAAGACCGGCGAGCACGAGCGCCCCAGACGATGCGGCAAGAACCTGGTCGAGCACGTACTTGTCCGCAAGCGTGATCGAGTAGATGCCGCGCGCCCGCAGCGTATGCATAGGATTCTCGCCGACAGCGACGATCGAGCATCCGGGAATCGTCTCGCGCAGGCGTCGGTCGACCGTCGACAGGATATATTCGTCCCCGAAGTTTCCCATACCAACATAACCGAGTACCGAAACAACCGTGCGCGGGGCGGAAAGACCCGCCATAAGCCCGCGCTCAGCAAGCTGCTCGCGCACGTTTTCGAACGCAGCGAGAAGCGCGCCGTCGAGGAAGGGCCCTTCGGCGGCGGCAGGAAAGCGACGGCTCTCGAATGCGGCTGAGCTATCGCACCGTTCGGCGACGGCTGCGATGAGCGCCTCACACATCGCGGCAGAATCCTTCTCGCAAATGTCCATGCGCTCGGCACGCCATGGGGCAAGATCCCCGCCCGCGCAGGCGAGTTTCGCGCCATCCGCGCGAACAAGCACGAGGGCCTCGTCGGTCAAAAGCGCGTCGACGGGTGTGGCGGGCGATGCGCCACTGCTCACCTCGTCCTCGCCCTCCTCGCACGTCCCGAAAACGACACATGCAGCACTTGAACGCGCAGAGTACGTGATGTGCGTGAAGGAAGGATCGGCGGCGAAGCGCTCGGGCCACCCGGCGCCGAAGCATCGAACCGCGCCCTTGAAGCGCTCATCCGCGGCAAGCGCGTCGAAGAACGCCACGCGCTCGGCAGTCGCATCCTGAAGGCACATAACCCCAGGTCCGAAAGCCACCATGTTCGCGAGCGGCGTGCTCACGTAAGCCTCATCGGGGAAAGGGGCGCACGACGCGACCACGCCGTCGAACCCATCTGCGCCCTCAAGCTGAAGCGAGCGCCCCGAAACCGTGATCGCGAAATCGAAAGGCGCGCCGGCAGATGCGCCGATGCTCGCCTCCGCCTCGACGCGCGAAGCGGCGAGCATGCCAACGGCGACGCCGCGCGAAGCAGCCGCGTCAAGCCCGCGAACGCCCACGCCCTCGGCAACCATGAGGCAGTCGGGGCGCTGTACCTCGAAAAATCGCGACAGCGCATTAGCATCGAAGGTCCCCGCTTCATCGAAAAGCTCGGACCACAAGCTCGGCGTGAAGAGAAAGACCGTGTGACCCTGCCCCTCGAGCGCGCGCTTTGCGCGCAGCGCAGGCGTCGCCGAGCCCGCTCCCATGCGGGCGATAAGCACTATCTTGCAGAAAGTTCTTCCCATACCACGCACCTTTCTTCGCGAAAGGCGCCGCATCGCGCAGCGCCTTCTCATGCATGAACAGTGTAGCGAAAACGGTGCGCGAGGACATCGCACACCTTGGGTTGACGCCGAATCGCCTAAAGCCCGATCCCGCACGTTTCCCGACGCGCTCGCAAGTCGAAGAGCCCGGCAGGCGGCCGCCCGAAGCAATTACAGCGAGTCGAGATAGACGCGCGAATACGTGCGCACGAGTTGCGCCATCGATGCGCGCCAGGCGTTATCCTGCGGGCGCAGCTCGTTGCCGTTCACGCCTTCGATGAGCCCCGTGTCTACGGCCCAGCCCATGGATTCGCGGGCGTAGTCGCTCACCGCATCGGCGCCCGTCTTCTCGTTCATCGCGGAGCAGTCGCTCGACGTGTCGAGCCCGTCGTTTATGTTTGCGTAGCGCGCGAACATGCACGCCAGCTGCTCGCGCGTGACGTTGTCGTGCGGACCGAAATTCGTGTACGTGCCGTCGGCATTGCGGTACCCGCTGATGATGCCGCACTCCTTCGCCCAGCACACCGCGTCGTAGAAGTACGCGTCCGGGTCGCCCACGTCCTCGAACGGGTACGACTCGCCAGACCACGGGCAACCCGCCATGCGCCAGAGAATAGTCGCCACCATGCCGCGCTCGAGAGAATCGTAGGGACCGAAAGAATTCGTGCCCGAATAGGTGCCCATATAGTCGCGGATGGTCACGTAGTCGAAGGCGCCGCTTTCCACATACCACTCGTCCGCGTTCACGTCGTCGGGGTAGCTCGTGCGATACATCAGGTTCACGTCGACGCGCCCGCCCTCGTCGTCTTTTGGATAGTTGATGCCGGCCACGCGCCCGCCGCTCGAAAGCTGCCACATGCCGTAGTCGCCCTCATAGTGGCACTGCGAGGTGCCATACTCGGCGACCCAATGATCCCACTGGTCGAAAGCGGAATCGGTCAGGTAGTTATCGAACCAAAACTTGTTCGCGTAGACGCCCGCCGCATAACCCGCCGCCTCGATCTTGTCGCAAAACGCGCTCGCGATCCTCGCAAGCTCTGCGGGGTCGCCGCCCGTCGCATCAAGCTGGCTTCCCGCCTCCATGTCGAAGTACACGGGGTACGCCAGATCGTGCCCGTCGATCAGGCGAAGCACATGATCAGCCTCGCTTTTCGCCATGTCAACGTCCTTGGCGTAGGAATAGATGTACACGCCGTAGGGAATACCCAAGCGCTCGCATTCGGAGACGTTGCGCTCCCAATACTCGTCGTCCTGGTCGGAATAGTCGTTGCCGTAGCCCACGCGAATAATCGCGAACTTCACGCCGTCGTTTTTCACAGCATCCCAGTCGATCGTGCGATTCCACTCGCTCACGTCGACGCCCTTCGCGATGGCGCCGGGGACAAGCCGCTGCGACCCCGTCTGACGATTCACCGTGACGTACCCGTCGAAGGTGAGCTGCGTGTCGAACTCCACGTAGTCGGCACTTGAAAGAAGCGAAACGCCGTCGGTGGCAGGCGCGCGTAAAAGCTGCGCGCCCGAGAAACGCCAGCTGTCGGCACCGTCCGCCTGGGCGTCCTCACCCACCTGGGAACCTTCACTAGCAAGTGCCTGAACAGGCGAAATAAGACATAACGCGCAAATCGCCGCCACCGCTAAAGCCGCAAGGGAGAACGCGCGAGGGGCGCGCTGCGCGCCCATTCGATGCCACAAGTCTGCCATGTTTGAACTCCGATTCTTGTGCGTGTCGTCGGGCGGCTGGCAAGCCGTCCTGCCCCTTGAGTATACGCGAGCGAACCCACCGCACACGAATCTCACACGCCATCGGCACAACGCGGGCGCGCCACCCGGTCCGCGCCCGACCGTTCGCGCAGCCAATCTGGGCTTTTCATGCTCATGCAAGGCGCCCTGCGCAAAGCGCTATAAAATGATGAGTTGCGCCACGACGTCGGCCCCTGAAAGCTCGGCCCCCAGGCGCGCGCAATGCACCCGACTGTTGAGGATTCCATGGCTCAAACCGCATCCACTAAGGCCACGCTCAAGCGAAACTGGTTCACCATCACCTCGCTTGTGTCGAAGGACTTCAAGCTCAAGTACCGCCGAAGCGTCTTGGGCGTCCTGTGGTCGGTCCTAAACCCCCTGCTCATGATGTGCGTGCTCGCCGCCGTGTTCACAAACGTGCTCAAGTTCGGCGACGACGTGCAAAACTTCCCGATGTACCTCATCCTGGGCAACGTGCTCTTCTCGCTCATGGCCGACTCAACGTCGTCTGCCATGGGTTCCATCCTCGAATCGGCGCCGCTCATCAAGAAGGTGCGCGTGTCAAAGATGATCTTCCCGCTGGAGAAAGTGCTCTTCACGCTCGTGAACTTCGCCATCTCCCTCATCGCGGTTGTCATCGTCATGCTCTTCTTCCGCATCCCGCCGACGGTGAACCTGCTCGCGATGCCCATTCTGCTCGTGTTCATGTTGCTCTTCTGCGCGGGGCTCGGCATGCTGCTCTCCTCGCTCGCCGTGTTCTTCCGCGACGTGTGCCACCTGTGGGGTGTCGTCATCACCGCGTGGACCTACGCCACGCCGCTGTTCTACCCGGTGGGCCTTCTGCCCGACTGGATGCAGGCTGCCGAGGCGTTCAACCCGATGTACCACTACGTGTGCTACTTCCGCGACATCGCGATGTACAACACGGTGCCGGGCCTCACCGAGAATCTCATCTGCCTCGGCATGGCCGCGATTACCTTCGCCATCGGCTTCGCCGTGTTCAAGGCGACCGAGAAGAAGTTCATCCTCTACGTTTAGGCGGAAGACATGCCCGAGAACATCAACACCACCCCGCTCGGCGACATCGAGCGCGAGCTTGCGGAATCGGCCGACGATAGGCCCGTCATGGTCGACGTGGACCGCGTATCCATGGTTTTCAACATGGCGTCTCAGCAGCTCAACAGCCTAAAGGAATACGCCATCGCCCTCGCGAAGCGCGAGCTTATGTTCAAGGAGTTCCGCGCGCTCGACGACGTGTCGTTCACCGTGCGCAAAGGCGACGTGTTCGGAATCTTGGGCACGAACGGCTCGGGCAAGTCCACCATGCTCAAGATCATCGCTGGCGTGCTTGAACCCACCGAAGGCACCTGCACCATCAACGGCTCCATCGCGCCTTTGATCGAGCTCGGCGCAGGCTTCGACATGGAGCTCACCGCGCGCGAAAACATCTTTTTGAACGGCGCGCTTCTCGGCTACTCGAAGAAGTTCATCCAGCAGCACTTCGACGAGATCGTGGAATTCGCAGAGGTCGAGAAGTTCCTCGACATGCCGATGAAGAACTACTCGTCGGGCATGGTCGCGCGCATCGCGTTCGCCATCGCCACGGTCATCGTGCCCGAAATTCTCATCGTCGACGAGGTGCTCTCGGTCGGCGACTTTATGTTCCAGCAGAAATGCGAGCGCCGCATCACCCAGCTCATCAAGGAGCACGACGTCACCGTGCTCATCGTGTCGCACAACAACGACCAGATCGAGCGTCTGTGCAACAAGGCCATCTGGATCGAGAAGGGCCACACCCGCATGATGGGCACCGCCGCAGACGTATGCCGCACCTACCGCGTGCTCGGCGGGCATGTGGGATCGGCCGAGTCGGAGGCCGCCGTGTTCAGCATGCTGAACTCCCCCACCCGCGTGCCCGAAGAGCTCGTGAGCTCCGTCGCCGGCGAGAGCCGCTACGGCACCGCCGTGAAGATTGTGGAGAAGTGCAAGTTCGCACCAGGCGGCAGCGTCATCTTGGCGTCGGGCGACTTCAGCCTGCCGTGCATGTCCGCGCAGGGGCTCTCCGGCATGCTCGACGCACCGGTGCTGCTCTCGAAAAACGAGTCGCTGCCCGACGTGGTCGCGCAAGAAATCTCGCGCCTCGCGCCGCGCCGCATCGTCGTCGTCGGCGGCGAGGACGTGCTCTCCGCCGAAGTCGCCGAGCAGGCGAAAGACGCCGCAGGCGACGAGTGCGCGATCTGCCGCATCGATTGCAACGAGTCGGTCGAGCTCGCGCGCCTCATCTTCGACTTCGGCAAGCGTGCGGCGGAGGAAGACGGCGTGCCCGGCTGGGGCAAACTCGCCATCATCGCGCATCACGATTGCCTGGGCGATCTGATCACCTTATCGCCGCTTCTGTTCAAGCAGCGCATTCCCGTGTTCTACATCCGCGAGCTCGGCGTGATCGATGACGCCACAGCCGCGTCCATCCAGGGCGGCGACTTCACCGACCTGCTCGTGCTGGGCGTCGACAAGCACATCCCCGACGCCTTCCTCGCCGCCTGCGCCGAGCGCGGCGTGAAAAGCGAGCGGCTTATCGGAAAGAACCCCTACGACGCCAACGAGAAGATCAACGACCTCATCACGTCTGCCAACATCGAGGGCTCAAGCCTCACGATCGAGAACCTCATCGTGAGTTCGGTGTGGAACCCCGCCGACGCGTTCGCCGCGGGCGCCTGGGCCGCCAAGACCGATTCCGCCTTCCTGCTCGAAGACCCGCAAAACCTCGACAGCGTCGCGCATGCCATGAGCTACATCAAGAAGAAGGGCGGCAGCGTGAAGCACCTCACCTTCCTTGGCGATTCCTCGCAGTTCGCGCATCTGGACAAAGAAATGCTCGGCCGCGCCGTGCAGGAGGCGCTCGTGGACGCAGGGCTTGCGGACGCGCCGGAAAACGAATAGGAGCATCATGTCATCTTCGCAGTTCAATCCGCTGATTTCCGTCATCATCCCCATCTACAACGCAGAGCCCTACCTCGATCAGGCGCTCGACAGCGTCGAGGGGCAGACCTACAAGAACCTGGAAATCATCTGCCTAAACGACGGCTCAACCGACAACTCGCTTGACATCATGCGCGCCCATGCCGCGCGCGACGAACGCATCGTGGTGATCGACAAGCAGAACCAAGGTTACGGCGCCACCTGCAACCGCGGACTCGACGAGTCGCACGGCGAGTGGATTTCCATCCTCGAACCCGACGATTGGATCGAGAGCGGCATGTATTCCGACCTGCTCGCCCTCGCGCGCATGTACCCCGAACCGATCGACATCGTGAAATCGGGTTACTGGCGCATCTGGATGCCCGACACGCCCAAGCAGCGCAAGATGAACTGCAGCTACCACGGGCGCATCAACCCGCCCGCCCAGCCGTTCGCCATCAAGGACGCGGCGCACCTTTTGTGCCACCACCCATCAATCTGGTCGGCGATCTATCGCAAGCAGTACCTGCTTGACAAGGGCATCCGCTTTCGTGAGATTCCCGGCGCCGGCTGGGCGGACAACCCGTTCCTCATCGAGACGCTCTGCCAGACCGACCGCATCCTCTACACCGACAAGGAGTACTACTGCTATCGCGAGGAGACACCGGAGAAGTCCGAGGCGTTCGCGAAGCGCAGCACGCTTCTACCGCTCGAGCGCTGGAACGACATGATGGATATCCTCGAGAAGCTCGGCGTGACCGATGAGAGCATCTTGCGCGCGCACAACAGCCGCGGGTTCACGTACCTCTCAGGCATTCTGGAAGTCGTCGGGCTCGACGGCGAGGGCGTGCGCCAAGCGGCGACCCACATGTTCGAGCGCATGAACGCCGACCTGGTGTTTTCCGATCGCGAGATTTCCCCTGGCTGCAAGCGCTTGTTCGCCGACCTGCGCGGGCTTCCCTGCCCGCACATCGACAAGCTCGCCTACCTGCGCGGGCTTTTCGGGCAGGGCGTATACAACTTGAAGAACACGGGCGTCACGAACACGTTCTTCGCAACCACGAACTACCTGAAGAAGCACCGCGCCCGCGAAGCGCACGAGTAGCGCACGAGCAACGCGCGAGTAGCGACGAACGCAAAGGCCGCCGGGCGAGTGGGGGTTGCCTCCCCCAGAATCGCCCGGCGGCCTTTCTCATTCGCCAAGCACGCACGGCCTTGCCTGGTTGCGGGTGCTTTCCCCTACTGATTCTTCGTGAAGCGATACGTCGGCACGGCCTCTTCGAGAATCTTGATGGCGTGTTCGTCGGTGTCGCGGATGGCTTCGCGCAGCTCATCGAGCTTCTGAGCGACCTGCTCGTGGCTGATTTCCTGGCCCTGCGAAATCATGATTGAATGGTTGGACGTGGGAAGCGTGTTCTCCTCGTCCATCAACAGCTCCTCGTACATCTTCTCGCCGTCGCGCAGGCCCGTGTAGACGATGCCCACGTGCGCGCCCGAAAGACGGATGAGGTTTTTCGCCAAATCGGCAATCTTCACCGGCTCGCCCATGTCGAGCACGAAAATCTCGCCGCCCTTCGCCATGCCGCCCGCCTGGATGACAAGCTGCACCGCCTCGGGGATGGTCATGAAGAAGCGCTCGATATCGGGATGCGTCACCGTCACGGGGCCGCCTTCTGCAATCTGCTTCTTGAACAGGGGAATCACGCTGCCGTTGCTGCCGAGCACATTACCGAAGCGCACCGCCGCGAACACGGTCTTCGACGTTCGCGCATAGTACTGCATAATCATCTCGCCCATGCGCTTGGTGGCGCCCATGACCGAAGTCGGGTTCACAGCCTTGTCAGTCGAGATGAACGTGAAGTGCTCCACGCCGTAAGCATCCGCCGCGCGCACGACGTTCAGCGTGCCGAAGACGTTGTTCTCGATGGCCTCGCGCGGGCAGGTCTCCATCAAGGGCACGTGCTTGTGGGCGGCCGCGTGGAACACCACGGCCGGATGGTATTTCTCGAACACCTCGTTCACGCGCAACTCGTTGCAGATGCTGCCGACCTCGATGTCGACGTCGATGTCATCGTAGGCGCGCAGAAGCTCCTGGCGAAGCATGTAGGCGTCGTTTTCGCAGATGTCGAAGATGACGATGCGCGTCGGCGCGACTTTTGCCAGCTGGCGGCACAGTTCGCTTCCGATCGAACCGCCGCCGCCGGTGACGAGCACGGTCTCGCCCGCCACATACGCGTACGCGATGCGCATATCGAGCTGGATTTCCTCACGACCGAGAAGGTCGGTCACGTCGACGTCGCGCAGGGCCACGTCCCCCAGCTCGTCGATGCGCAAATCGCGGATGTTCGGCAACGTCTTCAGCGTGCATTCCGTCTTCGTGCATACCTTGTAGATGCGCTTGCGCTCGGCGGGCGTCGAGGACGGGATGGCCACGACGATCTGTTGGATGTCGTACTTGTCGACGAGATTCTCGATGTCCTCGGTCGAGCCCTCCACCTTCACACCGTGAATGCGCATGCCGCGCTTGGCCGGGTCGTCATCGGTGGCGACGATAGGAATACCCGGCATGTTCGGGTCCTTCGTGGCCATGCGGTTGATGGTGAGCGAGCCGGTCTCCCCCGCGCCGACAACAAGCGTCCGCGGGCGATCGACGTTGTCGCCCGAAAACGCGCGCTTCTTGCGCCTTTTAATACGCCACAAAAGACGGTAACCGCCCATGATGAGCACGAGCAAGATGCTTGCGCCAATGAAAACCCTGATGGGAAGCCTCACGTCGATGACCCACAAGAACACAGCACCCACCAGAGTCGATATCACCACGGAAAGCACAATCTGCAGCGCCTCGTCAACGCTCGCGTATTCCCATAAGTTGTTGTACAGGCGAAACGCACCCATGATCACGATGTTCACCACAGCGAGGATTCCCAGGATGAAGTAGATCTCGTTGCTGGCGAACACCTCGTCGTACACGTTGGTCAAAAGCGATGCCAGCCAATACGCCACATACGTGGCGATGATATCCATAATCAACAGAGGCGCCGTGCGCTTCGCTATGTGCAAATCCATGCGTACCCTCACTTGGGTTTAACGGCACCGAGGCCGCTGATACTCAACCCTATGATTGTATACGATTGCCCCGATACCCGAACGTATTGCAGAAACATTGCACGGATGGGGCTGCCCGCGACGCGACGCTCATGCCGGGACGGTGATGGGGCGGGATG
>ERZ1034901.650-NODE-650-length-26922-cov-12.588901_pt1 | contig 26922 bp, 23 predicted proteins | sample MGYA00520628_ERZ1034901 | MGnify/ENA primary metagenome ERZ1034901 (study PRJEB33766, sample SAMN09781783) | gut metagenome | biome: gut microbiome | host: Homo sapiens | place: Madagascar | study: EMG produced TPA metagenomics assembly of the PRJNA485056 data... | reverse complement strand
CTGAAAATCAAAAGATTCCAGCTGAAATTAGAAATTAATGTGCGTCAGCCCTGAGAAGTGGAATCAGAGGTTGAAGTCGCGTGCGAGACGGGACCTCAGGACGTTTCTCAGGGCTTCGATCTTCGTGCCGTAGTCCGGATCGAGATTTCCGGGCGTGCGGTCGTTGACGAAGCGTCCGAGATTCTTCATGTCCTTGCCGACGGCGGCATCGTCGTCAACCACGCGCATCGCGAACATCCAGGTTTCCCATTCCTGAGGATTCTTGTTGAGGGAGTCCCCGCTCTGGCCCTGGCCCATGCCGAGCCAGCCTGCGTTCATGATGGTGTAGAAGATCTTGCCCGGAAGCAGTCCCACGCGGCCCTTGGGAACGTTGCCAGCGGGAAGCCTTTCGAGGAGACCGAGAAGCTTGCAGTCTTTCGTATAATGAAATGCAGAGACATACAGAGAGACGACGTGAATTTAACAGAGACGCAAAAACGTGCAGTGGTGAAGCGCATCGCTGATGTTCTGGAAAAACTAGGTGTTGCGGGTTTGGCTGTCGGCATTTTCCAGGGCAACAACATAGGAACAGTGGTCGGCATCGCATTCGTTTTTACGTCAGTGGCATTATTAACACAGCATCGATATAGTTAACAAAAGGTTTTGGCTACGCTATAATTGATAAATGAATTACGAAGACAAATCTACCACTACTCTCGACGGTCGCAAGACCACTCCTGAAGCCCAGCTGGAGCTTCGCCGCCGCTGCGTCATTTACTTCCGTGATGGAGTAAAGCGCGCTGAAATCGCACGCAGACTTGGATTGAGCCGCCAATGGGTTACCAAGATCATCCAGGTCTACCAGGCCGAAGGCTTTGACAGCGCCGTTGCCGGCAAGAAGCGAGGCATGAGTGAGGCATCTGCAGAAGGAATGCGGGTGCTCAGCCATGAAGAAGCAAAGAAGGTTGCCAACTGGATTGTCGATAAGAACCCGGCGCAGCTGAAGTTTGACTTTGCCTTGTGGACAGCCAAGGCAGTGCGCCAGCTCATCTACCGAGAGTTCGGCAGACAGCTCGCCCTCTCGACCGTACGCAATTACTTGCGTTCATGGGGCATAACGCCTCAACGTCCGAAAAAGAAAGCGATTCAGCAGGATGATGCCACGGTTCAGCGCTGGCTTGAAACGGACTATCCGGCTATTACTGAACGCGCAAAAAAAGAGAAGGCCACCTTTTTTTGGGAAGATGAAACCGCGGTTCAGCAGGACACCAATTGGATCCGAGGCTACGCGCCGCGCGGAAAGACGCCGACGATCCTTCATGATCGCCGCGCCTGCTACGGCGCTCCCGTCATGATCTCGGCCGTGAACAATCAGGGGCTGTCGGCTTTTGCTTTTCAGCGAAGCGCCGTGCGCCGGTATTCATTCGTACGCTTCCTGCATCGTCTCATCAAGGACTACGGCGGAAAGGGCAGAAAGCTCTTCGTCATCTGCGACAACTGCAGGATTCACCACGCAAAGCTGGTCGCCGCCTGGTGCGAAGCTCATAAGGAAGAAATCGAACTCTTCTTCCTTCCCTCGTATTCGCCGGAACTGAACCCCGATGAGTTTCTGAATCGTCAGCTCAAAACGAGTCTGCGGGTGAAGGGCCGAAGAATCACGAAGAAACGCTCGAGCACGCAAAGGAGATCACCTCCACTTTCAAAAGTCAGAAGGCCCCTATTCGCGCCTGTTTTACGAATGAGAGTACCCTCTATGCACAGGCGGCCTGACACCGAACCGTCTATAGCACCATTTGTCAACTAAATCATTGCTTTGTTAATAACTTAAAGAGCTCTGCGCTTCAGCATGATGAGCTTCCACGCAGCCGGAATCACAAAGAGCGAAAGGAGCGGCGCCGTAATCATGCCGCCCACCATCGGAACGGCAATGCGGCTCATCACCTCGGATCCAGCGCCCGTCGAAAGGAGGATCGGAATCAGGCCCGCAAGAATGACGGCAACCGTCATCGACTTCGGCCGCACGCGAAGCGCCGCCCCGTGCTCGATGGCGCGGTCGAGTGCTTCAACGCTGAAGGTCTTCGGATTCCCGAGCGAAGGGTCGGCCGCCACGGCGTGCCTCAGGTAGACGAGCATGACGACGCCGAATTCCGCCGCAAGACCGGCGAGCGCAATGAAGCCCGCGCCGACAGCCACCGAGAAGCGGTCGCCCATGAGGTAGAGAAGCCAGAGTCCGCCCACCGTCGCAACGGGAAGCGTCGTGAGGATGAGAAGCGCCTCGGAAAGCCTTCTGAAGCAGACGTAGAGCAGCACGAAGATGATGAGCACCGTCATGGGGGCCGCCACGAGGAGCCGCGACTTCGCGTGCTCCATCATTTCGTACTGGCCCGTAAAGGCAACGGTGACGCCCGCCGGGAGCTTCACGCTTTTCGCGATTTCCATCCGGAGGTCGTCGACCACCGAAGCCATGTCGCGCCCGCGCGCGTCGACATAAATCCAGGCTGCGGGCCGGCCGCCTTCGCTTTTAAGCATCGAGGGACCCGAGGTCACCTTTACCTCTGCGACATCACCCAGCGTAATTCTCTGCCCCGACGGCGTAATGACGGGAAGGAGCCTCAGCGCCTCCGGCGTCCCTCTTTCCGCCTGCAGGTAGCGGATCGAAATCGGATAGCGCGCGACGCCGTCCACGAGGTCGCCTGCCATGGCGCCCCCGACGGCCGACGAGATGTAGTCCTGAACGTCCCCGATCGTCATGCCGTAGCGGGCAGCGCGGTAGCGGTCAATGTCGATGTCGACGTAGCGCCCGCCCTCGAGCCTCTCAGCAAGGGCCGACTGAACGCCCGGCACCTTTCTCGCCGCTTCCTCGACCGCTTTGGCAGCGCCGTCAATGACCGCGAGGCTCGGCCCCTGAATGCGGATCCCGATCGGCGACTTGACGCCCGTGGAAACCATGTCAATGCGCGCGCGGATGGGCGGCACCCAGAGGGATGCGAGCCCGGGGAGCTTCACGCGGCTGTCGAGCTCGTCGATGATTTTTTCCATCGTCATGCCCGGACGCCACTCGCTCTCGGGCTTGAGGTGAATCGTGGTTTCAAGCATTTCGAGCGGCGCCGAGTCCGTTGCCGTGTCGGCGCGCCCCGCCTTGCCGAAAACAGAATCCACCTCGGGGACCGACTTGATGAGGCGGTCCGTCGTCTGAAGGATTGCCGCCGCTTCGCCCGCTGAAACGCCGGGCAATGTCGTCGGCATGTAGAGAATGTCCCCTTCGGCAATCTGCGGAAGGTATTCCGCGCCGATTCTTTCGAGCGGATAGAGCGCCGTAAAGAGAAGAAGCACCGCAGCGCAGATCGTCGTCTTCGGGAACCTGAGCGCTCCTGCAAGGAGCGGCCTGTAGCCCGCAATCAGCGCCCGGTTGATGGGGTTCTTCTCTTCGGGCGGAATGCGGCCGCGGATCCAGTAGCCCATGAGGACCGGAACCAGCGTGATCGAAAGGAGCGCAGCGCCCGCCATCGACCAGGTCTTCGTCCAGGCGAGCGGACCGAAAAGCCGTCCCTCCTGGCCTTCGAGCGTAAAAATCGGAATGAAGCTCAGCGTAATGATGAGAAGCGAAAGGAAGATCGCCGGCCCCACTTCAGTGGCGGCCGAAGTGATGAGCGCCCAGCGGGGCTCGCCCTCGAGCTTCTCGCCCGGATGGTCCCTTTCCCAGTCCTCGATCTTCTTGTGGGCCGACTCGATCATGACGATCGCGCCGTCGACCATCGCGCCCACGGCGATCGCAATGCCGCCGAGCGACATGAGGGTCGCCTCGATCCCCTGAAAATGAATGGCGATGAAGGCAAAGCAAAGTCCTAGGGGAAGCGTGATGATGGCGACGAGCGCGGACCGGAAGTGCCAGAGGAAGATGCCGCAGACGAGCGCGACGACGATCGCCTCTTCGATGAGCTTCGAGGTGAGGTTGTGAATGACGCGGTCGATGAGGTCGCTCCGGTCGTAGACGGGAACGATCTCAACCCCTTCGGGGAGACCGGGCTTGATTTCCTCGAGCCGCTCCCGCACGGCGGAAATGACTTTCTTCGCGTTCGCGCCCTTGCGGATGATGACGACGCCGCCCGCGACCTCGCCTTCCCCGTTTAATTCAGCAATGCCGCGGCGCATTTCAGGCCCTGTGCGGACCTGCGCCACATCGGAAAGCAGAGTCGGCACGCCCGAGGCATTCGCCTTCAGAACAATGTGCCGGAAGTCGTCGAGCGTCCTCAGGTACCCGCGGGCGCGCACCATGACTTCGGAGCCCGCAAGCTCCACCGACCCCCCGCCCATTTCGGAATTGGAGCGCGAAAGCGCCGTCCTGATGTCGCCGATCGTGACCCCGTACTGCTCGAGCTTCACGGGATCGGGGAGAATCTGAAATTCCTTCACTGCGCCGCCGACGCTCGCCACCTCGGCTACACCCGGAATCGTCTTGAGGTCGTAGCGGAGCACCCAGTCCTCGAGCGCCCTCAGGGACTCGAGGTCGTGCTTTCCGGTACGGTCGACGAGCGCATATTCATACACCCAGCCGACGCCCGTGGCGTCGGGGCCGAGCTCGGGCGAAACGCCCTGAGGGAGCGATCCCGTGAGGCCCGAGAGCGACTCGAGCACGCGCGAGCGCGCCCAGTAGAGGTCGGTGCCGTCCTCAAAGATCACGTAGACGAAGGACGTCCCGAAGGAAGAGAACCCGCGCACGGACGCGGCTCCCGGGACCGAGAGCATGGCCGTTGAAATCGGATAGGTAACCTGATTTTCAACGATCTCCGGCGCCTGCCCGGCATAGTCCGTCTTGATGATTACCTGAACGTCCGAGAGATCAGGGAGCGCATCGACGGGCGTGCGCATGATCGTAACTGCGCCCCAGAAGGCAAGGAGAAGCGCAAAGAAGAGGACGAGAAAGCGGTTTTTTACCGATGCTTTAATAAGCGCGATCATTTCCCGCTCTCCATGGTCATCCCAGCAGCATCGGCTGCAGCCGGGGCCTTTTCAGCCGGAGACTTGAGGCGCTCGAGCGCTCCGGAGATCGACGCTTCCGAATCAATGAGATAGATGGAGGAAAGCACGATTTCGTCGCCGGCATTCACTCCCGAGACGGCGGCCGTGCTCCCTGAGGCATCCTTGACGGCAACCGGCGTCGGATAAAAGCGCCCGTCTCGCTTCACGATCACCCGCGTCAGGCGGCCGTCGTCGATCACGGCTTCGCGGGGAATGAGAATGCCTTTTTCGCCCGGCGCATCAATATGAAGGACGGCCGTCATGCCCGGGCGCAGCGTCCCGCCGGGGTTCGCAACCTGAAGGCGCAGTCTCAGCGTCCGTGTTGAGGCATCCGCCCCGGGGAGAAGCGCCTCGGAGAGGACCTTCCAGGATTCGCCGGGGAAGGCGTCGGACGTGAGGCTGAATTTTGTTCCTTCCTTCGCGACATCCCGCGCATAGGCTTCCGGAATGGAAGCGACGACCCAGACGGGGTCGATGCCCTCAATTTCCGCAACCGTCTGAGAGGCATTCACATTCATGCCGGCACGCATCGAAATCGCCGTCACGACGCCGCTGATCGGCGCCTCAATCGTGAAGACGGTCTTCACGCGGCGCGTGCGGATGAGCTCGTCGATGTCCTTCTGCGGCATGCCGAGGAGCTTCAGGCGCCTCAGCGTCCCTTCAATCGCCCCCTGAGGCGCATTGGTTTCCCGCTGCACGAGGTATTCCGTCTGCGCTTCCGTCCACCCCGGAATGGTGAGTTTTGCGAGGATCTCGCCCGCCTTCACGGGGTCCCCAACGGCAAGGGGCGACACCGATTCGACGAAGCCTCCGGAGCGCGCCTGAACGACGGCATAGTCGTGTTCGTTCAGGACCACCTCCGCGGCGAGCCTTGCTTCTTTGCGGAGTTCTCCCTCTTCTGCCCGCATCGTCCGGAGTCCGAGCGACTGCTCTACGGCCGGCGATACAGACACGGACGGCGCATCGCCTGCAGCCGTCTCAGCCCCCTCGTCGGCATATTTCGGCACCAGGTCCATGTCCATGAAGGGCGAGGGCCCGGGCTTCGGAAAATGCGCATCGGGCTTCATCGGGTCGTACCAGTAAAGCACATGGCGGCCGTCGGCATCGGGCTCGGCAAGCTCCACGCCCTCCGGCGTCTTTTTCCCGGAGGCGGCGGAAAGCGGCGCTTCCGTTTGCGGCGTCCCGGCGCTCTCATGCTTCATGTAAAGCATCACGCCGGCTCCGCCCAGGGCGAGACCGGCAATAAGCGCGAGAACAACGGGGAGAATGCGGAATTTCTGCGAGGCTTCAGACATGGCGGCCTTCTTTTTTTCTCTATGGACGACCGGAGCGAGACAATGCGGCTCCGGGATGAAGGAGGCTCTTTCAGCGCGAGAGCGTCTGAAGAACGGAAAGCGTTCCCTCCTGAAGGAAGGTGAAGTTCACCTTGTCGCCCGCCTTGACGCCTTCAACAAGCTTCGGATCGCGGAAGGTAAAGCGCATCGTCATCGCAGGCCACTTGAGTTCCGGAATCGGTTCGTGGCTGATCGTCACTTTCCCTGCCTTCAGGTCGACCGACTTCACGACGCCCTTCGCAGCCACGGCATGCTGAGCCGTTTGGGTGCTTTCGCCCTGCATCATTCCCATATGACCGGAGTGATCCATGCCGGCCATGCCGTTCATGCTGCCGCCGGCGGCATAAACGGAAGCGGAAAGAACAGCCAGAACACCAAGGGTAAACATGCGGTTCATTTTGAAAACCTCCTTTTTCCAAGAGCAAAATACCGATATGGGTAAAAACGAGCATAGTGTATACCCTTATCCGTACGATGTCGAATCGAATGGTTTCACTCTGTGAACCCGAAATACTGTTTTCAAATGCCGCGCTCTCATGCAATTTTCAGAGGGATCTCAAGTGAATCCATTGAAATACATGGATAAGCATCAGAATAAAACGGATAAACGCAAAATTTTCCAGTGAATTCGTTCTGAATCCAATCGGCTAAGCGGAAACGCCTAGGATCGGCGCTTTCCCGCTCGAATCAGGGTGTTAGGATTTTTCCTGCCCGGAAGCCCGAAGGCTTTCCGGGGAAAAAGTTTCTTTCGGGGCTTCAGGCTTCACTAGCGATGCCGGGAGCTCAGCAAAAAGTGGATGAAAAATAAAATGGAACCCAAAAAAGACATCGACTGGTCGAAGCTCGGCTTCGGCTACACCGCCACTGAATATCGCTGGCAGGCTACCTGGGAAAACGGCAAGTGGACCGAAGACGGCCTCGTTGAGGATCCGAAGCTTCACCTTTACGAATCCGCCTGCGTCTTCCAGTACTCCCAGAGCTGCTTTGAAGGACTGAAGGCCTACCGCACGAAGGAAGGCAAGATCGTTACCTTCCGTCCGGACATGAATGCCGAGCGCATGTACAACTCCGCCCAGCGTCTTGAGATGCCGCCCCTTCCGAAGGAGCTCTTCCTCAAGTCGATCGACGAAGTCGTCCGCGCCAATGCCCAGTGGGTTCCGCCTTACGGCACCGGCTGCTCGCTCTACATCCGCCCCTTCATGATCGGCTCGGGCCCGCAGATCGGCGTTGCTCCGGCTCCCTCCTACCTCTACCGCGTCTTCGTGATGCCGGTGGGCGCATACTTCAAGGGCGCCGTGAAGCCCCTGAAGCTCTGCGTTTCCGACTTCGACCGCGCGGCCCCGCACGGCACGGGCGACATCAAGGCGGGCCTCAACTACGCGATGTCCCTCCATCCGACGATGGAAGCTCACCGCAACGGCTACGCCGAAAACCTCTACCTCGATCCGCAGACCCGCACCTACGTCGAGGAAACCGGCGGCGCCAACATCCTCTTCGTTGATCAGGACAACACGCTCGTCGTTCCGAAGTCGAATTCGATTCTTCCGTCGATCACCCGCCGCTCCCTCGTCTACGTCGGCGAACACTACCTCGGCCTCAAGGTTGTCGAACGCCAGGTCCGCTTCGACGAGATCAAGAACTTCAAGGAATGCTGCCTCTGCGGCACGGCCGCGGTGCTCGCCCCGGTGGGCCTCATCCACACCCACGAAGGCGACATCATGATTCCGTCCGGCATGGACAAGATGGGCGAAGTGTGCACGAAGCTGCGCACGACCCTCACGGGCATCCAGGACGGCGCCATTGAAGCTCCGAAGGGTTGGATCCGCGAAATCTGCTGATAGCTTGAATTAAAGCTGACAGCTCATTTGAAACAGGCTCCTTCGGGGGCCTGTTTTTTGCTGTAAAGTATTGATTTCCCTGCTCCTCTGCAGGGGTGTTTCACTAGATTATTAGGTACTTTCCTGATATTTCTGGTTTCCCCGCGAAAGCGGGGTTGTTCGGGAACGCCGGTCTTCGGGCCGGCGTTTCTTTTTCTGCTGAAGAGCAATGTGCCGCGGCAGTAGAGAAACTGTCTGTGACTACCACTTCCGATCATCCGCGAACATTGACTATTTCCCCGCAAGGATCTTCTCAATTCTCCTCACCGCCCTTGTGACGCCCGCGGCCCCGCGCACGTCGAGCTTTCTCGAAACCTCGCCCCGGTAGACCTGCACGGTCTTGGGCGAGATGCCGAGTTCGGCGGCGATTTCCCGGTTGAGAAGCCCGGCAGCAATTCTTTCGGCCACCTCGCGCTCGCGGTCGGTAAGCGTCTGCCATCTCGCAACTTCCCTCGCGGCATCCTCGGGCTCGGCCCCTTCAGCTCGCTCAATAGCCGACCAGATGGCCTCAAGAAGCCGCGTGCGGTCTGAGCCTTTTCTCAGAAAGGCAACCGCACCGCTCCTCATGGTGTCGACCGCCATGTCGATGTCGCCGTGCGCGGATAGGAAAACAATGGGGAGCGTGATGCCGCGGCGGATCATTTCCTGCTGCAGCATGAGACCGCTCATTTTTCCCATGCGGACGTCGAGAATCGCGCAGCCCGGAACGGAAGGCGCATCCCCTTTAAGGAAATCCTCAGCGCTCGGATAAGCCGCGCAGTCGAAGCCTTCCTCCTCGAGCATGAAGGCAAGGCTGTCGCGCGCCGCCGGGTCATCGTCGACAATTCTCACAAGGAGGCGTTTCATCTGAGCCATCAGGCTTTCTCCTTTTCGTTTTCCTTAGCTTCTTCCGCCGGGAGCGACGCAACGGCTCTCAGCCCCGCGGGTTCAATCCGCTCAAACCGGATGCTCCCGAGCGCTGCCTCAAGGAGCGCCTTCACTATCATGAGGCCGAGACCAAGCCCCTGCGCCTTTGAGGACTTTCCGGGCGTGAGGCCGAGATGAACATAGGCCTCATCGGAGAGCCTGGGGCCGTTGTCTTCAACGCGGATTTCTATCGTTTTTCGATCGGATGCGAGAGCAACCTCGAGCCTCACTTCCGGGGACGGGCTCTTTGAAGCCGCATCCACGGCGTTTGCGAGGAGGTTGACGATCACAAGCCGCAGATCGAGCGGATCCATGCGCACCCGGAGTCCATCCGTCTGAGGGGAAAGATCGAGCGAGAGCTTCGCGCCCTTCGCCCTTCGGCTCACCCGGAACTGCCGGAAGGCTTCGCGGACGGCTTCCGCGACGGAAAGCGCCTCCGCTCTTCTCCTGCCTTTGCCGTACTCCCGCACGCGGTCGACAATGTCGCTCGCGTGGAGCGCTTCCGTGCGGATTTTTGCGACCGCGTCGAGCGTTCTTGCCGGAACGTCGTCCACGTCCTCGAGGCTTCTCATCGTGCCGCGCGAGAGATTCTGAATGGCTTCGAGAGGCTGCTTCAGTTCGTGCGCGATGATGCTTGAGATCTGCCCGACAGCGCCTGCGTGCTGCATGGCGCTGATCTGTTCATTGGCCTGTGCGGCCTCGCGCTCGAGCCTGCGGCGCTCCTCGATTTCGTCCTCAAGCGCCCTCGTGCGGATTCTCACGAGCCGCCGCAGAATCACGCCGTAGAAAAGAAGCGCCGCAACCAGAATCGCGCTGCAGACAACGGCGGACGGATACTCCTTCCAGACGCGCCGGAAAGTCCACTCGCGAAGATACTCATAGGGCCCTAGCTTCAGGCTTTCGAGCATCTGGTCCGTCCGCGTGAAGTCGGTCGAAATCCCCCAGTAGCTCCCGTCCTCATCCACCGGCATTGAAAGGAGAAGCGCCGTCACGCGCCGCGCATGCTCAACGCCGAGCGGGCTTGTTCCCGCAAGGATGATGCCCGGATAAAGCACTGTGGAATGAAGGCACGCGAGACCGTCGACGGGCTGGGCATTGAGCACCCGGAGCTTTGAGCCGATTTCGGCAATCCGCTTTTCACCGAGATCCTCAAGAAAGCACCCGCGCAGAATTCCGCCGTCGATGCGGCCTGCGAGCACATCCTCAAGGATTTTCCGCATCTGCCCGGGCTCATCGCGGCGCACCGACCAAAACCCGTCCGGGTTGAAGCCGGCTTTGGCGATTTCATGCTCCACGTAGTGGAGGCCGAGTTCGCACTCCTCCGTCTGGGCCGCAATTCTTTTGCCTCCCAAGTCGCTCAGGCGCACGAGGTCACTCCTATCGGAGCGGACCACCACAACCGCCGCAGACGACCGGTTGGGGTCTTTCGCGCGCGGGCTCACCAAAGCCGCGAGCGGGCGGACCTTTTCCGTCGGATCCATCGCGAAGAAGCTTGAGCTCGCGATCACGAGGTCGGCATTTCCGCGGCGAAGCTCCTCGCGAAGCGGAATATGCGGGAGCGACCGGAAGGTGAGCTCGAGCCCGGGCCAGTTCTTCTTCAGATACTCCATCGAGCGCACGATGAAGTCGTAGTCCTTCCAGGGGCGCGAATAAAGGAGCACTGTTACGCGAAGCTTTGCGGGTGAGGCTTCGGGAGCGGCAGACGGTGAAGCATCGGTCGATCCTGCCGACGCGGCCAGCGCAGCCGGAAGGAGAGCGATCACCGAAAGGAACGCGGCAAAAGTGGAAATAAGGGGCTTCAGTCTTCTCATGACGAGGATTCTGCTTGACGGGCTTCCTACCACCATTGATGCGCGTCAAACGCGCGTTTTCGAAAAGTCCTAAGACATTTGAGTCCCCCGGGCATCACCGCAAGGAAGCTGATTTTCAGGGGAAAAGAGAGGAATAAAGTTCCTTTCGCACGCCGCGGACGCCGCCCGGACTTCTCTCGGAAAAGCCCGATTTCCTTCAGCGCACCGCGGCATAAGTCAAAAATTCTTGAAAGGAATTACCCATGCAGCTCAAAGCGCCCACCTCAACCCGGGACAAGATCATTCTCGGCCTTCTCCTCGGCCTCGTCGCCGGCATCGTCGTCGCCTTCGCCAAATTCGGCTGGGAGGTCCCCTTCCCGCCCCGCACGCCGCTTCGCGACGCCACGAACCCGCCGCAGGAGCTTCTGCAGCAGCTCGGGTTCTCTTTTGAATTTACGCACACAACCTACGAGTACTCAGGGAATCCCCGTCCGATCGTGAGCTTCGTCGTTCATTTCGGCTTCTCGATCTTCTTCGCCATGCTCTACTGCTGCATCGCGGAGTACTGGGCCGGGATCAAGAAGTGGCAGGGTGCGCTCTACGGCATCATTCTCTACTTCGCCTTCCACGTCGTCATCATGCCGCTCATGGGCACGGTGCCTGCTCCCTGGGATCAGCCTTTTGCCGAACACTTCTCCGAGTTCTTCGGTCACGCATTCTGCTTCTGGTTGATGGAAGTCGTGCGCCGCGACATGCGCTCGCGCTGGACCGGCCTCTCGGATTCTGAATACGGTTCGGTTCCTGTGACGCGCTGATGGAAGGAGAAAGCCTGAACAAGACGCATTGAAAAAATAGTTCTGAAGGGCCGCCCGGTCGATTCCCCAAAATCGGCCGGGCGGCTTCTTTATTAGGCGCGAAGCCTCTCAACAGCTGACCGGCCGCTCATCGTCTGATAGTGCCTGGGCGATGAGCCGTAATGACGGGAAACGGCAAATTTGATCAAATTTATCGAATATTACAAAAACTCTGTAATATTGCATCAAATTCGTAAGCTCCCCATTGATTTTGCTGCGATTTAACGCCATAAATGAGAATGGGAATATCTAATCATGAGCTTCCCATGAACAAATCAACCGGTCGTCTTCTTTATTGGACGTGACACCTCTGAGAGGCAGCCAGGCCCCACCAGCGCGAGTCCCCACGGTTAAATCTCGAAGATGGAATGCGCGATCACATCATCGGAAAGGAACCGCTTCTTCTCCGCCATATTGCAGATGATCGCGCCCAGTCCTCTCTTCAGACCCATCTTGTCGAGAACCGCAAAATTCTTTGCCATTTCAAGGTGCGGCGTTTTCGTCGATTTAATTTCGACCGGATGCCAGCATCCTTCGTGATGGATGATCAAATCGATCGTTTTCTGCCTTTTGGGGTCCCGGTAGAAGTAGAAATCCGGCACGCGGCCGTTATGCACCCAGCTCTTCAGGATTTCCGTGATGACGAACGTCTCAAAGAATGCGCCTGAATTCATATCCGCCTTCAGTTCGGCGGGAGTCGTCCTTCGGCAGAGAAAGGCCGCCAGGCCGACATCGGTCATATAGACCTTCGGGGATTTCGTGAGCATCTTCCCGGCGTTTCCTGCGAGCGGCCTCAGCAGATACACCAGACCACTCGCCTCGGCAATGGAAAGCCACCGTTTTGCGGTCGACTCATCCACGTCCGCAATCCGCGCGAGCTGTCCGATTCGAAGTTCCTGCCCGGTCCTCAGCGCCAGTCCCTGCATGAAGCGCTGATAGGCGGAGAGCTTCCCGACATTCCAGATGCCGGCGACATCCTTTTCGAGGAAAGTCGTGATGAACACATTGAAATAGCGATGTCGCTCCTCCGAATTAAGTTCAAGCGCCTCCGGCCATCCGCCCTGCCAGATGATGTTCCAGATCCGATCTGCGTCTTCATCGGGCAGCCCGGCTTTTTTCTGAGCATCCGGGAAATACGGTTCCTGCTCCAGACCTTTCCCTGCCCGCTCATAAAGACTGAGCGGCATCAGCTGCTGATCATAGATTCTTCCGGCAAGAGAATCGCCGACGCCCCTCATCTGCACGAATTTCTGAGAACCGGAAAGCCAGACTCCGCCTTTTTTCTCCTCACGATCAACGAGAAGCTTGATGGTCAGGAACAAATTCGGGGCGCGCTGGATTTCATCAATGGTGAGAGGCAGCTCATGCTCCTCGAAGAAAGCTTTCGGAGAGTTCCAGGCAAGATCCAGGGCGTCCAGATTCTCAAGAGTCACGTAACCACAACTCGGCTCCTTGAGGTGCCTGAGCGTCGTGCTTTTTCCTGTCTGGCGCATTCCGGAAAGCATGACAACCTTGAAGCGCTTTGAAAGTTCCGGAATTATTTTTTCGACAGTTCGAGGAAGGTACATCTGTATTCCCTTAAGTCCTTGGAGCCGGGGCCTCTTACTTCAGAGTCAATGCAAAGCGGAAGCAGAAGAAAAAATGCAGAATCACTCCGGAATTTTTCCGGAGTCATGATTCCAAAGCTTCAAAATTCCATCGTCATCGGGGAATTCCCGACATGGCCTTTGACTTTCACTCCCGGATCACCATTCGATTTCCTTCACCTTCAACTGGATCCATTCAAATTCCCGATCATCCTTCGGCATGGAAAGCAGGAACTCATTAAAGGTCGGTTTCCCGATCTTTTTCCCGTCGCTCAGTGCCGCGACCTCGGGACCGCTGGGATCAACCGCCGCGCGTCTTTTCTCCCGATCTGCTCCTACCCGTTCGGGAGAAGAGTCAGATATTGACTTCATAAGAGCATCCGTCCGCTGAGCGCTCTTGTTCGAGCCCTGGCGACCGGGTACGCGTTTTACGCTCGACTGTGGATTCATTTCTACCTCCGCTCCATAGCAAACGGCCGGTCCCACTCTAAACCATGGAACCGGCCGCTTACATTCATCGCGAGATGCCGGGAGAAGCCTCAGGCGATCTCAGCCCGTCATAGTTTTCTTAGAGAATGACAACCGACGCGAGGAAGGTGGCAAGAAGCGCGAAGACCATGACGGGTATCGTTCTTCGGACAAGCTCGAAGGGCGAAACCTCAGCAATGCCCGACACCGCCATGACGACGCCGGCGATCGGGGACATCGAGCGGGCGATGCCGCTCGCGAGCTGAACGGGAACGGCCATCGTCACCGTGCTCCAGGCAACCGATTGCGCAGCCTGCGGCAGGAGCGGCGAGAAGGCAAAGAAGGCCGCGTTGCCCGAACCCGTCACGAATGCGGCGAGCGTCATGATGAGGAACATGGCAAGGAGCATCGTGACGCCGCCCGCGCCCTGCATCTGCGCGACGCTCTGAAGAATCGTGTCAATGCCGCCCGAACGCTTCAAGCCTTCGGCGAAGACTTCCGCGCAGACGATGAGAAGAACGGTCGAGGAAAAGATCTTTCCCATGCCGTTGAACATCGCCTTCGTGCGGTCCGTGCATTCGCGCAGGTTCCTCACCGTCAGGAGATCGACCACAAAGGCGACGAGCGCGCAGGAGAGGATGGCCGTCACGACTTCAAGACGAATGCCGGCATAGACGAGCTTCGAGAAGACGAAAAGAAGAACGACCGGGAGAATCGGAAGGATCGCGTAGTAGATCGGAGCCTCGGGCTGTGCCGCCGCGCCTTCCTTCTTGACTTCGGTTCTGAGCTTGAAGTCGTCCTGCGTGAGCCGCCCGCTCGCGAGATCGCGCTTGTCGAAGAACTTGCCGAGAACCACGTGGCCGACCGCAATCACAGCGGCCGTGATGATGCCGACGGGGAGCTGATTCTCAATAAAGAATTCCATCACGTGCAGATTCGAGATTTCCGCCGCAAGGAGCGAATTTCCCGAGGCGGGACCCAGGTCGAGGCAGCTCGCCGTGGCGACCACGGCAGCAGCCGAAAGGCGCGACACGCCCACCGCAACGAGAAGCGGATAGATCGTCACCATGAGGAGCATGCCGAGGCCGACGGCGGACGGGATGAAGACATTGAGAAGCTGGCCTACCAGATACGCGACGCCGAGAAGAACGTAGGGCGCATGAATGTAGGAAAGGGGCTTGATGCAGATGTTGACGAGCGCCTTCGTCGCGCCGATCTTGTCCATGTAGTACGCAAAGCCGCCCACGCAGATGATGTTCATGCCGATGCCGGCCGTGCGGCTCTGCAGCAGGTTCGTGAAGACCTGAACGATGTCGAAGACCGCGCTGTGGGTCGCCTTCTTCCCGGTAATGAGGGGCGCCCCCGAAATGATCGAAACGCAGATCAGAAGAAGAAGGCCGACCATGAGCAGCGCCCATGGCGCGTAGTAGCGCTTGATGACGAGATACGCCGCCAGTATGACGCTCGCGACAACCAGAAAAATGCCCAGCATGAGTTGGTCCTTATAGTGTGGGTTCTGTTGGGTGAGTGCCTCAAAATGTCTTTCAGACCGTTTGTGACAATAAGTAAATTTTACTCATCCATACTCTTTACACGACGCGGTTCATGTCAATGAATGACCAAAAAATACGTATTCATAGCGTTTGTCTGTAGATTAAATTTTATCAATCGTATTAATACTAAATACTTTTATTCAACAGATGGCGTCTTCACTCAATGCATAGGAATAATCCGCGCAGAGCGGCGCTGCCGCTAATCTACTCAATGCGGCCGAGGTCCGACGGGAGCCTCAGGTCGCCGCGGGGCGAGAGCGCAACCGAGCCGATCTTGGGGCCGTCAGGCATCGAGCTACGCTTGTACTGCTGCGCGTAAAAGCGCCTGAAGAAAGTCTCTGCCGTGCGGTCGATCTCTTCAGCCGTAGTGCCGCTGAAGGCGATTTTCGCGAGCGCGACGATCTTTTCCCTCGCAAATCCCGAGCGCATCAGGTGAAAGAGGAAGAAGTCGTGAAGCGCATAGGATCCGATCGTCGATTCGGTCGACTGAATGCGCCCCAGCGCATCGGGGGGAAGAAGTTCGGGGCTGATTTCGGTTTCGGCAATGGTCTGAAGAATATCCCGGAGTTCCGGGCGCATATCTCCTTCCGTGACGACGAGGTGCTTCACGAGCGTCTTCGGGACGCCTGCGTTCACGGCATACATCGACATGTGGTCGCCGTTGAAGGTCGCCCAGCCGAGGGCGAGCTCACTCATGTCGGACGTGCCCACCACGAGGCCCGATTCCGCATTGGCGACGTCCATCAGAATCTGCGTGCGCTCTCGCGCCTGCGCATTTTCAAAGACCACGTCGTACCTGTCTTCCGGGTGCCCGATGTCTGCGAAATGCTGCCGGCAGGCCGGACGAATGTCTATCGTGCGGCTTTCAATGCCGAGCGCTTCCATGAGGCGCCTCGCGCTTTCCTTCGTGCCTTCGGAGGTGCCGAACCCCGGCATGGAGATGCCGAGGATGTCGGATCTCGGGCGGCCGATCCGGTCGAAAGCCTCCGCGGCGACGAGAAGCGCGAGCGTGCTGTCGAGTCCCCCTGAAATCCCGATCACGGCGCGGCGGATGCCGGTCTTCACGAGCCGTTCGGCAAGCCCTGCCGCCTGGAGACCCAGAATTTCCCGGCAGCGTTCATTCCGGCGCTCCTCCCCTTTTGGCACGAAGGGCATGGGATCGACCGCCGCGGGCCAGAGCGGCGATTTGGCGGCATAGGTGGGTTCTGCGGCGACGCGGCGGTAGTTGAGCGCTTCCTTCGGGAGCCCTTCCTTCATCGTGCGAAAGCGCACCCGCTCGAGCTCGATTCGCTCGAGGTCGATCTCTGCCGAGACGATGCCGCTCTTCCAGATGGACTCAGCCGCAATGCGCCCGCCCGCAGCAATGATCTTGTGGCCGCTGAAGACCAAATCCGTCGTGGATTCGCCTTCGCCCGAAGACGCATAGACGATGGCGGCAATTTCCCGAGCGCTCGTCATGCGGACGAGGTCGCGCCGGAAGCGCGCCTTCCCCGTGGTCTCGTTCGAGGCGGAGAGATTCGCGATGACGTTCGCGCCCGCGGCAGCGTGGCGAGCGCCCGGCGGAACGCCCACCCAGAGGTCTTCGCAGATTTCGGCTGCCGCCCGGATGCCGCTTTCCGATTCGACGATGATGTCGGTGCCGAAGGGAATCCGCATGCCGGCGACTTCAACCGAATCCGAAAGCGCATCGGCCGCAGGGGAGAACCATCGCGCCTCGTAAAACTCCTGATAGTTGGGGAGAAAGCTCTTCGGCACGGCAGCAAGCGGGCGTCCGTTCTGAAGGAAGAGCGCGGCGTTGTAGAGCTGACCTTCGGAAAGCAAGGGAAGCCCGAGGAGAACCACCATTTCAGGCGTCCTGCGGGAGGCTTTAAGGACCAGCCCGAGCGCTTCATTCACCTTGCCGAGAAGACCCGCGCGAAGGAAAAGATCCCCGCAGGTGTAGCCCGTAAGCGCGAGTTCCGGAAGGACCAGGAGGTCTGTCTTCGCGCGGCCCGCATCCTCAAGAACCCTTTCGATTTCGCGGGCGTTGGCGAGGGGTTCGCCCGGATGCGTTCTGAAGGAAGCCGCTCCGAGCCTCACGAAGCCGGTCGAATTGGAGCCGATGCGCATGATTCCCTTTCCTCTGGTCGCCGGGCGTCCGATCCGAACGAAGGCGTCCGCGTTTTGAAGCCAATAATGGTTGCAATTTTAGTCGGTGCGGAAGACGGGTCTCCGCGCTTTTCTGAATACTCTCCCCGGGCGATCCTCTATACACTTCTCCCTATTCTTATCCGGGGCCGGATAAGCCGGATCTTCCCGGCCGCGGCCTCTCTCAAAAACAAGGGGAATAGATACATGTGCACGAGTCTCATCGCCGGTGAAAAAGCCACTGCCGACGGTTCCTTCATCGTTGCGCGCAGCGCCGACAGCGCCGCCATCAAAGCGCAGCATTTCGTACACCACCCTGCCCGCCAGGGCCAGAAGGGCATCTACAGCACGAAGGCCCACGGCGGCGTGAACGACTTTACGTATCCGCTCCCTGAAAATTCCCTCGCCTTCACGACGATTCCCTTCTGGAAGACGCAGCTTCACGGCGCCGCGGGCTTCAATGAAGCGGGCCTCGGCCTCACGGGCACGGAATCGATCTTTGCGAGCGAAGCCGCCCTTGCCGTCGACCCCTACGTGAAGGAAACGGGCATTACCGAGGACGACATCGCCGACGTGCTCCTCTCGCGCTGCCGCACGGCCCGCGAAGGCGCCATGACGCTCGGCGCCATCATTGAGGAAAAGGGCGCCGGCGAAGGCTTCGGCGTCGCCTTCGTCGACCAGTCCGAAGTCTGGTATCTCGAAACGGGTTCGGGCCACCAGTGGCTTGCCCAGAGAACGCCCGCTGAGAAGTACTTCGCTTCCGGCAACCAGGGGCGCTTCCAGGACTACGACCCCGAGTCGTCCGACATGATGGCTTCGAAGAATCTCGTGGAGTTCGCGATCGAAAAGGGTCTCTACAACCCTGAAAAGGACGGCGCCTTCAACTTCTCTAAGGCCTATACGCGCGACGACGACCGCGACCGCATCTACAACGACCCGCGCGTCTGGGTGATGCAGAAGTACTTCAACCCCTCTCTCGTTCAGGACCCGCAGGCAGGCCGCACGTTCCCGGTCTACCTCGTCCCGGAAAAGAAGGTGACGGTTGAGGACGCGAAGGCCATGATGCGCGACCACTTCGAAGGCACCGAACACGACCCCTATTCCCAGGGGCTCCGCGGCGACGAACCCTGGCGCCCGATCAGCGTCTTCCGCACGTACGAAGCGCATGTTCTTCAGGTCCGTCCGTGGCTTCCGAAGGAACTCGGCGAAGTGATCTACGTCGCCATGGGCATGGCCGACCTCTCCGTCTTCCTTCCCTTCTATGCCGGTCTTTCGCGCTCCCCCGAATCGTGGACGAAGGGCACCGACCAGGGCGAGGCGGATTCCGCCTACTGGAAGTTCCGCCGCGTGCAGACGCTCGCCATGACGGACTACCCGAAGCTCGCCCCGATCGTGAAGAAGACCTGGGCCGACTTTGAAGCCGATGCGAAGGTCCGTCAGGAAGCCATGGAAGCGAAGGTGCTCGAGCTCTATGAAGTCGACCGCGCGAAGGCGCTCGCCGAACTCGAGGCCTTCAACCTCGGCCTCATCGCCGAAGCCGAACGCACGGCCGAAAAACTTCTTGAGAAGCTCTTCGTGATCCGCACCGTCGACATCGAAGCCGTTGTTCCCGCGAAGAACCGCAAGAACAAGGACTGATTGATTGTGCGATCAGGGAGCCCGGGCGGCTGAAAGCCCCGGCTCCCGACAAGCATTTAGGGCGCCTTTTCCCATCTGCGGGATCAGGCGCCTTTTTCATCCCGCTTTCCCTTACCCGGGCATCACTTCCGGAAGCACATGGTCGCCGTTGAAGTGCGGAATGAACTTTTCCTCGTTCGTCTTCCCGATCTGCATGAAGCCCTTCGTGATGCCGATCTCTTCGGCGTGCCGGATGACCTTCTGGTACTCGAGCGTCGTGAGCGGCCGGTTGATTTCCGGGTGCCTGCACGCCTTGAAGATCGGCATGTACTGATTCATGACGGAAATGTAGATGTCGTCGCCGAACCGGTCATGGAGCCACGAGAGGCACTTGCAGCTGTCGCGCCACTGCCAGGGGAGCACCAGGTGCCGCACGATCATGCCGCGCTTCATGAGGCCGTCCTCGCCGATGACGGCCGGGCCCGTCATGCTGAACATCGTCTCGATCGCTTTTGAGGCGTATTCGAAGTAGTGCGGAACGCCCGAATACTTTTCCCCGAGGCGGCTGTCGAAATACTTGAGGTCCGGAATGAAGATGTCGACCAAGCCGTCCAACATCCTGAGGGACTCCGCGAGCTCATAGCCGTTTGAATTCCAGACGACGGGAAGAGCGAGCCCGCGCGCCTTCGCGGATTCGAGCGCCTCAACAATCTGCCGCGTGTAGTGGCCGGGCGTCACGAGCTCGATGCAGGTTGCGCCTCGCTGGGCCTCTTCAAGAAAAATGTCCGAGAGCCGCTCCGTCGACACGCGGAGGCCCTTCCCGCCCGCGCTGATTTCGTAGTTCTGACAGAAGCAGCAGCGCAGATTGCAGTGAGAGAAGAAGATCGTGCCCGCACCCGTTTTCCCGGAAATGCAGGGCTCCTCCCAGGCGTGAAGGCTCACGAGGGCTATTTCAATATCGTCGCTCGCGCGGCAGATGCTGCGCTTCAGGCCGGCTGCCGAGGAACGGTCGGCATTGCAGCGCCTTGGGCAGAGATTGCAGATCATGACGGTTGAGAAAATCGAGCTCCGGGAAGCAGAATGCCCGGCTCTCCTTCAAGCAAAACGAAAACCCTGATGTCCGGACGCAGAGCGCCGTCGCTCGGGCGCCCTCCAAGGCATCCGGTCAGGAAGGAGAGGAGTTTACGCCGGAGGAAGGCGTTGATGCCGAAGCCTGACCTTTCGCTCTGCAGTCGCTGCAGAGTCCCTGAATGACGGAACTCTGGAGATCGAGCTCCACGCCGTGGTCCTCAAGGAGATGATTCGAGAGCGAAGCCGTCATGCGGTCGATCTCCGAGCAGCGAAGATGAAAGAGCTTGCCGCAGCTGCGGCACTGAACGTGGTACTCGGCCGCGCCCGGGTCATTGAGATACTCGTATTGAGCGGGCGTCCGCTTGTCCAGAACGAAACGCCGCACAACGCCTTCCCGGGTGAGCGTTTCAAGCGTCCGATAGACCGTTGTGCGGCCGACAGCCGCCCCGCCCTGTCGAATCGCCTCCACCACCTCTTCGGCGCCCATGTACTTGCCGGCATTCGCCTGCAGTGCAGCGAGGACTGCTGCACGCTGGCGCGTCGAATATCGAACGGGCATAGCCAGAATCTCCTGCTCTCTTCCGTCTCCTTCAAGAAGCTTTAATGATACGCGCGCCCGGAGCACTCCCATCACCGCAGAACCGGAATGACGCGCATCAGAAGCGTCGTGAGCGCGAGCACCGCAACAGAAACCAGTGCCGTAAGACCGCCCGGCGCCGCATTGACGACTGCTGAAAGCACGAGGCCCGCCGCCGCATCAAAGAGGCTGATTCCGATGGCGCTCCAGAAGGTCGCGCGAAAGCCGACCTTGAGCTGAAGCGCCGTGGCTACCGGGATTGCAATCATCGAGGAGAGCACCAGCACGCCGGCGATGGGGATGGCGGCGGCAACGGCCGCGGCCGTGAGAAAAGCAAATGCATACCGGTGAAAGACCACATGGATGCCGGCGATCCTCGCCGAATCCTCATCAAAGGAGATGGTGATGAGTTCGTTGATGGAGAGCGACAGATAAAGGAGCGCAAGCGCCGTAATGCTCCCGATCATGAGGATGTCGTCGTCGGTGACGGTGAGAACGCTCCCGAAGAGAAAGTTTTCCGCTCGCCCCTGAACCGCCCCCGAAGTAATGAGCGTCACCGCTGTGCCGACGGCGAGCGCAAGCACAACCGTGAGAATCAGGTCCGTGCGCTCGCGAAAGAGATTTCTCATGGCTTCAATCAGCACGCCGCAGAGCGCGGTGAAGAGAAAGGCGCCCGCAAGCGGATTGGCGCCGAAAACGAGCGCGGCGGCGACGCCCGCGAGCGAGGAATGGGCGAGCGTGTCGCCGATCATCGAAGTGCGCCTCAGAACAAAGAAAATCCCGATCACGGGACAGAGCACGGCCATGCAGAGAATGGCCGCCGCAGCGCGCTGCATGAATCCAAATTGAAAAAGTTCAAGCATGATCAGCCTTCATTGCGATCCGGTTCCAGTTCCTTCTTCTCTTCCTCCTGATAGGAAGCCGGCGAACAGATGTGCGCGCGGCCGTCCCTGAGGTGAATGAGCTCCGTGCTCGAGGCGACGGCCTCAGCGAGGTTGTGCTCCACCGCGACGATCGTGATTCCCCTCTGCCGGTTCAGGCTTTTCAAGAGCGCATAAAGCTCCCGCTGGCTCCGGAGATCCACGCCGGTCGAAGGCTCATCCAGAATGAGAAGACGGTTCTCGCCCAGCAGCGCTCTTGCCAGCAGCACGCGCTGGCGCTCGCCTCCCGAAAGACTCGGGAAAAGGGAGCGCTTCATTCCGGCCATGCCGACAGCTTCGAGCACGTCCTCTACGGCTTCGTCCCGATCGCTCCCGGGCATTCCTTTTGCTGAGGCAAACGAGAAAAGAAGCTCCTCCACCGTGATGGGGAACCCGGCCATGGAGGTCGGATCCGTCTGCGGCACATAGCCGATCGCCTTCGTCGCCACCCTGATCCAGCCGGAAGATGGGGACAAAAAACCGAGAACGAGGCGCATGAGCGTTGTTTTTCCCGCGCCGTTCATGCCGATGATGGAGGCGTAGCTGCCCTCCTCGATATCGAAGGAAAGATCCCTCAGCAGATAGGGCGCGCCTCCGGTGTACGAAAAGTAGAGATGCGAAATGGAAATCATCCCGGACATTTCAGACGCTTCCTCCCTCCCCTTGAAAACAACCCGATGGGAGGCGTAGTATACGCGTCGCCGATCAAATTGGGAATGGATTCCAATTTCATTTTAAGGAGCTCAAAATGCAGAGGAGAAAATTCGTGGGACTGGGGGCTGCCTGCGCGCTCGCGCTGACTGCAGCGCTTCCGGCACGTGCAGAAGGAGAGCAGCCGATTCTGGTCGCGGCGAGCTTTGACGCCATGGCCGAACTCGTAAAGGCCGTGGGCGGCAGTCTTGTCCGGGTGGAGACACTTATTCCGCCGGGAGCGGAGCCGCATGACTTCACGCCGACCGTGAAGACGACAAAGCTTCTCAGAGCGGCGAGCGTCCTCGTTGTGAACGGCTTTGGAATGGAACCCTGGGCGCAGAAAATCGCAGCTGCCGCTGACAATCCGCGCCTGATGCTCGTTACCGCCTCTGAGGGAGCGGTGCCCGTCAAAAATTCAGATCCCGATGAAATTGCCGAACACGGCGCGGATGACCCGCACCTCTGGCTCTCCCTCTCGGGCGCAGAGATCGAAGCGAGGAACATTGCCGAAGCGCTCGCCAAGGCGGACCCGAAGAATGCCGAAGCGTACCGAATGCAGTTCACGCTTTTTAAGGGAAAGCTCCACGTCCTTAAAACTCAGTATTCGGAGCGCTTCAGGAATGTCAAACGGCGCTTCTTCGTCACCGGCCACGCCGCTTTTGCTTATCTCTGCCGGGACTTCAATCTTGAGCAGAAGAGCGTGGAAGGCGTTTTCGCAGAGGGAGAACCCACGCCGAAGCGGCTCGCAGAGCTTGCAATCGAGCTGAAGAAAGCCGGCGTCAGAACGGTTTTCGCCGAGAAACTCCTGAGCCCCGCAGTTTCAAAAACGCTCGCCCAAGAGGCAGGCGCCCGCGTGGAAACGATCTATACCATGGAATCCGCCGAAGACGGAAAGAACTACCTGGAGCGCATGAGGAGCAATCTCGAAAAAATCGAATCCGCGCTCGACGAATGAATTGCGGAATCGTTAATGTATTACCCGGCTTCCTTTTCGCTAAGCAATAAGTACTATTGACAGTCAACGCAAGAAGGTAGAGACTAACCCTAACTCGCCGGATGCTTCACCGCGCCGGCAATGCTTGGTCAACTTTTTTGGGAAGGAAACGTCATGATGGTCTCCGCGTTCGCAATGATGTGCATCATGTGTCTGATGTGCACCATGTGCCTCCAGAGCCGCCGCGACGCCTGCCCGGTCTCCCTGCGCATTCCCCTCGTCATGAGGGCCTGAACTCGCGCACCCGAGAGATCAGAAAGTTTTTTTGAAGGCGTCCCCGCAAAGGACGCCTTTTTTTTGTTCCTTCACCACCCCACCCGCAAGCACGCAAAGGCCGCTCAATGACCTCCTTCAGCTGTCTCCGTCCGCGCATTTCGGCTTCCTGTCGAATGTGCATGCCTCCAGCCTCAATGCTTCAAGCGCCGGCAGATTTCTCACTTTTCAGTACGAAGGTGATTTGTTCCTGCTCCTGATCGGATCGGCGCCCGCACTGTCGACGCATTGAGGCCGAAGCGAAGAACCCCCTTTTTCTTCCTGCGGCCTTTTTTGCACCCTGAAAAAACGTACCTCTTTCACAAAATACCCAAGGATTTCAAATGAAATACGCAACGCTTGCCGTTCACGGCGGTTTTAAGGATGAATCTCACCAGGCAGTCACGTATCCGCTCTATCTCTCCTCGACCTTCATCCAGCCCGATTCCGAACACTTCCAGTCCTACGGCTACTCGAGAAGCGCCAACCCGACCCGCGCGTCGGTTGAGAAGCTCGTCGCGGACCTCGAGGGCGCGAAGCACGCCTTTGCGACGAGTTCCGGCATGGCCGCAAATGCCCTCGTCTTCGAGCTCCTCGAAGAAGGCGACCGCGTTCTGATCTCGAGCGACGTCTACGGCGGCACGTGGCTCTTTACGACGCAGCTCTTTGCGAAGCGCGGAATCGAATTCGAGGTGGTGGACGACTTCAACACCTACGACTTCTCGAAAGCGCCGGCCAATACGCGCCTTGCCTTCATCGAAAGCCCGACGAACCCGCTTCTCACCGTAACGGACATCCGGCGCGTTTCCGCAGCCGCCAGGGCCCGCGGGATTCTCACCGTCGTCGACAACACCTTCCTCACTTCCTACCTTCAGAAGCCGCTCGACCTCGGCGCCGACATCGTCGTCTATTCGGCCACCAAGTACTACGCCGGCCATTCGGACCTCCTCGCGGGCTTTGTGGTTCTGAACGACGACACGCTCTATGAGCGCCTGAGAATTTACAGCAAAGCGCTCGGCGGCATTCTCGACCCGCTCGACAGCTTCCTCGTTGCCCGAGGGATCCGCACGCTTCCCCTTCGCATGGATCAGCACAACCGCAATGCTGAGCGCGTGGCGGAATTCCTCTCGTCGCACCCGGGCGCTGCAAAAGTCTTCTATCCGGGACTCAAAAATCATCCGGGCCATGACATTCAGGCGAAGCAGGCGAGAGGCAGCGGCGGCGTTCTTTCCTTCCGCTTCAATGAGTCCCAATACGACCTCGACCGGTTCGTGAAGGCCCTTCGCATTTTCGCCTTCGCCGTGAGCTTAGGAGGCGTCGAATCCCTCATCTGCCGCCCGGCCACGATGACGCACGAATCCTATTCGCCCGAGCTCCAGCAGAAGCTCGGCATCACCCGGAACCTTCTGCGGGTCGCCGTCGGCATTGAAGACCCCGGGGACCTCATTAAGGACCTTGAAGACGCTTTCGCGGCAGCGAAGCGCTGATTTGAATCCATCCGCTTTTCCGGAGGTCCGGGCATTCCATTCCTTTCTATTGACGCTCCCGCCCGGGCTTCCGGTCCCCAATTCTCAAGGACATCCATCATGACCATCTTTTCCTCCATTCGCCGCACGTTCCTTTCCGCCGCTCTCTTCACGACCACCTTCGCCGTGCTCGGCCTTCCCCTTGCGCCTGCCCATGCCGCTGACGGAGATCTTCTCCAGAAAATCCAGGCCGCGGGAGAAATCCGCATCGGCACCGAAGGCACCTACCCGCCCTACACCTACCATGACGAAAAGGGAACGCTTACGGGCTTTGACGTTGAGATCGCAGAAGCCGTAGCGAAGAAGCTCGGCGTCAAACCGCGCTTCGTCGAAACCGCCTGGGATTCGATGATTGCCGGGATCGACGCGAACCGCTTCGATATCATCGTGAACCAGGTCGCCGCTACGCCTGAACGCAAGGAAAAATACGATTTTTCAGAACCTTACCTTTACGTCACGGGCGCCGTCATCGTGAAGAAGGGCAATAAGGAAATCCGCAGTCTCAGGGACCTCAGGGCGAAGCGCGCCGCGCAGACCGTCACCTCCGACTGGGCGGATCAGGCCCGCAGGGCGGGCGCTGAAATCGTGAGCGTTCAGGATTTTTCGCAGTCCGTCCAGCTCGTCGCCTCGGGGCGCGCCGATGCGACGATCAATTCGGAAGTGTCGACGCTCGACTTTCTGAGCCAGAAGCCTGATGCGCCGATTGAGATCGTCGAGCGCACGCGTTCAGGAAACGGCATTGCAATCCCCTTCCGCAAGGGCAATCCCGGATTCAAGGCCGCAATCGACAAGGCGCTCGAAGAGCTCAGGGCTGACGGCACGCTCTCAAGGATCTCCCTCAAATACCTCCGCACCGATGTGACGAAGGATTGATGCTTCTCGCTTCAGTCTCAGACTGAGCCCGCTTCACCGGGAGGAGCCAATCCTCCCGGAAGAACGCTTTTTCTTGCTCCGACTCCATTCAATCCGGCCTGGATGCCGGGAAATCCCCCATGAACGACCGCATCATCGGAATCCTCGAGGATTCATTCACTCAGCTCATCATTCCCGGCATCACTGCGACAATCCCGCTCACGCTCATCTCCTTCGCCTTCGGTCTGGCGATCGCGCTTTTCCTTGCGATCGTGCGGACGAAGAATGTGCCAGTGCTCTCGACCTTCGCGCGCCTCTACGTCTGGATCTTTCGCGGCACGCCGCTCCTCGTGCAGCTTTTCGTCATCTTCTACGGGCTCCCGAGCATCGGCATTACGCTCGAAGCCTTTCCTTCAGCGATCATTGCCTTCTCGCTCAACGTAGGCGCCTACGCTTCGGAAGCGATTCGCGGCGCCATAGCGGCAGTCCCCAAAGGACAGTTTGACGCGGGCGCCTCCATGGGCATGAATTACCTCCAGATCATGCGGTTCATCATCCTCCCGCAGGCGATCCGGATTGCCTATCCGCCGCTTTTCAACGAATTCATCTCGCTCGTGAAGAGCACGTCGCTTGCGTCTTCCATCACGGTTTTCGAGATGTTCATGAGCGCGCAGCGGATCGCCGCGCGCACCTATGAGCCTTTCTGGCTCTACCTGGAAGCGGCGGCGATCTACCTCCTCTTTTCCACGGTGCTGACGCGCCTTCAGGCGATCGGCGAAAAGCGCCTCAGCAGATACGGATATTGAGTCTGCTCCGCATTCTTTTTTCCTGCCGAGGCGAACTTTGCCGTCGCGCCATCCATGAGTCTTCTTTCTAAATTGTTCTGTCGGCGTACGTATGAATGCACCTGAGCGCGCTACCCCTACC
>ERZ1034901.646-NODE-646-length-27165-cov-31.294061_pt1 | contig 27165 bp, 26 predicted proteins | sample MGYA00520628_ERZ1034901 | MGnify/ENA primary metagenome ERZ1034901 (study PRJEB33766, sample SAMN09781783) | gut metagenome | biome: gut microbiome | host: Homo sapiens | place: Madagascar | study: EMG produced TPA metagenomics assembly of the PRJNA485056 data... | reverse complement strand
GCTGCTCCTTGGTGAATTTCTCCAATGGGGCATATTTCAAAACAGGATAGAACATCACATCCACATTTCCGTCTGCCATTCTTACCAAGGCAAATCGGGTTCTGCTCTTGATACTGTAGCCTTCGTTCACCTCCATGCTCACTGGCAGCACTGGCGATGGGCGACCATTACTGATGTCCTCCAATGCGTGCATCGGCAGGTCTTCTATCATCTCATGGGTGAGACCAAACTTAGCAAGTGTCTGGTACGGCACTTCGCTTTCTTCAAATGAGTTTCTTTTCATATTCTGATTATATTTTGAATGATACTTTGCATATAGCCATGCAAAGATAGCCCAAGAGTAATGAATACAAGAAAGCCTACGCTCCTCTGCCCAATCTTTTCCGTTTTATTATGATTATATCATCATTTCATACTCTCAATCATACTTTAATCTTATTTTATGTTATACTTTTATGGCATCGTGTATTACTCTTGATTTCTTTCCCTAACTTTGCACCATGAAAAGAAAAATTGTGGTATTATGGATAATAAGTTATCTGGCGGTTTCGAGTGCAAAAGCACAATTCAATACCGTTAGCGACAACGTGTGCCGTTACAAAGTCAAGAAAGTGGAGGAGAATATTCCGTTTTCTGCAAACAATGACGTAGATTCTCTTGCAATAAATCCACCCTTACAGGAAACAGACTCTGTGGATAGCAAACAAAAACAGTGGATAAGCGGCTATCCAAGCATCACTTATCCACTGAAATCAATCAAAGTCACCAGTCCTTACGGCTATCGTCGTGACCCTATCACAGGAAAACAATCATGGCACAATGGTTTGGATCTTCGTGCGAAGAACGAACCTGCCTATGCTATGATGGATGGTATTGTCGAAAAGGTAGGGTATAACAATCGTTCTGGTAACTATGTTACATTGCGGCATGGCAATTACCACGTCAGCTATTGTCATTTGTCTTCTATCATAGTTCGTAAAGGAGAATATGTTTATCCCGGTATCATTGTTGGAGTCACTGGCAATTCCGGTCGCAGCACTGGCAGCCATCTCCATCTTACATGCAAAAAGGATGGCAAGAGTATCAATCCCGCTATCCTTTTCAAAATCTAATTTTTATCGATAACTCTTGCGATCGATTTTTCCATTAAATGTACGCCGCACTTCAGCAATCTCATCATATAATACTGGAACTTTATGAGGTTCTAATTTAGATCTGAGGTAATTCACCAGATTCTTTCGATTATAATCGACATTTGGTACAATCAACAGTTTCAATACTTTTCCAACAACAGGATGTGGAGCCTCGATACAAATGCAATCTTTCACGCCAGAAAAAGCCAATGCAATGTCTTCAACCTCTGTAGGTGCAATCTTATAACCTCCAACGTTTATAACATCGTCACTTCGTCCATGCAGACGTAACCTACCTTTCATATCTATAGACCCTAAATCTGCTGTAATAATGGTACCATCTTTTAGTACTTTTGCTGTTGTTTCCGTATCGTTCCAATATCCCATCATAAGTGTTTTTCCCTTACACCCAACGACACCGTCGTCTGTAATGAAAAATGAAGATCGTTTCATTGGCATTCCCAAACAACCTGCCAAACATTCGCCATCATTATAATTAAAAGTAGAAATAATGCCTGTTTCTGTAGATGCATAGGTGTTGTAAAGTCGGGTTTGAGGCAAAACTTGACACAACAGACACATATCTTCTAATGGCATGGGAGCTGCTCCCGTTTCTATGAAATCTATCTTATTAGCATACGATGTCAATTTATCCTTTGCAAAAGTCAAGAGCATACGTATGCAAGCTGGAACCAAGAAGGTTGCCACCTTGGTATTTGCATCATCTATTACTTCAAAGAAACGGTTAATATCCTTCATTCCATCAATCAGCTGGATTGTTCCTCCTGTGTAGATAACGGGATAGATTTTCGATAAACTACCAATATGATTCAAAGGTCCATTGATGATAAATGTTAAATCACCATCATACTCTTGTGCCTCAACCAAATTTTCTGCATCAGCCATAATTGTTTCATGACTTATCATGACTGCCTTGGATTTTCCTGTTGTACCTGTTGTATAGAGAATATCTGCCACACCCTCTGGAGCAATCTTCCCAGAAAAAGAATCTATAAGTTGCTTTCTTTTACAGGATGGTAATTCTTTATCTAAGGGCACAGCTACAGCATCTGCAAGATGGATTGCGAAATAAGATGTAACAAAATCAAAAGTAGAAGTTGCCACGATTGGTACCATTTTTCGTGTAACATCCCCTAATTCAGTTGATTTAAGGTATGCGGCCTTAAATAATGCTGAATACGAATATGATTTTCCCTCGCATTTTAAAGCTATCTTCTCTGGGCTGTACGTTGCATGCGAACGCAATTTATCCTCTATCGTCATTTTTCAGCTATTTTCTTTTGTACCATCTCAACAAGACTATCAAGTGTTCTAAAATTCTTTGGAGTGACATCTGAATGGTTAAGTTCTATCCCATACATATCAGAAAGTGTCATTAAAATTGTTGTTATTCCAAGCGAATCAAGCTCTTGAAACAAAAAATCAGAGTCTAAATCTACTAAAGGCAACACATTCTCCAGTGTCTGTCGAATAATTTCTTTCATTGTCATAATAGTTAATAATTAAAAATACGAGGTAAAAAATCCAATAAATATTTCCGCCAATTTTCCCAACTATGTGCTCCATCTGTTTCATTATACAGATATGTAGCTCCTTGTTTAGAAAGGCGCTTGCGAAATTTATCCAAGAAAGTTTTTAAAGGATCTTTCCTCCCAATTGCAATATAATAAAGTTGAGGAGGAGTTTTAAACTGATTTTTTAGTTTGTTGTCTAAATTCTGATAAACATCTACATCTTCAACAACATCTTTTCCCTTCTCATATTTTTGCTTCAACCAATCTGGTAATTTGTCTTTAATCTTCTCAACTTGAGCATTTACTTTTTGTATGTGCATAATATTTTTGTCAGTCAATGGATTTATAGATTGGGGCGAGAACAAACCTACATAATCAAACATCGTTGGATTGTTAGCAGAAATGGCTATTGTATGTAGCCCTCCCATTGAAAGACCGGCAATAGCTCTATGTTGCTTGTCAGACTCAACCCTAAACGTTTTTTCTACAAAAGGTATGATTTCTTCAGAAAAAGCCTTTTCTGTTCGTCCCATCCATGAAGATACATTAGAACGACTTGCTTTTCCTTGCATATAAGGGCTTTGTCCTGGTGCAGCATCCAAATCTACGATTCCGTTAGGCATAATTACAATCATAGGCTTTGCCTTGCCTTGTGCTATCATATTATCCATTATCTGAGACAAACGACCCATATCAAGCCATGCCATTTCATCACCACCAGTACCATGTAAGAGATACAATACAGGATACGTCTTTTTGAGATTCACGTCATAGTCTGCTGGCAGATAGACAGACAAACGACGTTGCTTCATATTCTCATTGAATGATGAAGGATACCAAAGTTGACGAACTTTGCCATGTGGAACATTTTGCTTTTTATAATAAGATCCCGGGAATCCGTCGACAATAAAATAATTCAAGGTGTCAGTAATATCACGTACTACATTAGGATTGCATGGATCCAAAAACTTTTTTTTACCATCATAGAAGCTATATGTATACATCTCCGATGGAAGAGAATCAACATGTAAAATCCATGTACGATCTATTAATGCCATATTTTTTGCTTCCGTAAAAGATCCTTCTACTATCACATTCTTTTCTTCAGTATTTCGATATTTGAATGTGACAGACCTGTCTTCGCCTATTAACGGCATTTGTTCCTTTGCGGTCTGACCACAAACCGAGGAAGAAAGCAAAAATAGTATAAATGACAATATAAACATGTTTTTCATACGCTTATAACTTTAATATTACTAATTTCCTCTAAACTCTTGTCGGGCATATCAAACATAAATACCTGACATTTATCCGCTTTAATTTCTGCAACATCTATTGTCTTATGTATTTTTAAATTAGGAACTAATCCTTCTGAACAATAGAACAACAATGTTGATTTTTCCTCATCAGGTTCATATACTGATACTATAATATTCTTATGCACCAAGGCGTAAAGAAGTGCGAATTCTCCAAAGCTATGATTGAAGACAAGAACATTGGAAGATGTTACAACTCCATCTATCCACTGAGAAAAGTTGCTATACTTCTTTAGATTGTTCTGTACAGCACGATATATTTCCGTTCCTTTATATCGATAGCGGTCAAGCAGTAAATTGTGATAATAATGAGAAGTTTCTATCAATGAAGCCATTTTAACATACTCCTCAACATAATACCTATGTATATTTTTTGTCCGCTGTACATATCCATCTCCCCATCGAGCATCATTCAACAAAATGCGCTCACGTATACTTACTGTAATATTTCCACCATACACCGCAAAGCTATTTCTTGGTAAAACATTATTCAAACCATGTAAGAACACAGGCACAATATCCAATCCCAATTGTTCTGCTATATAGAATGCACCTTTATGAAATCGCATAATAGAAGACTTTGAATTTCGTTCGCCTTCAGGAAATACAACAAGACTATATCCCTGTTTTACACGTTCCCTAAGAGCAGAGAGGTTCTTATTCATATCCTTTGATAGGGTAACAAAGCCCAACCATTGATAAATACGTTTTACTACCCAATTGTTACTTGGGTGTCTATTGGAAATGATTACTATTTTGGAGCTCAGCGCCATAAAAACAGCAGCATCCAACATTGATTGATGGTTGCTAATTATCATGGCAGGTTGTTCAAAGTCTTCATCTGAAGTGTTCTCCACACGATATTTAACTGTAGGTATATGCGTAAGATTATACTGATAAAGTCGCTGTACATATCTATGGAAATGTCTCCTCTTATTTGCCGTAGGCTTTAACAAGCATAAAGTCAAAAATCCTCTTACATAAACTGTTGTCAACTGACAGAAAAAAACAAATGAAGACAATCCCATAACGATAAGAGGCATCATTGAAACAGGTCGTTTACGATATTCGCCATTGTGTCGCACCAAAAATTTGAATACGAGTGGTGGGAAAATGTAGGCCATTAGCACTACAGAGAACATACCGGCAATTGTTACTTCTGCAAGCGAATGGAGTGCGGGATGACGTGCTACGATCAAAGTACCGATTCCAATAAACATAATCAATGCCGAAATGATGATGGAATGCTTGTAAGAAGCCAACATCTTGCGACGATAAGCATACTCATACATGGCACCCTCAGTCATGAAGATTGTATAATCATCGCCCTGACCGAAGATGAAGGTAGCCAGAATGATATTGACAATATTGAACTGCATACCGAACAAAGCCATGATACCCAATATCCACAACCAACTCACTGCCATAGGGACAAATGAGAGGACTGCCAACTCGATACTACCAAAAGAGAGCCAAAGGAAAAAGAACACTATGAATCCGCATGCAAAGCCGATATAGTTGAAGTCGTTAGACAAGTGATTGGCGATAGCACTATTCATACTGTCCACATCAAAGCTATAGCTATCATGCGAATCCAAGACATCCTCCACTTTACTCACGTTGTTATCCTTCACGGAAAGAACATTAACTACATTATATCTTCTATTGATACTATCCATACTCAAGTTGGAAACAAAGAGTGATTGGGTAAGAGGTTTAAAGTAAGAGAAGCTTTGTGGCTGATAGTCCTTGTCTAACAAGGCATAGAACTCATCAAAACTATCGTCAGCAAAACCTTCCGAGCGCATACCGACTTCCAAGGAAGACTTGATTTTTTCCTTGTTACGTTGTATAAAATCCTGCCAAAGAAGCAAACGGCGTTGCTGTTCCTTATATGAAACTATAAACTGACTGCACGTATTGTAATCGTGTACCTTACCTTGGGCTTGCAAATTCTTGAGACAAGACTGTAAATGTAGGCTCTTGTCCAAAGCACCATCCATCGTAGAATCAGAAGAGATGGCATATACCTTCTGATACTCTCCACTCTGTACCATCGTACGCTGGAAATACGCCATGTCTGCCTTCTGCTCATCAGTCATATAGTTGATGTGCCCCATATTGGCATCAAACTGAGTTTGTAAACTAAAATAGCCAAATACCAAGGTTAGGACAATCACCACAACCACAAAGACAGGTTTGTTTTCCAAAGACACATTGCTCAACTTATCCAAAAAAGTATGTTTCACTTCCTTTGTTTCCTTGGAAAGATGAGGAAGATAGACCAATACAAAGAAAATGGTACCGATGAGCAAAAAAGAACTGAATAAGCCTAAGTCACGCAAAGCAACAGACTGCAAAGGCACCAATGCCAAGAAAGCCCCCACGGTCGTCACATTTCCAACTAACAAAGGCATCACTATTTCTCGCAAAGCCTTGCGTTTATTGGGTGTATGGGAAAGATGGGCGATGAAATGTAAAGGATAATTGACAGCGATACCCAAGATAACAGAAGATATGCCGATGACAATGACCGAAACCTTGTCATGGAAAAGAGCCAATCCACCCATGGCAAAGAGCCATCCCCATGCCATGGAGAATGCTATCAGAAGGAGATTGTGGAAACTGCGGAAAGAGAACAGGAGCAAGGCCAATATCAGGGTCACAGAAATAACGACTGCCAAGATACTATCCGTCTTTATCTGAGAGGCATTGGTAACAGCTATAACTGGGGCACCGATGATATGGATGTCAATATTCTTCTGCCCACTGGTCACCAGGTCTGCACATGTCTTTAACATATTGGTAAGTCGGGCATTGTGCTCCGTCTCGCTCGCTCCATAAGGGGAATCCATCATGACAATGGCTTTTTGCATATCGGGAGAAAAGATATACCCATTATACATCTCATATTTGAGACCTGTATCTGAACGCTGCAACTTCTGTACCACTGGAGTAAAGATATTGAGTGGATCTCGCTGAATATTATCAGAAAGAATGCCACCGGTAGGGAACATCAGCATTTGTTTGTCTTGCTTCAACTGATGAGCCACATAGTCAGGTTGAGTCATCACACTATCCATCCTCGCATAATCAGCATCTGTCAAGAAATAAGGGATGTTTTTATATACGAAGTCTGTCACCTCGGTCATCTTTTCCACATCGATCTGCGACATCACATTGGTGAGGATATGAGCAGTGTCAGTCTTCTCCAACTTTTCCACAAAAGCATCGATGCTGTTCACCATGGCGTCAGGATCAGTCTTAGTAGTATCACGATACTGGAAAATAGCAAAGACTTTGTTTGCACCTGAGATATTCTGATATACCTTTAACGCATTGTGATGCTCGCTATCAATTGGCAGAAAGTCAGCAATGTCTTCCTTATAACCCAAGCGCAAAACCGACATCACCAACAATAGAGTAATGACGACGAATGAGAAGAAACACGTCATACGGTGCATCTTCATATAGTCATATAACTTCAGAATAAATTCTAGCATTTTACTTATTGTTTATTGGATTTGAATAAATGCCTAAGAAAATATCCATCAGTTTCCCGATGTCACAAGTGTCATATCGTTCCAACTCCTTGACACGCTTTAAGAACAATTCTTTTTGCTCTTGCGTATAGCAATCTTGATATTTCGTTGTACCATAACGCAAGTCGTAAGCAATATAGTTGTTCGGATAGAGGCGATAAGCCGTATTGATTCTACTATCCAAGAGCAGAGCTACCGCCTTGTGATACTCGTTATTGGTCAAGTTTTCAAATTTAGCCAATTCGGCATGGGAGATAGGGTCGCAAAGTTCAATATGTACCCGTCCCTTAGATTGCACAATGCCCGTAAGAATGCTATTCAAGTCCTCTCCTGGCTTTTTTGTATATTTGGAGAACTGGGACTCATAGAGTTCTAAGGTCTTGAGGATGTCGCAAGATTCCCATTCGTAAGAGATAGACACTGGCACTATATGAAGTTGGTCTATCGCTTTGATTTTGTCATCCAAGCAAGACATACAAAACATCTTGATGATACCTTGGTCTGTAGCGTCATTTCCATCCTTGGTTCTTCCATTACGCTGTGCAATCCAAGCCGACTGTTTTTTCTCTGTAATGACATGGCGGATATAATCAGAAAGGTGCTTTGAACAACGATAGAACTCCTTAATGCTTCCTCCTGGACGTTCAACCTTAAACATCTTATTGCTCTTGCCTATATCAATGATCAAAGGATTCATCATCAAGTTTGCTCCGAAGGTTATCTCCGTTGTATCAAAACCATTCTGCACGAGGAAATACTGGAGGAGACTAGAGTCGAGCATGATGTCTCGGTGATTAGATACATAAAGATACTGTTTGTGAGGATCTAATTTATCCAATCCTGAACAAGAAAAGTCGGTAATGCTATTCTCAATCACCCGCTTGTTGACCATACGCATCGTCTCCGTTTGGAATTCCTTCACGGTTTTATAGTTGGCTATGCGCTTACGTACCTTATCCAAAGGTTCCTCTGGGTAAACGTATGCCGCCAAAATGGGGAAGGAAGAACTATAAGCTATACGCTGCATAGCTGCAGGTATCTCCTCTGCATTATAGGGACGAATATCATCGAATATTGTTGATTCCATTATCTTCTTTTGATTAAAATCTATACCTTATTATTTTATACACTTGATTATATATATCGCTTACCGAGTTAATCCTCTCAACCAAATCAGGAACTCATCCTTCCATTGTCGGCATTCTGCTGTACCTTTATAGTCGGTAGCACCAAAACCATGACCACCAGTCTTATATTGGATATAATGGTGATCGACATGATGAACCATAAGCGCAGAGTCAAGAAGTTCCGAATTATGGTATTTCACGATAGGGTCGTCTTGGCAATTAACCAAAAATACAGGAGGACAATCATCCGGAACATGCAACTCAAGGGAAAGAGAATCACGCAATTGTCGATTATTCTTTCTTCTATCCCCTAATAAAGCACGGCGTGAACGCTTATGCACACACTTGTCTACCATCGTCACAACAGGATAGATAGTGGCGATAAAAGCTGGACGCTCTTTCGGTTGCAATAATTCACCAGCTGACATCACAAGATGGCCACCTGCCGAAAAGCCCATGGCACCAAGACTGTCGGGATTGATTCCATACCGTTGTGAACGTTCCTTGATATATCGCATGGCTTGATGCAAGTCATTCAAGGCATCAGGATAGCGATTTCCCCGAAAAATATAGCGATAGTGTGTAAAATAAGCCCAGAAGCCTGCTGTACGATAATGAAGCACAAAGGCAGAAATACCATATTTCTGCAACCATTCACCTACCGCTTTGCCCTCAGCTTCCATATCATGCCAAAAATAACTACCACCAGGACAGACCACTACAGCAACATTGTTGTGTCCAGGAGCTAAGTATGGGGTCATCTCTACTATCCTATGGCAATCAGTTCCTTCCCAAATGTTGACCTTGCCATTTTTCTCTTGCGCCGTCAGTGTCAAGACTCCTAAGTAAAGCAACATCCACAAAGTATATATTTTTCTCTTCATTTGCTTTTTTCTGTCTTTTATTCTTTACTTTCCTTCAAGTCCTTCATTGTTCGTTCAACTTGTTCAAGACATAATTTCTGCCCAATATGGCTTCTGCAGTACTAATAGCAGTCAGAGGAACTCCACAAAATCCATGCAAGTTGTTATTCTGTCCTGTCAACATGAGATTACTTATCTTGGTCACAACAGGAAGCTGTGAGAGAGCCATATTCTTGTAATCCTTGCTATAACCACACAATGCTCCTTCCTTTACACCATAGAAATCACGGATGGTCAGTGGTGAGGAAGCATTAACCTTGTCTATGCACTCCTTGAAGTTTGGGTGCATCTCCTCCACACGTTCCAAAAGTTGTTTTGTCATTTTCTCTTTCCAAGCCTCATAATCAGCCCCACGATGTCCCACCGTGGTATTCTCCCATCGTCTAACCTCGTCATAGAGCATAGGAGCAGTAATAAGTACCTTGGTGCTGTATTTGCCTTGATGGTTCTCTGGTGGAGTCATAAATAGAAACCCAAGGGGCCAAGAGTCATGATGATCGCCAAAGTTCCACATCTCATCATATTTCGTCATATAATATTCCGAATGATTGATATAAGGGAAGGAGTTTGGTTTGAGTTTGATATATGCAGAAAAGGCCGAATAAGCATTCGGAATCGCCTCTAAGCGATTACGATAAGCCTTCGAAAAAGCCTTTTCGGGCATCAGTTTCAAGAGCGTACAAGGGTGGATGGCTGAGATATAATAATCTCCTCGAAATTTAGTGCCCGTTCGGGTTCGGACGAAATCAACATGTCTGTCATTCACTTCCACCCATTCCACTCCATCATTGGTAATGACTGAGCCTCCTGCTTGTTGTATGACGGAAACCAACAAGTTGGCAAACTTGTCGCTACCCCCAACAAAACGGCTTGCCCCATTGATATACAGAGCACTGATGATAGCATGGATAAAGGCTGGAGTCTCGTCATGACGCCCACCATAAAGAGGATTCATGTAAGCTAACACACTACGCAATTTGGTGTTGGAAATGTATTTTGCCACAAAAACATCTGCAGGCATCAAAAAGTCTTCTGAATGCACCTTGAAAAGGTCAGTAGTTGGTCGAAGGTTGAACAAATCAACAGCATCCGTAATAGCAAAGATTGCCTTAAGATATTCTTCCAAATGTGTCTTTTCCTCAGGGAAGTAAGTTGCCAAGGATTTAACAAACCCTTCCTTACCCTTTTGGATGCGATAGGTCATCTTATCTTCTGCAAAATAGAGGCTGTCGGTGCATTCATCGTCCACATCCATCAGTTCCACCTTGTCCATGATGCCCAAATATTGGCAAATACGACGTATATTTCCACCAGGTTGCATACCTCCTATAACGTGCATTCCCGTATCAAACTCTTCGCCAAAGCGTCTGAAAGTTTGGAGTCCTCCTCCTGCCGTAGCGTTCTTCTCAAGAACAGTCACACGCAAACCTTCCTTGGCAAGGATGGCACCCGTAAACAGTCCTCCCAATCCGCCACCTATGATGATAGCTGTTTTATTCATTAGCCTCTTTTATTTGTGTATAAATCGTTTTTGCCGTTAGGAACTCACTGCAAGTGACTATTGTACCGACTAAAACGCCTAACATACCATGTGAGTTAATATTCTGCCCTGTCAGATAAACATTTGGAATCTTTGTACGTTGCGGAACTCTACATGCTGCACCCATATTAATGTCCTTAGCATTTCCATACATAGAACCTTCTGCCGTTCCCGTGTAATCCAAGTAGGTAAGAGGAGTTGAGGTATAATATTGCTGTATTTGTTCTCTGACACCAGGGAAATGCAGTTCCAATATATCCAGTAATTTCTCCGCTTTTTGTCTTTTGAAGTCCTCATAGTCTTGTCCTCGTCTTCCAATAGCGGTTTCTTTCCATTTCTCTACATCCTTCATTTGCATGTAAGAAAGCACAACACCTGTAGAAGCAAACTTAGGATGTTCCTCTTGACAAAAATGCATATAGAGAAAGCCTTTAGGCCATGTTGCTTCCGTATATTTCTCACAATCCCAAGGTGTGTCTCCTTGGTAGCCATAAAAGTTGTAGTTTTGATAAGGTACTATATTCTCCTTAAAACGTAAGTAGACAACAAAACCTCCCACAGTCTGTGGTATATTATTGATACGCTTTCTGAAAGCCGGGCGAATCAGCTTGTTATCTATCAATTCCAAGGTTCGGATAGGATGTGCATCCGAGATGATATAATCACAAGACATATGCTCTTTGCCATTGATTTTGACAGCCACGGCATGGGCTTCATCACAAATGATACGAGTCACCTTCTTTCGAGTCAGTACCTCACCACCATATCTCTTAATGGTTGCCGCCAACGACTTTGCAACAATGTCACTTCCTCCTTGAAAACGGAAGGCACTCTTGTTATAGAAATCCATAATAAAAGCATGTGTGGCAAACGGAGTTTTGTCTTTCTCTGCCGCATAAAGCGGAAGGTTGCCCACTAATACTTTTGCCAAAGTCGAATCAGTAATTACCTCATCGATAACCTCATTGATGGAACGTAGTTGGTATTCTAGACTAACCATAGATTCTGTCTCTGCTTCCTTGAGAGAATGCAAAGAAGAGGCATTGGATACTTTCTCCACCAAATCAAAGTATCTTTCTAAGTTATCGTGCTGATTGGGAAAATATTCCGTCATCTGTCTGATGAAAGCTTCCCTACCATTAGGAAACTTATACCTTTTTCCATTCAAAGCCACGACATCATAACCAGTAGTATCGAGTTGAGAGAGTTGCACATCCTTGTCTATCTCCAAATATCTCATCATTTGATCCAAAGTCTGCCCCTTGTCTGCGCTTCCTATAAAGTGCATTCCTGTCTCAAACTTTGCCCCTTGACGAAAGAAGCATTGTAAGCATCCTCCTATCTGTGTGTCTTGTTCGAGCACAGTGACCTGATAACCATTCTTTGCCAAGATGACACCAGTAGACAAGCCTCCCAGTCCACTTCCAATAATGATTACTTTTTTCTTTTCACTCATTCCTCAACGTTTAGTGTTCCTTTGTTTTTATAACTCTTGCTCTATGCGGTTCGCGATCTCCTCATACTTCTGTATATAATGCTTGCGTATCTGTGAAGCTTGGGTTCTCCAGTCGCCCATTGTTTTCAATTGCTGTAATGTCATTGGACGGTCTACTTCTATATAGAAGATACCCTTACGTAAGTGATAGGATTTTTTGGGAAGTATCTTGCCTGCTCCATAGAGATACATGGGCAAGATTTCTACGCCTAATTGTTCAGCCAAGTAGAATGCTCCTTGGTGGAAACGTCCGATACGGCAATCCTTGGAGCGAGTGCCCTCTGGATACAAGGCGATACTATAGCCTCTGTCTATCAACGAACGCAATTGTGGCAAGTTGGATTCCAAGCCGTCTATCACTGGCACATACTCAGCATGACGAATCAAGAAACCGTACATGGGATTGTTCCATACCCACTGGTTGGTCAGGAACACCACCTTCGGTGTAAAGACCAACTGACACATCAAGTCAAAGTGTGACTGATGGTTGCAGATGATAATGCGTGGCTTGTCGAAGTCGGTTTTCTCTTTCACTTGATAACGGAACTTCGTACCTGGTATACCGTGATGTATCATGACAAAACGAGAGGCATGGTAGATAAGCTGATGCAAGCGATAACGTTTCTTCTCCGTTACATTTCCTATCTTAAGATAAAGCCAAGCGGCAGGTGTAAACACCACCATCGTAAAGAATAAAAAGAACAACAAGGAATAAAGTGTGCGCAAGAACACCATCAACTTACGGCCCAACCGTAAAGGCAAGCCATAGACTACTGCCAAGAAACAGAGCACTGTGTTAAGTACACTGATTCTAGCAAAATCCTTGCCTGGGCGGAAATGACTCACACGTTCTTCACGAGGAGGATAATACACATTGACGGGTATCGAGACCAATTCTACACCATGCCATGATGCAAAAACAAGAAGTTCTAACTCTGCCTCATAGCGAGAAGTCAACAATCCTAACCCAGACAACTTATGCAAAGGATAAAGTCGATAACCCGTTTGGGTATCTTCCAATGCCTTGCCTGTCTGCACATAAAACCAGAAGTTGGAGAATTTGTTGGCAAAGTTACTGCCCTTGGAGCGAACAGCTCCTTCTAACAGACGACGTCCAATAATCAAAGCTCCAGGATGTTCTTGGTTTGCCTTGAGAAAGAGTGCGATGTCCGCAGGATAATGTTGCCCATCCGCATCAAGAGTTATGGCATATGCGAATCCCATGGAGAGAGCTTTTCTAAAACCCTCACGCAAGGCACAACCCTTGCCCTTGTTTTGTGAATACGAGACAAGAGTGATGCCACCCATCTCGTGAAGGGTAGCAGTGGTGCGATCTGTGCTGCCATCGTTCACGACGATGACATCGTCACAATAGTTCAATGTGTCTGTCACTACCTGCCGAATGCTCTTCTCATTATTATAGGTAGGAATAATGACACAGATGCCCCTTGACCTTAATTGGCTTTTCAACTCCATGCTTAACATTTCACACTCGACACTAAAGAAATCTTTGCCTTTACCTCATCGCCCGAAGTAACCACCATTTGAACTTTCACCTCCGAGCCATCCTCCGACATCTCCACTTTCTTCATTTGGTAAGTAATGACGGTGGATTCGTTTGGTGAAATAACAGAAAGAAACTTAACGTTCTTTACCTTGCAGATTTCCAATTTCACTTTCTTCTGCAAGCCCTCACCCAAGAGGTCTTCCAATAGTTCCGTTCCCATCTGCACGATACAGACACCAGGAGTGATCGGCTCACCAGGGAAATGAGCCTGATAGATGAAACAAGACGGAGTGAGTGTAAGTCTGAAGTACCCCGTCAAACCATCCACCCTCTTCTCGATTACAGTATAAAGATTATTCCTCAGTTGCATCTTTTAAAATGGTAAAATTATAGTCTATCTTAAATTTCTCATCGTGGTAGGAACATATGCCTTTGGAAAGATTCTCCATGACTTGTACCAAGTCCTGCCTCAGCACTTTCTTAATGTACCACTTGTTGAGCATCTTGATGACACTCAGCAGTTTGACCTTCTTTTTGTCTGGCTGATAGGTGAAGTCGATGGCAGAAATGCCAAATTCATTAAACAAGCTACCTTTAATGACACCTCCGTCATTAACCATGATGCAGACCCCACTGACATAACCTTTCGACATCTCTATTGTGGCATTGTACTTCACTTTGCTTCCCACATTATCCGGGAAATGTCGCTCTTGCTGTGCTTGAAGCGGCAAAACCAAGAGGCTCAGCAAAGCGATACTAATTGATACCAAAAACTTTTGCATTGATAGGCGCATTGCTCTTGACATTCTTCAATTCTATTATAGTTCTATCTCCTTTCTTCTCTATGAGTTCCACCTTGGAAACAGTAGAGTTCTGCTTATTAAAATGCAGGATGATCTTCTGGAACATCTGCTTCATCTGCTTTTGCTGCGGATAGAGTGTCGCCACATACTCAGCCGAAGCCCCTGTAAGGCTTACTTTGAAGTCCTTGCTATCAGTCAGGCATTTGCCAACGACACTATTCATCATGATACGAGCGATCTCCTTGAAGAACTTACTCTGATTGACATTGATAACATCATTACGCTTACCCTTGCTGATAAGTACCCTGGAACCATTGAGTACAAAGGTATAAGTATAAGGATAGGTATATTCCCATCGGAGCTTGTTGCTCTGTTGATAAAACATTTTACCTCTTGACACCATCTTGTCATTGAGCATCTTGAGATATTTAGTCTGCACGAAATCACATTGCATAGTCTTCATTTTCGAAGCTACAGCGTTGATTTGCTGCTTTACCTTTGCCTCATTGACTTTCTGTGCGGAAAGGTTGAGCAAGCATAGGCACAAAGCCATCAAAAAAAATAATACTCTTTTCATATTTATTTTGCTATTAAACAACATCCTATCATAATAAAGCCAATGCCAATCCACTTTACTGCCGACACCGACTCATGGAAAAACGCTATTGCCGCCAACATGCCAAATACATAGCTCAAACTAATCATCGGATAAGCTACACTGAGCGGATAATGCTTTACGATATACATCCAAAGCACAGAGCTGGCTCCAAAAAAAGCACCACTACAAGCGAACTGCCAGTTGATGAGCAAATGCCACCAGAAATCCTTCGTCAATCCGAAAGGGTGCATCTTCTGCAAAGCGAACTTCAAAAACACCTGTCCTATAGCCAAAAGTGCACTTTGGACGACAGCCAATACTATTACTCTCCACATGACAACACCATGGCTACAGAATGTACTGAAGGTAGTGGTTTCTCGCCAACCTTTTTCAACAGAGTATTGAAGAGAGACGTGCTCTCATCATGGCATCCCACCAATACGTTTTTCACCTTTCCGCTTCTCAAGAGCAACTCTGCGTCTCGAATAGCCCACTCCAAAGAATGACTTTCCTGGGTATAAGTGACATTATAGCCATGGCAATGTGTCTTGATGGCGATATTGCTGCCTATTGTATTGTGAGTACTCTGCATGAAAAAGGTAGGTTTCAACATACCCTCACCTTCTTCCTTGATTTGCTCCATGAGGCGTTCGCTGTTCTCCAAACACCCATACGCCGTACCAGTGATAATGGAATCAGGCACTTCAATACCAGCTTGTTGCAAGGCCTCCAAGGAAGAAAGAAGAGAACTTTTCATGATTTTTCCCATGCGGCGAGCCTCTAAAGGTTTAACATATTTGCGAATATCCATCAACTGTTCCTCAGAAGTTATTTCCACTTTGGAAAGTACCTCTATCTTAGCATCCCTCATTATAGTGCTTGTGTTCTCCTTTGGATGCAAAGATATGACCAATGAAGAGTCGTTTCCACCGAAACCAAAGGAATTGCAGAGCACATTCTCCAAGTCTACATTTTGAGTTCCCATCGTTGGAAGAATACCATTCTCCATAGGATTTTTCCATCCTAAGTTGGCTGGCACGAAATGATGCTGCATGGCAAGGATGCAAATGACTGTTTCTATGCTTCCAGAGGCACTGGTGGTATGACCAGTAAATGATTTGGTACTTGATACCATAGGCATCTCGTCACCGAATACTCGTTTCAGTGAGACGCTCTCGCTTTGGTCATTATTAGGAGTACCCGTGCCATGCGCATTGACATATTGGATGTCCTTTGCCGAGAGATGCGCCATCGCCAAAGCCTCAGTCATCGCAAGATATGCTCCCTCGCCATTTTCCGAGGATGCAGTCTGATGGAAAGCATCACAGGCATTGCCATATCCCGTAAGATAAGCATGAGGGGTGACTTTTCTCAGTTGTGCCATTTCTTCCGATTCCAAGACGAGAAAGGCTGCACCTTCTCCGAGATTCAAGCCTGCACGGGTCGTATCAAAAGGGCGACACGGCTCATGATCGAGAATCATCAAGGAATTGAAGCCATTCAGATGAAAACGAGAAAGGGCCTCCGTTCCCCCAGCCACTACCAAATCGGCTTCTCCAGCCTTGAGCAATCGAGCACCCAACATAATGGCATTAGCAGCAGATGAGCAAGCGGTAGACAATGTTGTTACTTCATCAAAGATGCCAAAATGGTTTGCCATTAATTGTGTACTACTGCCACAGTCATGATGTTTCAAAAACTCAACATTTTCCTGTTTGTCTGTCTGGTCAAAACAAAGTTCAGTAATATCCATACCGCCCACTGTCGTACCAGACACAAGGACTATGCGCAAAGGGGTACCATCAGTCTTTTTTGTTTTAACATAAGCAGCATCTATCTTTGCCTCCTTCAAGGCTTGATCGATAGCTAACATACCCATCAGCGAAGTGCGACTCATCATTTGTCCTTCAGGAATACCAAGCATTTTTTTCATCTGCTCATTTGATAAGTCAACTTCTCCAACTGGCAGTTCATGATGAACAGACTGAAGATATTTCATCTCTCCAATACCAGTCTTACCATCAAGCAAGGATTCTAATACTTCTTGCTTGTTCAACCCTATTGCAGAGACAATCCCTTCACCAGTAATTGCGATATTCATCTTGAAATGTTTTCCTTTATTTCTTTCTGTTCTTACTTACATAGTCAGCAATGGTAGCCACGCTCTTGAAAATTTCCTTACCAACTGCAGGATTAGCCAACTTTATACCATATTTTTTCTCAAGTAAAACAATCAACTCCAATGCGTCTATGGAGTCCAAGCCTAAACCTTCCCCAAAAAGGGAATCGTTTTCATCGATATCATCTATGGTCATCTCCTCAAGATTCAACACCTCAATGATTTCTTCTTTCAATTCTTTAATCAATTCTTCCATTGTATTACTATTTATTTTTATTCGAATTATTTATAATTAATTTGATTCCACAAGAGCGAGGTCTGCCTCAAAGTGCTCCTCATCTTCGTAATCTACCCACCCGGTCAATACACTTTTAATATGCTTATCTTGGAATACTGTTTTTACTACATTTTCCATCTGTTCCTCATCTTTTGATGATAGGATGAAAAAAGATGTCTCCCCTTGATAGTGATTACGAATGGCAATCTCACCTGTCACGATATTTGGTAATGTATAGACAAAAACCGAAGGACTTGGATAATAATTGTCTTTGTCTTGTATTGACTCCAAGTATTTTTTATCTGACGAAATGGATGAAGAACGATTGAAGAATACTATCGCCCTATCATCGCATGCCTGAAAACGTTTTTTTCCCTCTATTTGCAACAGCAATTCGGAAGCAACGAACCCCAAACGACATAGTCCATCCATTTTGTAGAATTTTGGATAATCGTCAATTTCCTGCTTATAGAGACCTGTCAACAAGCTAGAACTCATATTTTTTAGCCTTAAAAAAAGTTGTTGTCCATCAACAACAACCTCATTGGCGGAGATTTTTACCTGATGAGTTTTTTTCAGAGCAAAGGGTACAGAACACTCTTTGGCAGACAAAATGCTGTTGTCCTTACTTACGAAGATAGTGGCATTACAACCGCCAAAACCAGACAACATCTTTATGAAAGAAAGTTTGTCGGTAGACCGATTATCTGCAGATATATCTATCTTACCAGAAACACCCGCCTCTTCATATCCACGAGTACCAATTATCGTATGATCATCAACAGCTTTCATACTCAAAATAGTCTCCAATACACCAGCAGCTCCCAGGGTATGACCAAAATACCCTTTTAAGGCATTTATAGGAATATCCGATAATCCTGCACGCTGAATGGCAATTGATTCCATCTGATCATTAAATAAGGTGGCAGTACCATGTGCATTAACAAACGCCAATTTATCTTTATCAACACCCGAGCAAGTTTCCTTCAATGCCTTATATAAGCCATCACTGGTCTTAGATGGGGCACTGATATGGAATGCGTCATTTCTAATAAAGCCATGCGAAATTTGCCAGATATTGCCAGTAAGTCGCAGAGGGACTTCCCTTGATAGCAATATGGTTGCTGCAGCCTCTCCTAGATTAAGTCCAAGACGTTCCATGTCGAAAGGACGGCACGGTTCTGAAGATAAAGCCTTAAGAGATTGAAATCCAGAAATAATAAAGCGGTCAGGACAATCACAGCCACAGACTACAGCATAGTCATATTTTCCTGCTGTCAACAAACGTGAAGCTAGAATCAAAGCCGACAAACCTGAAATACATGCATTACATACAACAATAGGTTTTGTGAAAATACCAATCTTTTGAGCTATGCTTTCAGCTACCTGACCAAGATAAATATGCTCATCACTATTTTTCCCCAACCTCTCAACTAGACCTTTGGTAGAACTAAGAATAAACACTACCTTCGAATGAGCAACATCTAGTTGTGATGTCTCTAAAGTCTTCTGAACAGATTCAAGTACAAGCGATTCAAAATCACGAGACAGCAAAGAAGCAACAAAGCCATCAGGGATATCATGGCTACCTTTTACAAAGGATTGAATCCCCGATTTACCACACTTCACCGCAAAATAATTGCCCTCAGAAGTATCACCTAAAGGTGAAATGATATTATCTGCTAAAACGTAAGCCATAGCTCCTTTACTCATCACTTTTCACATTCCAACGCTCCTTCCATTCTTGATAAAAAGGAGGATTATCCCATACCAGTTGATAATTCAAATCCATAAAAACTTGCACCGAATGACCTGTTGCTATCAAACTCTCGTCAATAGTGTCATGAATTTCGTAATCGAAGACTATCTTAGCAGCATCAGTTGGACGATAAATAATATCAATACGAGGTTGCATACCATACTTGATTGGTTTTTTATAGTGGAACGACAGCTCGACCAACGGGGCAAAATAGCCATGATCAAAGAAACTCATATATTCCAATCCATATTTTTTACCAAACGCCTCACGTGCATCCTCAAAATAAAGAGGATAAGAACCATGCCATACCACATTCATTGAATCTACCTCGCTAAAGCGGATGTCAAACACCTTAGTTTCCTTCAGTTCAATCATCATTATCTATCTAACAATTATCCATTTCCTTTACAGCAATTTTCATCTCTGTCGACACTATTATTTTGCCAGAGCATTTAATGGTAGCTTCAGCTAAGGTCATACCAAAGACTTCTTCTTTTACATTCACTTGTGTGGTCAAAACATCTCCAACCTTAGGATGGTCAATGATTTCGAAGTTGCGAACTGCCCCAATGAACCCCAATTGAATACCTTTCTTCAATATATATTTATTGACATAACCTATACGAGCAGCACAGGTCTGGGCAATATTCTCCATCAACCCTGATGCAGAGAAACAACCATTGTCAACAAAAATATTGTCCGATTTAATCTCTGTCTCCGTTATTGTACACTTGTGATTAAAATGAATCAGAGAACCAATCATTACGAAAGGTTCTTGTTGAGGTAACAATTCATGAATATCTATTTGGCGTAAATTCTGTTCCGTAGGATTTTCTGTATCAAAATCTATCATACTTCTTATCCGTCATGACGTTTTTCATGACCAAAAATCAAAAAAATTATACCATTGCAGTGGATATTGGCGAACTCTTAATTCCAATTCAGCCGCATATCCATCGGCTAATTGTTGCATCTGAACTTTGCGAGTAGCCTCCTTTGCATAAGAGATAGGGGTTACATAGACAGTATATCCCAAAGCAGAAGTTCTCATCACATTGACAGCTATAACATTTAACTTCCTAATCGTAGCCACAGAGAAGGGTCCCTGCGGTAGATGTGCTTTACGTCCAAGAAAGTCAACTTCCAACGTTTTTGATGCTCCAAAAATACGGTCGGCAGGCATACTTACTATCTCGTGATTGCCAAGTGCTTCATTAACAAAGAAAAGATGACTCATATCAGACTTAACAGGAATCATGCGGATGTTATTTTTTCCTAGTCTCTCCTGCCGTCCTTCCATCACCGTAGCTTTCTCGCCACCAAAGACCAAGGCATTAAAACGTTTAGTTTTTGCCACCAGCGAATAGCCTGCCACCTCATAGCAACCAATATGCGAACTAAGAATCACGAAACCCTCTTTCTGCTCAGATAGTTTTAAGTAGTTCTCGTACCCATCAATCTTTATATCGAAATTTTTACCTGCAAACATTGCAAATCGGTCTATTACCACAGTACCAAACAAGCAATGGTTCGCATAAGTACTCCAAGCCGCATGTAGTCTGCTATACCCTAACCGCTTGCGAAAATAGCGATATGCCATTGTACGACTATGGTTGGTATTGATAAGCAGACATACTGGCATAATAAAGAGGGAGACAAAGAGGTACAGTGCCCGCACATCCATCACTCTTAAAGAGTTGACCAATTGGCGATGCATCCAAGCACTGCCGAATGTCGTATTCTTCACTTAGCCTACCTTACTCTCAATATAGTCGCAGAACTGGCTAAGGGTTACAACCCCCTGCATTTCCTCTGGCTTAATCTTGAAACCAAAGTTCTTCTCCACGATAACAACAATATCAACGAAGTCAAGACTATCAATACCAAGATCGTCCTTCAACTTTGCTTCTGGTGCAATTTTCTCTTCCTCAATTTCCAAATCCTCAATGAGGAAATTTCTTACTTTTTCTTCAATTACGTTTCTTTCCATTTTTATTTATCTAATTATTTAAGTTTTACTTCTAATATTGTATGTCCTTGACCTATACCATCATGAGTAGCCACAACTTTCAATCCGGCACGTTCTATTTGCTTTATCATGTCATCAGAATGATACATCTTGCTATTACCATTTGCCATTACCGTGAAATAAACACTTGTCATAGTCAAGCAGAGCGATGCCGGTTCATATTTTTGGCGATCCCAGAAGGTTTCCATTATATATAAGGTGGTATTCTCGTTCATCACCTTTGCTGCACGGGCAAGAATGCTATAGATTTCTTCTTCGGAGAAACAGTCCAAGAACTGGCTCATCCAAATGGCATCCCATTTTCCTGCTGGCAATTCATTTTTCTCTTCCAATATATTGGTTGGGTAGCCTTCTATTCTGTCAGCACCCGTTTTACCATCTATATTTTGTTTCATCATGCCGATTTGTCCAGGAAGATCCACGATTGTGACGTTTACATCCTTATCATAGTTAACACAACGAAGCGCAAAGCGTCCTGTATTGCCACCGACATCCATCAAGTGTTTAGGCTTTTTGCTAAATACAATCTCCAAAGCAGTATCGAATGAGTGGTCACTATAGAAATGATCAAAACCAAACCAACTTTTCTGTACTTGTGGCTCGAGTTTGGAAAGTCCTTCATAGATAGTAGTCCAATCACCGAGAGTCTTCAGTCCTGCTGGTTTACCTTCTTTAAGAGCCTCCTCAAGATAGAACATTCCACGGTAGTTGACATCATGATTGAAGTCGATGTTGACTCGTGTGGCAGGGTCATTGAGCAAGAACCATCCAGTTTTTGAAATCGTATAACGGTCAGTTGCCTTATCGATTAAGACTGTACCTGCACTGAGCGATGCCTCCAACAGAATTTTAAGCGCATATTCCGGCAATTTTGTCTTCTGCTGTAATTCGGCAAGAGTCAAGCCGTCTGTGCTATCACGCAGTTCATCCAAAATTCCCCACTTCACCATGAGTCGGGAAACTTGAAAAATAATTGGTCCCCAAGCGATATACTCCGCTTGACGTTGTGCCTCACGAGCAGAAAGCTGTTCTTGTGTGTATCTGTCGCTTTCGGATTTAAATAAATTCATTTTAGAGCTTTTCTGATTTCTGTGAAATATAAGCTTTGCATTAACTAATGCTTACGTACAAAAACTAATTTATACTCTTTAGGTTGCTCTGTACAAGACAACCCAAAGAGTTATATTTCAATTACTTTGAACCAACAAAGTTGAAACCGATATTGAAAAAGAACAGACCAGACTTAGATGAATATCCATCTTCACCCCAATTCTTCAAGCCGAAATCATAGCCTATGCTTGCATAAGCACGACCATAGTTGAAGCCAGTACCGAGACGCAAACCATAATCTAAATCATCGTTTGGACCATCAAAAACTTGAGAGATAAAACCACCAAAGAAAGGCTGAATAGACATTTTATCATTCAAATAGTAGTGGTAGCTTACTACAATAGGCATTTCTATTGCCTGATTATTCGTTGATTCATCATCATAATAATATTCATCAGGAATATCCAACTTATAACCTCTATTCACATAATACAAACCAGACTCAAGATACAATGGAATTGGAGCTACTTTAAAATCAACAGCGAATCCACCCATCGGAAAGATCTTAGATTTTATGCCATCTCCAGAATAAGAAGATGCAGAAACTCCTCCACGAATACCGAAGTGAACACGTGGTTTCTCACTCAGCAACTGCGCATTTACCGTCATAGTTGAACCTGCAACCAACATCAAGGCAACTACAGCCATTTTTTTAATACTCTTTTTCATAAGCCTAAAAATTTAATATTAATAATATGCAAACTATTTATGACAGATAGCCAATGATAGAATTAATCAATTCGGTCTGCCAATAGTTCACCGTAAATTTCTCCAGCAGCCTCAAAGCCCTGTTTTAACAGTCCGATGTAATCACCAAAGTGACCACCTTTTGATTTCATCTGCATAATCTGAACAACTTTTCCCGTAGCTGTTTCTACAATCATATAGTCTGCTAACGTATTTCCGTTATCATCTATTTTCTTCAATGCCACTCTGAGAGTATATTTGTTTCCCTGCTCGGTAGTGCCACGTAGACGAAGTTTTTTCATTTCCTTGTTCATTTTGGAAATAAAGATAGAAGTAAGACTCGGCTTGTAAGTATTTTCCCACTTATCAGCAAAGTTACTATCCCGCTCTCTTTTATCAGCGCTCGTAGCCATATATTTCACGAAATCTCGCTCGCTATTATTGATAATCTCACATTTTGAAAAATCCAGATACACGCTCAATGCACTTTCATTTTTCAGACATTTAGCATCACCGCCTACAGAGTTCTTTATTTTTAAGTTAGAAACGGCATTCAACACTGTCTTAGGCACTTTATTACCTTTTATCACTTCCTTCTTACGAGCTGAAGTTGGTTCAACTTCAGGTGCAACACTCTCAAACTCTTCGTTCTCCTCAATTTCAACTGGGGTCTTAGTTCCTTTCTTCACGTAGATGACCTCAGTTTCATTACCATCCTCATCCACCTCTATATACTTCACTTTACGTGTTTTTGGAGTAGCAGCAGTGGAAGTTACTGTTGCAGTATTTTTCAACTGAGAGTTAGGTTTGCGAACAGATGCCCCTTTACGAGAAACGGTACCCTTGCGAGCTGAGACTCCCTTACGAACTGTTGAAGCAGAACGTGTTGAACTTTTTACTACAGCATTACTTGCAGTTGCTGCTGTTTCAACAGGTGCTTCAACCACTCGCTTCACAACCTTTTTCGTAGGCTTAGCTATCGCACCACAATATTCTACGCTACCAGAAGCATCCTTTGCTAACTTGAATATATTGCTTGCCAACTCAAAATAGGTCATGCCTAAGCGTACTGTCTCAGATGGGTGTCCTAACCCCTTTACCTCATCAAACACCATTCGGCAGACATACTGACCAGCCTTCACATCAATAACATCACAACGACCTTTCATGATTACTCCACCGGCCTTGACACTAGCAAAAGGATTAAAAGAACTGCCTCCGTTACCCATATCCATATAGTCAACATAGATAACCATCTTATACTTGGCATCAGTTAAATGCCTACCAATTTGCATTCCTTTTTTATTTTTCTTATTAAATCGGACTACAAAATATTCTAAAGCCTTATCTTGATCTTGTGGCCAGTCACGTACAAAATCTTCTCCTCGACTCTTCAAATAAGCGTCCAATGTCTGATCTTTGACCATAGTCTTAGAATAGTCCACAACAACAAGAGCCAGAGATGTCTCATTGAAAACAACAGGATTACCTGCATTGACTGTCACTGGATTGCCTGCATAAATTCCTACGACAGACAACAATAACATTACAATAGATAATAATCTTTTCATAAACGATATTTTTTATTACACTTAACTTTATGCCTATCTGCTTGTTGATTTAATGACATTGTCGCTTACTTAAAACATTTTACAACAAAAGAAGCGATACTTTTTGCAGAATCTTCATAACCATCTCCCCATAAATTACTCATAGTTCCCCAATGGCCACCTGATCCAGAAATCTGAAATTTAACAAGTATATTTCCCAATTCATCCAACATGTAACAATAATTAGTATTATCACCTTTCATCGACACACTTACAGGTTTAACCAGCAATGTATATTTTGCATTGCCGTTAAGAGTAACAAATGCCCCTTTCTTTGACAATTTATTATTCAAAGATTTAATTACTTTTTCTTGGACAACAGGTTTCAATTCATTTTCAAGTTCTTTTTTTGCATCATACTTAGGCTGAGAGGCTTGCCGGTATTCCAGCCAATCTGCGATAGACTTATTGTCAATCTTCGTTTCAGAAAAATCTATTTTAAGATTGATTTTGTTTACACCTTTTAAAGAAGGTTTTGTACCCTCCAGAATTTTCTGTGCACCCATAGGCAATGTTACCATAATTGCAGCTAAAAACAATAGAAATTTTCTCATAATTATTTTTTAATAAAACAATATTCTTAGATTTTTTTTATCACCAAAGCAGAATTGGTACCTCCAAATCCGAAACTATTGCTCAAAACTGTATTTATTTCTGTATCATAAGTCTTGGCTGCTATATTTAATTTCTCGGAATACTCATCAGGATTTTCAAAGTTAATGTTAGGTGCCACAAAATTATTTTGCATCATCAAAGTGCTGTAAACAACCTCTGAGGCTCCAGCCATCCAACATTCATGTCCTGTCATACCTTTAGTCGATGATATTAAAGCATGTTTTCCATTGAACATACGGTTGAGAGCTATCGCCTCATACATATCACCTTGATGTGTGCTGGTAGCATGGGCATTGATATAATCGATATCGTCTTCCTTTACTCCTGCCATATTGAGCGCACGGGTCATGGCTATAACACTACCATCATCAGACGGCTGACTGATACCGCCACCATTGCTTGAAAAACCATAGCCAACGACTTCTGCAAGAATATTAGCACCACGAGCCTTAGCATGCTCATACTCTTCCAAAACCAAAGAGGCAGCACCACCGCTTGGTATCAGACCATCTCGGTCACGGTCAAAAGGACGACTCGCTTTTGTCGGCTCGTCCATACGAATAGAAAACGCACCGAGCGCGTCAAAGGAAGCCATAGAATAATAATTGGTTTCCTGAGCACCCCCACATAGTACAATATCTTGTAAACCTTGCTTTATCATCATAAAACCTAGGCCAATGGAATGACTTCCACTTGCACAAGCTGAACTGACAGTAAAGTTAACCCCTCTAAGGTGGAAAATTGTACTGAGATTCATATTAACTGTGGAATTCATAGACTGAAAGATAATACCATAGCCAACATGGCAGAATCATGCTTCTCATCCATAATTTTCGAAGCTTCAATTACAGGTTTTGCAGAAGAATCATTACCAAAAATACATCCAACTTCATTGTTTAGCAAATACTCATCAGAAATTTTAGCTTGATTAAATGCTTGCAGACTAGACATATAAGCATATTTTGCCTCTTCTGACATTCCTGCGCGTGTATGACGGTCAAGCATCTTCTTTGTTATGACAGGTTCCTCAACAATGCCAGTCAACGCTGAACGGTAACCATATGTTAAACGTTCGGGCTGTACGCCTATACCTGATTTTCCATTATATAATGAATTCTTGACCGTTTCTAGGTCAGTACCAAGGCATGACCAAATACCCATACCTGTAATTACGACTCTTCTTTCCATTACTTATTATACCTTAATTATATTATGAATGATTGGAATGTAATATCGATTATGTATAAAGACCACCATTTATACTGATTACCTCACCAGTGATGTAGGCTGCGTCATCCGAAACCAAGAAGCCTACCAATGCTGCCACTTCTTCTGGTTTTCCAAAACGTCCTACAGGTACTAACTTTTTAAGTTCGTCCTGTGGCAAATCCTTAGTCATATCTGTTTGTATGAAACCTGGAGCCACTGCATTCACTGTGA
>ERZ1034901.644-NODE-644-length-27204-cov-7.985966_pt1 | contig 27204 bp, 43 predicted proteins | sample MGYA00520628_ERZ1034901 | MGnify/ENA primary metagenome ERZ1034901 (study PRJEB33766, sample SAMN09781783) | gut metagenome | biome: gut microbiome | host: Homo sapiens | place: Madagascar | study: EMG produced TPA metagenomics assembly of the PRJNA485056 data set... | reverse complement strand
TCGTTTCAATCCCTCGGCACCTAAAGTGTTGTAGGCATTTACCCACTTTCGAATGGTAGAATCTTGTGGGATTCTGTACTTCTGAGCCAAATAGCGATACCCACCATTTCCGTTAAGATAATCATTCACAACTTGCATTTTAAAATCAAAACTATATTTAGACATGAAAAAATTGAAAGTGACAGCCTTTCCTTATCCCGAAATGAAATTCTCCGGAAACGCAAAAAGCGCCCAGTAGAAAATACCGAGCGCTTGGCGATTAGATTTATTCTCTTTTAGTCAAATTAGGTCAGATTCAGACAAACCGTTTTCACGAAAAAGGACTCTTGGAAATGTATATATAACCATCCCCTTGGCAGCTCAAAATTGCGTCTCGGTTATCCTATTAACCCATAAACCCTCCTTTTTGGGGGTGGTTATCCAACCATTTAACCCATAGAAAACGGGTTAAAAGAGGCTTCGTTGTGTCAAATTGCGTCAAACCATTTGAAAAAGAAAAACCCCGAAAACAACACGTTTCCGGGGTTTGTTTGTTGCGTTGAATTAGCGCTTGGAGAAATACACAACCGTCAACCATGCGCCTTGTATGCGCCATTGTGTGGTGTTGGTGTGTTTTTCACTTTATTTAGCAAAAATTCACAAGCTACATTCACATAACGTTCCTTTTGCATTACTCTGCTTCAAGCTGTTTTTCACGATCGGCAATTAAGGCTTTCAGCTCTTGCAAATCTTCAGCCGTTGCCACATCTCGAATGAATGAACGGGCGCGGCTTCGATGCGATAAATACTTTCGACGTTCTGGGTTTTTCTCTCTCCAGCGCTTGTCTGCTTCTGGATTATAAACCGCTTCGCGTTTTTTCTTTTCTTCGCTCATAGATACAACACCCCAGCCTTTATTTTTCCAATTTCTTCTTTAACAATTTAATTGCTTCTACTTTTTTTACAATTAGAACAACCATACTCACAATGAGAGCAACTTTTACACAAAGAACCAACATTGTCATAACCGCTAGCCAATGTTATACTGGAAATATCCCCCGAAGGGGGAGCGAGGATGTTATTCATCCCCGCCTTTGTTTGAATCCTTGATTTTCGCTTTTAACTCTAACTTGAGAACCTTCACTTCTAAGTTAGTTTTGCGAATTTCAAGGATTATTAAAATTGTGGCTAAAACAGACATTAACCATTCCAGTTTATCCATTGGCACTTCACCTCCCTTCCATGATTATACTATATCATATTGTTAACACTATGTCAAGCATTTTTCCCGATTTTTTCGCCAAACCAACGCAAAACAAGGCGTTTATTTTGCGTATTTGCACACAATAAAGCACAGGTAATGCAATAAGTCGCGTCTTCCATTATCTCAGCAAATACCACGCAAATATTGCCAAATCGCTATTTTCGCGCATAAAAAATAAGCCTAGCAAGGTAAATCACCCTGCTAGGCTTTTCTTGTCTCTATTTGCTCAACCTCACTAACACCGCCGCTAGTTCCTCACGAGTCACCTTGTCGTGTGGTCTAGTGCCATCGAGCAATCCCATCTCATGCGCCTTATCCCACACATCCTTTGCCCATGCGGACGGTGCGTTTGCATCCACACTAGGTTTGCCGTCGCCCTGCATCAATTCAAGCGCCCTGTCGTGGATATAGTCTAGCTTGCTATAGTACTTGCCCGGGCATGCTGTAGGACTAAAATCCTTGTGCCCATAGATAGGCAGCTCCCCAAACACCTTGTACAGATATGCCACAAGCTCACACACCGTCCTGAGATGTCTGCGTCTGACATCTCAGGACGGCATTCAATGCCGATGCTGGTTAGGTTTGCGCCCCAATCGCCTGCATGGTATGCCGTATCACTCAGATTGACAAGGCAAGCTACACGCCCACCTTCCACGACATAGTGGGCTGATGTCTGACAGTTCGGGGATTCAAACCATGCACAAACGCCGTCAAAGGTCTGTCCCTCAGCGCCCCAGTGGTGGATGATGATTTTATCAACGTTATATTGTACACCGTTACTCATGCGCCCTACCATGTAGGCGTTGGCGTTATAATTCGTCAAATATTCGTATGCCATATTATCGCCCTCCTTTGGGTTTATCGCTCAATCCTGCTGTAGTTGGGTCTACGAAGACCGCAAGCACCGCTAATGCCATGGTGCAGAGTTGGAATGGATTGCCCAACACTGCAAGCACGGCATCCCACACGGCTTGCCAACTGGTAAACATAGTCGGGTCAATGCCAATTGCTGTCAGTGCGATTGATACAAGCCCAACCCAGAACCATGGATTCTTCATTCTATCGTTCATTGCAAAAATCCTCCCTATCTTCAATTTTTAGCCCTTTAACGCGCTTATAATATTCATCCCCTACCGAGTTACCTTTAAGCGCATTATAGGCGGTGTGTAGGTCTGTGAGCATGTCCAACTGTACGGGAGTGACGTACCCTTGGTCAAAGCATTTGTGGCTCTCTTCCTTAATGCGATACCGCCCTAATGCCCTTAGCATGTCTTTGATTGGCTTGAGCGCGGTAAATGCGCTCGTGAGATAGCCCAATACCGCACCTAGCACGATGGGGATTAAATAGTCTAGCGCTACTATTAAGATGTGTTCCATTCGTCCACCTTCTTTATTTATTTAATGCGTCATTAGTCTACAACCTGCCACCCTTGCGGATAGGCGTCTGGTGCCCATACGTTGCCGTTGATGGTAGACTCGTACACCTTGCCATTATAGGTCACACGGTCGCCTACCTTGTAAGCATCGTGCCCACCCGTCGGTTGCTTCCACTCAGGCGGTTGTTCTGATGGTTGCTCAGGCTCAGGCTGTGGCTCTGGTGTCTGGTCAGGAGTAACCGTACCGCCACCATCGCCATCAGTCGCTACATCCTGCCATCCTTGCGGATAAGCGCTAGGTGCGTGCACGTTGTTATCAATAAGAGAACGCCAAACCTTGCCACCCTCGGTGCAGCAGTCGCCGACCATATACGGTGAAGTTGATAGTGCAATAAATGGCAGTGCCTTGGATGGGTCGGTTGACCATTTGAAGCCCCATTGCGCCGGTAATTCCTCAGGCTCGCCCGTGTAGATGGTACTGTCATAAACTTGCAAGAGCTTGACCACACGCCCTGCACTTGATTTGCACACAAACCCAACAGGACGCTCAAGCATGTTCATCTTGGCGCATGCCGCCTTGAAATCGGGGATTTTCTCCTCTTCGGAATAAAGTGCCGTGCCGTCCATCTCTGCACTACGTTGTTGCAAATCCTTAGCGTCTGCAACGCCTTTCTGGTATACTGCATCGATATATAATTGATTATCCATATTGATTCACCCTCAAGTTAAATACTGTTTACACCTGCGTTATAGGCGGCTTGCAACACCGCCGCTGATATACCGTTCATCTTGATAAGCGTCTCGTAAGTAACATCATTATCAGATGTATCTATTACAACTTTGTCGATATTATCAAACCACGAAACACCGTCATGCGAGAACAATGACACATCACCGCCATTGCATGACATGAAGAATGTATTGTTTGCGAAAGACACACAATCTGCAACTCTGATGTGTGGCTGCCCTAACATATCACCGCCAATCCCGAACCAATATTTTGTCGCTGTGTCAATATCTGATAGGTTATTGACGAATACGGTGAAGTATGAATATCTGGAACTGGTGAGTTCACTGCTGAACGCTTGGAATATTAGAATATACTGACCGTTTTTATAGGTGCCACCCAAAATCTTATAACCATATGGCGAATTAAGTTTTTGCCAGCTTCCTGATTTGTCAAAGTAAAATACATCATCTTCGTACCCACTTGTAGATTGGCACGTCACAAAAGCGATACCATTTATAACCTTAACTATCTCATCGATGCTGTCCGCATCAACGTTCGGAAATGCTTCGTACCAGTTCTTAAAGTTAGATGATTTATACACTGATTTATATCTTGCTAATAAATACGTTCCGCTTTGCTCGCAGAACACCAGAGCCGGTAAGTTGCCGATGCTAAGAGGTGACTGGCCTACCTTAGTCCACGTTTTCCCATCTGTGCTTGTTAGGAAATAGTAATAATTCGCAGAATCTCGAAACGTCAAAGCGAATTCTTTACCGTTGAATACGGCGTTTGTGACAAACTTAATGTACACACTACCCGAAAGCTCGTATACATTATGCTGTGTCCAGTTAACGCCGTCTGTACTCAATTGCGCAACTACCTGCTTGTTGTTGTCGCTCGATATATGCGCAGTGATAAACATACCGTTGCCATATATTATATTTGGTCTATGGTCGTCTTTCATGCTGAACGATTTCTTGACCCAACCCGCGTTCTCGCTTCCAACATAGAATGATTTATCGCTGGCAACTCGTTTAATATCACCGCTTGATATGTATATGCCGTTAGCGTATATTACATTTTCAAACACTGAAAAGCTATTACTTTTACATATTTTCGAGTCTTTTAAGAACAGCGCGTCTGGATATATAGCGTCAATCTTGGCGGGGTAGTCTCTTAGCTTAGTACTCTTAGAAATGCTTACCCTCTTACGCTCAATCGCTTGCCTGATTTGCTCTTTATAGGCGTTTGTAGCATTTAATTTATCAATAAGAGCGCCCATATTAAATCACCTCGCCATTGATTTGGTCAGCAAGCGTATTTGCAGCAACAATCGCTTGCTTTACATCTGCAACGTCAGACTTAACACCGCCCACATCTGTCTTGACTGCTGCAATGTCGTTTTTTACAGCGGTAAATTGTGTGTCAAGCGCACCGGGAATACCAGACACGCTCGCGTTAACCGCGCCGATGTCATCCTCAAGCGTGTCCAAAACTCCCTTTAGTGCGCTTAGTATCTTCGTATAATCCATCTACTTTACCTCCCTTTGCCATCCATTTCTGGTCTCTGTGTCAATAATAGTTACCACCTTATCACCAATCGTGATAGTGCTCGTCCAAACGGCAAAACTACCGTTGCGACTCTCTACGTCCACCTTGCGTGCCACCTCGTGACCGCTTGCATCCGTGATAACGCTTGTCCATGTATCCAAGCCATCCTGCGTTGTAAGCGTGTCGGTGGTGCGATTGCCGGGAACTCCTGCAAGGTACTCGAAGGTGCCGATAGCCTCTTCGAGCGTGTCGAAGTTGCGATTGAACGGCTCCGGAGATGCAGGGTCTCCGAGGTCCGGCTTCTCTAATCCTAAAATTTTCGTCTTAATCACTGAATAACCTCCAATCCGTAGCCATTTGCCCACTCTGCAACCTTAGCCTGCACGACTGGGTCGTCATAGTTCTCAGCGTCGTGGATGGTCGTACCTTGCACTGCTGCATTCGTTGCGCTCCACTTGCCGATATACGGCAGGTAATAGACTTCGTTAGGCGACCATGCCACGTTCTCGTTCATCATGCAGCGGATGCGTCGGATGTTGTCTCGACGTTCGGAGAGCGAGAGATTGCCGGCTTGAATACCGAGCTCTGCTTCGATATCCGGCAGCATGGTGATGGTTGTCGCAAGATTGAGCGAGTCCCTAACTACCAGCAGGTAACTCTCTACTCTTGACAGCACCGCACCGCCCATCTTGCAGCAGTTCTTAATTACCTCGCTCTCGCGCTCGTACCACGGCATGAGGTTGAGCATCTCCGCCGCCCAGTCACGAGTACCGGCAACCGTGCTAACTTCGATATCGATATCCAACTCGGTCGGATAGATGAGAGGCGAGCGCACTCGAACTTGAGCGGAGAGGGTATCGCCGTCGAAGATGAGCTCCGTCTTAGGTGCCATGTCTCCCCATAGGTTATTGGCGACCATCTGCCAGTTAGTAGATGGTACGGTCTGCCAGTCTCGTGTGGTGCGGTCGTAGGCTTCGCGAGGTCCGGCGAGCTGTTGCCATGTCTCGTTCCAGACTTCTATGTAAGCATGATCTCGAGCCATCTTAGATTGCTCCCTTCACGCGCACGATGAAGTAGTTCGCCGGAATAATGAACGTGTTTCCCGTCCCCACCGCTTGCGCAGTGGTGAGCGCATTGCGGTAGACCATCTCGCCGTTGTTGTAGATAGCAGCATAGCGCACGGTGCCCCATGGTGCTGTGGCAATTGGGAACTCTACTGCGTTAACGTTGGTGCTCTGCCCCTTGTTCGCTACTGCGAACTCTACCGGCATACGTTGATAGCCACCACCGGATACTTCAGTATTCTCATCAATAAGCAGCCCCATCTTCACGTCGCTGCCATTAGCAAGGAACAGGTCTACAACTTCATTCGCTTTAGTTACTACAATAGCCATGTTCTCACTCCTCTCATCCTACCGTTACGTTGATATCGCCGATGCTTAGCAGCTTACTGCCATCTGTTGCACTCAGTGTATATACAGGCTTCGAGCCATCGCCGACTGTGATGTCGTTGATGTTGTCCATGTTCGCCACCTTCTCCACTACGTTGATAACTTCCCATACTGATAGGTCGTTCCGCACGTAGTTCGGGTCTGGATACGTCTTGATGTGACGCTCTAATGCTTCCTTGACGGTAGCAGCGAGAGAGTCGTCCGTCTTCTTCACCTTGATGCCAATAGACACCGCTTCGGCGGTTGGAGCAGTGACAAGAATGTTGAAGCCGTAGAACAGATTACCGGCAATGTGTGCCTGCAATGATGTAATCAGCTGCTCACTTGCTGGCTCGTAATTGTTATCCAACGCGTACACGGTGATGTTGCTGCTTCCCTTATTGCCTGCAATACGCACCTGCCCAATACCATCGACCTCAGCACTCCACTCTCTGAGCGTACTGTCGTTGAGGTTGTAGGGAAAGTGCTGCAAGTGCCAGCGATAACGGGTGCGGAATGCATCATCCGTCTCCTCGTCCACGCCATTGATGAGTGGCTTCTCATTAGTTACACCGGTAATATTGACCAACGTATTGGTAACAATCTTATCAATTGCGCCTGCCGCGAAATAGCCGATATTGCCGACCTTAACGGCTTGCACGTCAATATTGACCGTGCCGCCTTCCTTGATGGTGTCGCCCCACAGCGTTGCGAACTGCTCGTCGCCTGCCGCTACGAGCGTGCCCTGTGGGATGTACGCGCCTACCGTGCCGGTAAACGTAACCTCGCCCTCCGCACGCTTCGCAAGCCTGCGAGTGAGCTTGCAATAGTCGCCGATAAACGCATCCAACTCTCTGCCCCGTCTATTATTGATATCCATGGCATCATAGACGAACCTAGCGCCAATCATGAGCTCGTTGCCAAGTAAGGCAAAGGCACTCGCTTCTTGATAGTAGAGTGTGTTTTCTGAACTGTCCTCGCCTTCTGGCAGCGCATCGAGTGCAGTCTGCAAAAGGCTCTCGTATGTTGGTAGTCCAATATCAGATGGCAATTTTAACGACCTCCTCTCTTTCGTCATAAATAGTTGTAATCGGGATGGTTAGCTTCAACGTGCCACGCACAAGCTGCACATCAATGCTCCCTATGCTCTTGATGTAAGAGCCCAAGTTGGTCTCCAGTGCCTCGCGAGCAATGCGACGAGCTTCGGCTTCAGTGAATCCTTTACTGTACCCTTTGCCGATAAGTGACCAAAGGTCTGAACCATAGCGAGGTGTGTGGATGATCTCGTGCTCTTGCCATGTCTTGAAGAGCTTCCAAATCCACACCTTGAGTGCTTCGTTCTCGTACACCTTGTACATCTGCCCTGCGCTGTTGCGTGCAAATTCGTAGCTATCAAAGTCCCACGCCCACTCTGAGGCAATAGGCAGCTCCGTCACTCGCTGCACGCTGACCGGAGTTGTGAATGGAATGATATCCGGCATCTACTTCACCACCTTGCATAGAACGATGAGCTGTTGCTTGCCTTCTAGTTGCACGACCGCCACGTTATCGCCTTCCTTGATAGCAGCCTGATGTGTGACTGTTGCCGTAATGGTCCCGTGAGGATATGGTGCTGCGATGACCACATTCTTCTCCTCATGCTTCAGCAGCTGCGCATTGATGAGCGTTTGTCCCTTTGCTTGCTCGTACTGGAGACCGCCAAGCGATACCACAACAGGTTGCACGCTCACCACCTTAGCGAGCTGCACATGTCTAGGTGCATCCGGCACATGGTCGTCAAGTGCGTCCCAGAATACCTGCTCCCATGCCTTCTCTCTCATGCTCTCGCCTCCTTCTACTCGCTACCAGTGAGCCACACGTAGCCGTTTTTACTAAATATAGGCCCCGGGTCTATCCAACCCCATGGGCTGTGCAATTCTAAATGCAAGTGCAGACCGTTGCTATTTCCCGAACTTCCACAGCCACCTATAACTTGTCCCTTCTTGATGGCTTGTCCGGCTCTAACATTGATGGAATTAAGATGCGCATACCTGCTCATCCATCCGCCACCATGGTCAATATAGACACTGTTGCCATAGCTCCAGTCTTCAACGCCATTCCCGGCGACTTTTACAACGCCATCCAAAACGCTTACTACAGGCGTCCCCCACTTAGAGTTAGGTGGCTGGAAATCACGAGCGTGATGCGTATGTCCAGGATAGGTAAACGCGCTGATATTCCTCGCATTAGGCAATGGGTACGCCAGAGCATACATCCCTGCATAGATAGGCATCATGGATGTATTAGCCGTTCCTGTCGCTCCTGCTGTCGAACCATTAGCAGGACCAGCGGCAGGGATTTGCGTGTAATTCTTCCACTTGTTATAGAACGACTGCGCCGCTGCAATGCGTGCGCTCATGTTAACAACACCGGCACGCTCGAAGCACGTCTGGAAGATACGAGTAGCCTGTGCGACGTCTGTCAACTTCTTGAATCCTTCAAGACCACCGCAGTATTGATTCATGAGTTGCACACAAGTGGAGTCGCCACCCTTGAGTTCATACATGAGGTAGTTGAGCTGACCCTCGACGGTCGTGTAGTCTTGCCCGTTACGTTGGCACCAGTTGATGAGGTTCGTTCTGCGTGCGTAACTCCATTGGCATAGGCCATAACCTACACCGCTACCATATTCTTGAATGGTTGCATTGAAGCCGCTTTCTTGCTCAATATTTCCCATAACACCACATGCAGCTGCAGCGCTAAAACCTTGCGCACGCAGGAAGTTATAGACTCGTTCCTGCACGGTATTGCCACCAACGCCTGTAGCACCAGTAGAACCATCGGTTGCTTGCTCAACTTGCCCTGCCGTCACTTGGTCCATGATGTTCTCAAAAGCAATGTCAAGACTCATCGTGTGAAGTCCGTTTTCGAACTTGTGTGTGTCGCTGTCGATATAAAACAGCCCATCTAGTCCTGTAACTGGTTCGCTAACAACAACCGCTGTTCCTGACACGCATTCAGTGATGCCTAGTCCTTCAACGCTTGCAGTGAGTTCGATGTCCTTGAGTAGTGCCTTTGCTGACACCTCCACAGACTCGCCTCCGCTTTGCTTATAAATCGCTTGCAAGATGCCCGGGAAGTCTTTCTCTGTGTCAAGTTCAAAGGTGCCGACCTCAGTGCCGTCCGAGCTGTACGCCTTGACTCGGTTAACCGCATTCAAGCTTGAGGAGTGGAACTTCGCCTCGCTGAGCTCTCGCTCGCTACTGAGTGCGTACTTGTAGACAACCTCGCCCTTCTCTAGGACGTTGAGTGCATCGTTTTTGAAGGTAAGGTAGTACTGTTTGCCATTGCTCTGACTCGTGAGCGTGTAGCCGGTCATGATGATGTCATAGAGGCTGTCGTTGTCATGAATACGCTGGTAGCTTTCGCCTGATTGCACTTCCTTCAGTGGTACATTGAAATCCTTGCAAACTTTGCGCACAACGTCCTCCGGCTTTTCATTAGAGATGTTGTACTTGCCTTTGGACTTAGTCAGGAAGATGCCGCCATCGTAGCATATGTATGAGATGGTCTTGTCATTGATAGACCTATCCACGTCCATCACGTAGCCTCGGAACACCTCTACGCCATTAAGGAAAAACTGCACGGTGTCGTGCATCTTAACCTCGAAGTCTGGGAAATGATAATTATCATCGCTCACAACGTGGATATCGAGCTTACGCGCCACGTCGTTCTTGCTCCCGCTCCACGTGAGTTCAGTCACCAACGAGGTGATGTCGTAGCGGTTGCAATAGACGAGTATTTCCTCGCTCGTTGGCACGTAGTTGTGGTTCTTGCCCCACGCCTTTTCCTCTTCGGTGAGGCTGCCTATAAACGCGTCCTGATCTCCTTCGAGGTCGACGCGGTCGTATTCAGTTGTCGCCATCTACGCACCTCCTATTCTGGGTAAGTCACGAGGATAATCTTCTGCCCTGCGATGCCCTTGAGGCTGTTCGGGTTGTCAATCTTATCCCTATTTGCTCGGTAAATGTCCTCCCACTTTGAAGCATCACCATATTTAGCCAACGCAATGCCAGTGAGTGTATCGCCAACTTTGACAACATACTCATCAACATCTCTATACATTAGCGATTGAGCACTCTTTTCAGTAAGTGCAGCATTGGCACCTGCAATCTTCGGTAGCTTCAGCTTCTCACCCTCGATGTACTTCAGGCTTCGATAAGGGTCTGTAATAAGGTCCTTGTTTGCCTTATAAATTTCTTCCCAGTACCTAGAGTCTCCATATACCGCCTTCGCAATGCCTGTCAGCGTATCGCCATAACGCACTGTCCATTCGGTATCCTCGCTATGGCTTCCTGCCACTGCTGTGTCGAAGTTTGTTCCTTTGAACGTTGCAAGTTTTGGCGATTCTAGGAATACATATTCAATAAGTTCAAGTGCACAGTCCACGTTATTCGTCCCATCTTGCACGCCATAGGAGAACGTCTTGATTAGCATCGCCACGTTGATGGTCGTTCCTGTAATGATGAGTCGGATAGGTCTGCGTGTTGCCTTCCACTTTTTGATGAGCTCCACGCAGTCCCATGGGTCCTTGATGTCGTGGTACTGAAGGAAGTAGTAGTCTTGAGCTGGAAGGCAGAAGTCAAGTGTGATGCTGTCGAGGCTCTTGAGTCCCGGCAACGAGATTTCGCCCAACTTCTGCAGCGTCATCGTCTCCACGCCTTGCGCCGTGTGCAGTTTAAACATCGGAGCGATAGGTAGCTGTAGCACCTCTTCCCTGTTGTTGAAGCTTAACCATACTTCATGTCTCATGCCATCACCACCCTATTCTTCTCTGCCAATTGCAACTTCTTAACGATGCGGGTGGCAATTTTGTCCACGTCTGCTTCTTCTCTCACTTGGAACACCGCTCCGGAGAAGTTGATGTTAGTCACACCACCACCTCGAGCGCCTTCTTGTCTCGCCATTCTTATCGACTCATCGTGCGGATAGATGCGAGTTCCTCGCGGAAGGTCGATAATTTCGCCGCCACGCTCATGCACAGCAGTCAGACCGCCCTGCCAGAAGCTAGTACCGCTTGCGTTGTGACCAATCTTTCTACCTACCACTGAGATGGCACCACCTACCATGCTGCCAATCTTGCCGAGCGGCGAGTTGGTAACGAAGTCAATCACAGCAATATTTAGGTATTTGATGGCGTTTTTCGCCTTATTTACCCAGTTCATCACAGTCTTGAATGCGTTCGTACCAATACGTTTGACGGTGTCCCAATTTTTATAAAGCATCACGCCAGCAGCAACCGCAGCTGCTATTGCTAATCCAAACGGTCCCGATAGAATCCCCATAATGAGAGTAATTCCCTTCCACACGAGGCTGGCAACAGGAACAATTTTTCCGAGGACACTAACAAAAGTCATGATGGCTTGGAAGTTTGAGCCAAATGCCACCATAGCAGAGCCTAGCAAGCTAATCAGTGGACCCAATGCACCAACAACGAGCACAATGGCAGTAAACGCCTTCTGCTGTCCGTCGCTTAGACCGGAAAACCAACCAATGAAGCTCTGGAACAATCCACCAATAGTGGAGAATACTGGACCAACAACAGCCATCACGTTGCCGACAGCCGTGTCGAAGCTCTCTGCCCATCGCTTGATGGTTCCGTCCTGCTGCCACTTGTCGAATTTCTCTGCAAGGCCTCCGACCTTTTGGCCAATGATATCAAGCGCAGAACCTGTGCGCACCGAACCATCCTCTGTCATGCCGAGCATAGTGGCTAATGCACTCTTAGTTACGCCCGTAACCGTTGACCACATGCCGCGGATAGTCTTTGCTTGCGCTTCCATACCCCCTGCGTACTTGTCTTTCATGAGGGCAATCATAGCCTCGTTGAACTTCTCTTGGTCTACGATTTGCCCCTTATTATTGACAACTTCTTGGTTGGCAAACATCTGGTTCGCCTTCTCTGCAATCATAGCCTTGGTCAGTCCGAACTCTTTAAGGCGTTCTAATTCGCCCGTTTGAGCATCAATCAGTGCTTCGGTGGCTTGGTCAAAACTCTTATTTGTTGCCGCAGCCATATCACCGGTTAATGTGAGCCATTTGTCTGCACTCATTCCCATGGCCTCGAATTTCGCAGCGCCTTCAACGAGTTCCCCAGCTTCGAACGGTGTGCGATTCGCAAGTGCTACTGCATTCTTCATTATCTTTGCAGCTTTTTTCGTATCTTTAGTCGCCGTATTCAGCTGCTGCCTGTACCCTTGCAAGTCGAGCGCCTCAGCGAAGCCTGTCTTCGCACCAAGCCCTGCAACAGCAGCACCGAGCGTCCCGACCGCCTTCAGTGGAGTGGTAAACGCCTTGGTCATCTTCTCGCCGACACGTTGCATCTCGTAGCCTGTCTTTCTGATGGCTTTTCCCTGTGCTTTCCATGCCTTCTCGAAGCCTTTTGCCGACTCCTTGGCCTTCTCCAGTGCGCTGGAAAAGTTATCCCTTAGCGATAAAATAGCCTGTATTCGTGTTGATGCCATGCTTACCCACCTCCTTGCTCGTTGATATAGCAGATTTCTCGATATAAAAACCGCCTGACAATCAGCCGTTCGAAGAATGGCAGGCTCATGTAGTCAGACGGCATCATATTGTGCAGCCTGAAGAGCCAGAACATTGCCCACACGTCTGAATCTGCCTTATCGCCAGGCTCTATTAGTTTTTTAATTCGTCATCGGAGAGGTTGAGTTCGTCCATATTGATGTCGCTCAACTTGTTAATCTCCGATGATAACTTCTCAATTTCGCCCTTAGAGAGCAATAATCCAACAAGGTCCTCGAAGGTATTGCACTCGTAATGCTTACGCAGCTCGTTATTCTTAAATACGTTAGGGCAACCGTTAATGATAGTCATCACGGCAGGCTTGTAGCTGTGGGTGCTCATCTGACCGGTTGCTTGGTCAACAGTCACGAGCTTGTCCTGCACTTGGCAAGCCATCTCGGCGCTGAGTTCTTGAATGTCGAAGGTAAGCACCTCGCCACCGAGCTTAGAGAGTGGCATCATTACAGTGCCTGTCTTGCGCTCAACCTCTTGACGGTCGAACGCAAGGAGCTTGGTTACTGCATTATTCTCCATTTATTTCCTCCTATTGTGGGTCCATGTACTTGCGGTCTTGGAAAGTGAACGGGAATGTGTCCTGTGTCAGTGTCTTTGCCGCACTGTTAACATACGGAATTTCACCAATCGCGCACCCATAGAACTGCATGGTGTTAGACTCCAACGCGTTCGGGTCAGCTTCCACGGAGGTGATAGTGATTTCCGGTTGTTCACCTCGGTCAATCTTCGCCGCCCACTTCTTGTGATAGTCATTGCTGATTTTGTTAACAACGAACTCGCCGCTGCCTTTGAGTGCTGTCATTTTCGGACCGCTGCGAAGCTCGCCCGGTTGGTCAACTTCCTCGTAGGTAATTTCATCCTTAGCGCTACAGCTTACGAGGCTGAGAACTTCCTCACCATCGATGTACATGTAGCCAAATGTGCCGTTAAAGACGTTTTTAGCATCAATTTTGCCTGTTTGTCCCATATTCTCACTCCTCTCTCATCAAGTACGAACCTTAATTTCAACCGCTTCGATAGCACCAAGCGGAATCATGCGCACCTTGAGGAACACCTTCTTCTTGGTATTTGCGCGCAGGATTTCATCAAGTGTCATCTCGCTCACGCCTCTGCCATCGGTGGTCTTGTAGTTAACCTCTCTCAAGTAAGCAGTCTGAGCCTCCACGTCAATCTGCACATCGGTATCACCTTGCTCGCAGAGTCCGGACTTCTCGAATTCCTTAAGAAGTTGATAAATCTCGCCACAAAGCATCAATTTGTTTTGATAACTATTCTTAAATTTCCCGATGTATTTCTCGAGAAGCTGCTTTTTCACGCTGTTGTAAAAGAGATCCATCACTGCCACGCACAGGATGTCCTGATAAGACTCATCTTGTCCTTCATCAAGACTCTGTAAGCTGTTGACGTCACTCGCAAAGCGTACGCGCTTGCCATCGTTGAAAAACACGAGTCCACCGGCAGCACCTGCGCTATCAATCTCCGCGATGGTCATTGCACTGCATGCCTGCGCATCGGTCTCTCTCATTGTCATAGAGCGAGAAGGGATGGTAGATGCGAGGTAACCGGCAACATACGGTGTGGCTTGTGTGGTAGTAAGCGCCTTGCCTTCCACAGTCACACTTGCGTGCTTATAGTTGATGATGTGCATGTCGTCGCCATCGGTGTTTGGCAACACGACAGAGAATCGGTGCATTGGGTTTGCATTTACGCCAATTGCCCATTCCTTGACCTTCTTCGCATCCTCGGCGTTGAGCCCCGGAATTGCGAGATAATCAAAACTTAATGTTTCGAGTGCACCAAAAGTGGCAGTATCAATAGTTACCGCAGTGGAGCTTCCATCTTGCACCACACAAATCACCTTGCGAGGCTTGCCATGAAGCGCTTGCTTGATGTAATCCTTATTGGTGGCATCCAACTCGGTCGGAATGTCGTTGTAGTTAGTTACGGTATAGGTGCCGGTATGACCACTATCTTGCAAGAGCAGGCAGACTGTGCCAGTCTCAAGTGCAGTGATAGATGTGTCCGGCTCGCTGGAGAATTCAATCTTGACGAAGTCGCCAATCTTAATAGCTGCCATTCGTTAATTCCTCCTTAATAATCATGTTGTGAGCGATAATCTCGCCCATTTTGTCGGTATTGTGGTCTGTAATATGCGGCACATCACCCATCGTGATGTCTTGCTTAGCCGTGTCGATGGTGCTCAAGTAGCTGATGTTCATGCTAAAAGAGAGCACATACTCAGATGCTACGAATGCGTTGTGGCTGTCTGGCGTAACGACCACGCCACCAATGCGCAGCGGTTGGTCGAATAGGTTGTGCAGCACATCGCCCATCTGCTTGCAGTCGGCGGTACTACGTCCGTAATACCACACATTCACGCTCACGTCATTGGTCGCCCAGTTCTTCATCTCAATGCTGTGATTGTCCATCTCTGTATCAACGATAAAGACAGGACGGAGAGAGTCGATTCCTTCGAGCTTGTCAACACTGACCACGCGCAAGCCTGTCGCCTTCTCGACGACCTCGCTCACACGCTTCTGCACGAGCACCACGCTCGGATTCTCGCTCATCTACATCAACTCCTCGAATATCTTGTTCACCATCTTCTCGCGCTTCTTCTGCAACTTCGGCTCTTCAGCCCTCATCATATTGTCGAAAATGTGCTGACCATTGACCACAGTCACGCCGCCCTTGCTAGGATAGCGCTTGTATGGCTTCGCCTTCTTTTTCATGCCATAGACGCCCCTACCATCACCACGAGACACCACCTTATGCCCTTCTTCGAAGAGGTGGAAGTGCGGCGCCTTCTTGGTTCTGTAGATGGAGTTAGAGTAGTCCTTGCCTTCTGCCGTCTTCATAACAGTCGCGCCCTTCTGCGCTTGTATTCCTTTTGCGAGGTTGCCGGATAGCTTGTGCGGTGCAATGCGTTTCCGATACATCCGCACAATAGACCGGCTCTCTCGCTCCAGTTCGTCAATGATGCGCCCAGGTGCATGCTGTTGGATGGTGTTGACCTTGCGGATGAACTCGTCCACGCCTTCCACGTCATTACCCATGAGGCTTCACCCTCTCCGTGCATTGCAGCTCAAGATACTTATGGCGCTCTTGAGTGTCGATGATGCTGTTAATGTCGAGTTCCTTGCCTGCATACTTGAGGTACATCGCCTCGTCAATGTCGGCACGGTAGTGGATGGTTACCTTGTAGTAGGCGTACGGCACCACTCTGCCGACTTCGCTCACCTCGTTGGCACGGACTCTCGTCACGTACGCCCAGATGGTTGCGATGTGCTTGTCGACGTCCACGTCACCACCGAGTGCATCCTTCTCGGTGCTGGCATTACGCTGCCACAACTCCACTTTCTGGTTGAGTGGTCGCATGGCCTCAGCTTGTCGCTTCTGTAGACTTAGCATTAGCAGCCGCCTCCTTCTCGATAGCCACATCCAGTTGCTTGCGGAATATGTCGTCGTGGAAGTTACTCAAGAAGAGCTCCACGGCATCGTTGTAGGCATAGCGCACATAACTCATGAGTAGCGCATGGGCTTCGAGGTCCTGCTCGAAGTCCAACACTGCGCCACACAAGCCCGTGAGGTATGCCTTACCTTGCTCCACGAGCATCAAGAGCCTTGTATTTGTCCCCTCATCAGTCACGCCGTCAAGATGGAGTGTGCTGCGCACGTCATCAATGAGCGGCATTATTAGGCACCTACGCCACCGGAGGTTACGGTGTTAACAGTAGGATGCACAGGTTTGAGGCCAGAGATGTCTGCATAGTAGAATGCGTTGTTGTCCTTAGGAGTACCGTTGCCGTAGAGCTTCACCTTATAGACACGTTGGTCATCGAGGAACTTGACGTGGTCGGAATCCTCAATCTTGCCACCTTGGTCAGAGCAGAGGCCGAAGAAATACTTCTTATCAATGCCGAAGATGGCCTTGTCTGCTGCTACGGCATTGGATTGAATAATGCGAGTAGGGAATGGGAAAGACTGAACATAGACGCCGTTCGCATTCATCTGAGTGACTGCCGGATATACCTTGCTCAAGTAGGTAGCAGGATTAACAATCATGATCACCTCGTCCACGTTACGGCTACGTTCGGTACCGTTTGCAGAGTCTGCCGGATGGGTTGCAAGCTGCTTCAAGATAGTCGCATAGGTGGCAGGATCAAGTGCGGTGATAGCTTTTGCACTCTTTGCCGGATAGCCAGTAGAGGTATTAAAGCTCTTAGCGAGGTCGCTCACCATACCGGTAGGCTTATCAACGCCGTTCCCGTTAATAATGCCATCCTCCAAGCCTTCAGCGATGGCTTCTGAGAGCACGGTGCGCACGTAGTTGTCGAGCCATACCGGACCGAGGTCAAGTACGCCGTTAGATACAGGCAAAAATGCGGAAAGTTTGCCGGCAGTAAGCACGATGGACTTGAAGCCGGATGCGAGTTCCTTGGTGATGGAATCGTCAATCTTGCCCCAAGTAGCGAGTTTTACACCGTCAGCGTTATATACGAGCTCGGCGCGTGCTGGTGCAGTGACCATTTCCACGCACTCGAGGAGTGGATGGTTCACGGTGAGGTCTTCGAATACACGCTCAATGATGGTATAAGGAAGCGGAACGTTACTCACGCCTTGAGAGAAGCCGTCACGCACCAATTCGGTGAGAGCGTTATAGAATTTAGTCTCGTCGGTGGTGAGCTGACGGTTGCCGCGAGCCATGAGGATGTCCTCATCACGAGTGTTGCGAGCACGTTCGAGGATGTTTGCCTCAGTTTCAGCTGCAATTTGCGCCGCACGCTGCTCCACGAATGCCTCGATGCGGTCCTGCACGTCTTTTGCAGCGAGTCCCTCTTCGGAGAGGTTTAATGTTGCTCTATCGTTGTTAATCATATTGTTATCTCCTTTCGTTAACTGAACATATCGAGGAAGTTATGAGGTTTTTCTTCCTCCTCTTCCTCTTCGAGTTCCAATTCTTCGACCTCTACGAACTCAACAAGGTCGTTGATGAGGTCACGAGAGCGTTGCAATGCCTTGATGGCATCATCTGCACGCTGAGAGGTCTCGCCAATGCCTGCCGCTTCAATGGCTGCATCTCTGTCGATGGTGCGCTCAAGCACCACGTCGGCGAGGCCGTATTCCACACATTGCTCGGCAGTGAGCCATGTTTCGGCGTCCAGCAGCTCTGTGAGCTTGTCGTAGTCGAGCTTGTCGCCAGCCTTCTCGAGATAGATGGTCTTGTTCGCCTCCATGAGTACGTCGAGGTCGTCTGCCATCTTGCGAAGCTCGGCGGCATTGCCGGACATCCATGTCCACATGTTGTGCAGCATCATGGTGGCGTTCTTCGGCATGCGTACTTCATCCCCTGCCATTGCGATGACGGAGGCGACGGAACACGCAAAGCCATCCACAGTTACGATGACCTTACCCGGGAAGCGAATGAGCTGGTTAGCCATTGCAGTGCCTTCGAATACATCGCCGCCCATGCTGTTGATATAGACGTCGATGGCTTCGGCCTCCTTGTTGGCATCGAGGAATTGCTGCACTCCCTTAGCGGTATTGCCGTCTTCCTCGTTCATCCAGTTCTTGTAGGTTTCGTAAATGTCGCCGTAGATGTAGAGAGCCGGACGCTCAGCGCCTTCCTCTCCCTTCTGCAAGAATTTCATTCTAAACTTGTTCTTCTCCACTCTTAACACCTCCCTTCGCTTCGTCAGAATCGAGCCATTCGATGCCGACGTAGTTCTTAGTGATGAGTCGTCTTTCGCCAAGCTCACCGCCTACCGGTTCACGACCAAGGACGCGCATGTTGTCGTCCAATGTGTTCGCACCGATGCGAGTCAACACCTCGAGCGCGTTCGCCACATCCTTCAGGTCGGTATATGCGACCGTGGAAACGTCGATGAATAAACGTCTGCCTGCGAGGTACGCCTTGCGACCGTAGAGCTTGCGATTGATTTCATCCGAGATAATATTGACGATTGGCTTGATGCACTGCGTCATGGTGAGCCTCCAAGCGTCGTCAATGCCTGCAATATCACCGATGAGCAGCTTCGGCGATATTTGGAACGCCATCGCAGTGAGTGAGATGCCCTCCTGCATGAGCGTTTTGATCTCCGTCGCTGCATTGTTGCTCGTGCCGTTAGATGTGCGAGACACATCCTCATAGTTCACGCCCTTGCCCAACGGCAGAGCATTCGACTTACCCGGCTCGAGGAAGTCCTTCAGGTTGTTATTAACGAGCTCCTTCAATGCTTGCTGGAACTCTGCGGTCGCCTTCATGCTTGCATCTTGCTTGATGAGCACCTTTGTCGCGCTGAGCCTTAAATAGTTGTCTTTCGCTGCGCCAATCATCTGAGCCAATTCCGAATAAACACCATCCACATAAGTGCTGAGTCCTAGGTTATTCCACTGAAGAAAGAAGACGTCCGACTCATAGAAGGTGTCATTCAGTGCATAAGGCCGTTCTTGGCCTATCGTCACATTCCTGTATTCGTTCGGTTTCATGGAGTTCTCGATGCGGTTGTAGCTTTCGGCCACGTGATATTCTCCATAATTCGCACCTGATTTGATTTTCACAATAAGGCACTCGTTATTAGCCACGAGCTTCTCCACCACTCGACGCCAGAACGCCGTGGAGGAGGTGTTCTGATTCGGCTCCACGTTAAACCGGTACGACTCCTCACTGAGTACTAATTTGCCGTTGTTGAACGTCTTGAATGTCGCCAAGGAAATCACCGAAGCGATGAAGTTAATGCAGCTATTGACCGCAAGGTATTTATAGGAGGCTGTTGCAAGCGCCTCCCTTTCTGCAGCAATCTGCGCTGGGTCCTGCCCAGTATCAGGATTGCCGTAGAAGAAATCATTTAACCATCGTCCTAATCCCATGCATCCACCTCCTTTATTAAAATAATGCCTTCATTTCAATTTTTGCCTGACAATCCACGCTGTCCGGTAAATCTGCAATACCATTCAGCGCGTGGGTGAGCATGAAGAATCCGTCGGTCTTGCGAAGCATCGGCTCCACTTTGACAAATTGCACGTTCCCCTTTTTATCCATCTCCTGCCGTACGTTGTTGACGTACCATCTCATCGTTGGGTTGTCGCCAAATACGAGGCGATGTTCAGCGAATAAGCTGTCCAGAAGAGGAGAGAGGATGGTGTGCGTTCTTGCACCTGATCGTACCGAAGTTAGCGGCATCCCTGCCTGCTCAAATGCGTGCTCCAGTAGTGCGCGCCTATAGTCGTCGGCTTTAATGTCAATAATGTCGTAGTCTCTCGCTTGCTCCACGAACCAACCGGCAACAACCTCCGGCGTGATGGTGTCGGTCTGCACTATCGTAATGAGTCCACGTGCAGCCATTTCCTCCACAGGGAACTTAATGTGCCGGCTTTCCATCTGCAATGCGAGGTGGCAGACGAAAGTGTGCTCCATGAGGTAATAGGTGCCTTCATAGAGGAAGAGCAACCCGACACTACAGAAGTCCTTCACGCTTGCGTAGTCAACGGCACCAATGCATGGCATGTTCTTGAGCATCTCGTACGGTATCGGTCTGTTGGTAGCAAGAACTTGCTCAGCCGTCGCCACCGTATTGAAGGTGTCCTGCGCCGGGCAGTTCATGCGCTTAGTGAGGAATTCCACCGCCGAGGATGGTCGGTACTTCGTCTTTGCGTAGTCCTTATGCATCTGCTGCTCCAGTATCGGCATATACGGCAGCGAAGGATTCGCCTTCACCCAGTTGGCTGGGTCTGCTGCCTCTTCCTTGTCGTCTATCTTGTAGATTAACGGCAGCATGCCGAGGTCTGTAACCTTGCCGTCTAGGACGTCATGCGCAATTTGCAACTGTTGGTCAAGCACACCGCCACGCACGTGTCCGTTCGTAGTGATGTAGATGATGCGAGAGTGCTTGCGCTTACCGAACCCGGATGTGAACACGTTGAACATATCCCAGTTCTCGTACTCATGAATTTCGTCGAAGATGAGACACGCCGAACGCTTACCATCCTTCGTTCTTGCGTTGGTCGTGTTGTAGTTGATTTCCGAACCGGTTCGCAGGTTGGTAATAACAGACTTCTTGGCGTCGAATTGCTTCTTGAGCTTGCCGGACTTGTCGCCACGCACAAGCTCATACACGTCATCGAACGAGGTCTTTGCCTGCGCTTCGCTGTTAGCAATGATGTCGATGTTGTAGCCGTCTACACCATGCGCAGCACTTGCAAGATAGAAGAGCAGCGCCGACACGAACCCGTTCTTCCCGTTCCCTCTCCCCATGAGGAGGAGGAATTCGTCGAAGATGACCGTGTCGCTCCTGTCGTCGTAGCAGTGCATGCAAGCAACCACGAAGCGTTCCCACGGCAGCAGCTTGAATCCGAAGTATTTCTCCATGAGTTCGACCGCTCGGTCTATCATGTCAGACTCTATCCGGACGAATGGCTGCGATAGCTTGCGCCGGACGTACCCTGCCGCTTGATGTATCTCCTTCGACTGCCGTCCTTCTTCCATATCTACGAGGTAGTCGTCAATAAACGGATGGAACTTAGAGTCCGTCATCGGTCTCATCTTCTTCCTGGTCCTCTACGATGTCGGACGGTTCAACCTTCAGGTAGTTCAGAATCTTGAGCATTTGCGCGTTCGTCTTCACAAGCGAGTCCACGCTGTCGTTCTTCTTCAGTCCGAAGCTGTTTTCGCCATTCTGCCATCGAACTTGTACACCACGCTCAGCAATGTCCTGCAATAGCATGTCTTTGACGCGCCACAGATTGCCGTAATCCGCCGCCAAGTCGAAGAGAGGGTAATCGGTCACTGGGTCGTTCCCTCGAGCGATTAAGATGGCATTCAGAGCCTTCTCGACCTTCGTCGCATTATTCCATTGCGCCATCTCATCACCTCCCCTCTCACATGAGCTGACGCCGTATAAATAAATTGTCGAGGGTGCGGGCGGTCTTTTGTTTTTCGCAAAAAATCCGTTTTTTTGACCCGGGGGTAGTATCACCACCACTCCGGAAACCGCTCATCCTCTCGCCGTTGCCTTCCATGATGCTGTTCATGGCACTCTCTGCACAGGCTGACCAAGTTATCGAGCTCGTATGCCAAGTCCGGACGCTCATCTGCCGGTACAATATGGTGCACAGTCGTAGCCTTCACGGCTTTTCCTTCAGCTGCACACCATTGGCACTCATAATGGTCACGCGCCAGCGCTTGCTTCCTTAGTCTCGTCCATTTACTTGATTTATAATCCATCTACATTCACCGCCTAAAAAGAAAACCCAGCCGATTGCTCGGTTGGGCTCTGTGAGGTTCTATGAATCTATCGGAGGCGAACTAAATAGCATTGCTCGCTAATTGGTTCATCCTAATGATATCGCATGTCAACACTATCATGTTCTATCATTTACTATCATTCGTTATCATTTACTATTATTTACTATCATTCACTATCATCTTTCACGAGAGTAGCCAATGACTTCTCAGCTGATGCTATCAGTTTGTAGACGTGACTCTCACTGTAGCCCAATGCCTCTGCTATCGCCTTCGGATGCCTGTGCATGATGTATCTCTGAGAAAGCACGTTCCTCTCGGTTCTGCTGCTCATTTGGTCGAGATACCCCCTCAGCCAATTGATGCGCTCCTGCAACTGCTCCTGCTTCTTCGCGAGCTTCTCAGTCTCGGCTTGGATGTATTGCTCGACCACGTTGAGCCTTGCAGCATCTGCTCGTTCACGCACTCTCATGCTATCCGTCGGTCTTGCTGCCGTATTGACAGCCTTGTCCCTGTATTCTTGCACCTCAATAACTAGGTCGTCGATGTCATGCCATAGGTCATCTATCTGCCTCAGAATCCCAAACACTCGCATCCTCCTCTCGCTTCCTACTCTCATACCAATAGCAATCCGCTGCCGTCACCATTTCATACGGCTCTACCTCTCTGCCCATCATGCTGCAATAGCCATGCGCTGCGTGGTAGCGTTGGCAGTTCTCGCACGTCGTCATGCCTATACCTCCAGCGCATACTCGATATTCTCGAGCAGACTGTCGAGGAATCCGAAATGATACTGCTCCATCATTCGGTCGAACTCTTCGCCAAATCCTTCATTCTTCGCCCTCATCTTCAGATAGTTAATGTGCATGAGGTCCTCCAGCGTAATGCCGTGCTGATAGCAGGCAAGAGCGACGTAATGCAACACATCACCAAGTTCGTTCAATGCAGCGCCTTCGTTGTACACCTCGTCCTCGTACTTCCACTTACGCACGAGTTGCAAGTACTCGCCTGCCTCGCTTGCGATGCCCATTGCTGCCTCAATTGGCACCATGCCGCGATGTTCCAGCTCGTGGCGTTGCTTCATCAATTTTTCGAATTTTCTTCGCATAGTTGTTCCTCTACTTCCTAAAACGGCAAGTCCTCATCGCTAAAGCTAACAGGTTCGCCATACTGACTCCCCGGCGCCTGCTGTGTTGCCTTCTTACCACCATCACTCTTGTTGCCAATAAACTCGATGCGGCTCGCCAACACCTCAGTTACATAACGCTTACTGCCATCTTGCGCCTCGTAACTTCTCGTCTGCAAGCTCCCCTCAACAGCAATCTGATCACCCTTACCCTTGTACTGCGCTAGATTTTCAGCCGATTTGTTCCAAACTACCACGTTGATAAAATCCGCGCTCTTGTCGCCTTCCTTGCTGTAGCGATCTACAGCCACCGTCACGTTGGCAACCGCTGAACCACTCTGCGTATACTTCAGCTCAACATCTTTGGTTAATCTACCAATCAATATAACCTTATTCACTTACTTACCTCCATTCAACTTAGTAGCAATCCAATCAATCCCTAGTGCATTCTTATGCATCGTTGTGTTATACCCGGATTTTGCTTTAACCAGATAAAAATCCGCATATTCTCCTACAACCTTCCCGGTAAAAACCTTAAATCCCCTTAAATCCGATTCCCTAGGCTTACCATTCAACTTGCCTGAGCAAGACAACACCGGCGTGAACCGATACCGCTTACCAACCCTTAACCGCACAGGATTCGCCTTAGGCGGTTCCGGATACTTTGCAAACGCCATCATTACACCTCCCTAAACTTGTACTCATTGCCGTAATGTTTTAGAAACAGCTTCTTTTTGAGCTTATAGACGTCTGTTTTGACACCCTTCACGTCCTCAACAACAAGCTCTAACGTTGCAAGGTCCCGATACAGGAAATCAGCAACGTATTCGATTTTGCGAACGGCTTTTCCTTCGTAACGAAAGCCATCCATCAACGTAAACCTCGGTTGCAATTCCAACCTGTCGATTTTTCCGACATGTTCAAGAGCCTTTAATTCCTTATACCGTTCTGCTTCCTTTCGGCTGTCGAACGTAATGCCATCAACGACAGTCTTCCTTGCATGGTATTTATGAGTCATTTAATCACACTCCATTCTCGCCCCACAACGCGGACAATAATTCATGTGATTCTCATCTGGAGTACCGTCATTCAATACCCAGTCCTCATCACACAATGAACAAAGATATGAGCCGTGGTCAGATTCAATCCAACGACCGTGCACTGCTGGTGTAAAATTTGCTGGCGGTGCAACATCAAGCAACTTCTTTGCTTTCTCAAGATTGCCCGTATTAGCAGCATAACTTGCGATGTACCACGCCTGTCCTTTAGTTATGTATTCCATCCCTCACACCTCCTAACACACAAAATCAACAACACTGTCACGCCACCACATTGCACCAAGCTTGCAACTTGCGAATTCCTGCGCTAAATAAATCTTACTTTCCATCAAAAAATTACCTTCCATCCTATAACCTCCCATGTTATAGTTAAATCGTACATTTTCCCTTGCCGTCAATCGTGCGCCAACACGATGACGGCTTATTTTTTTGCAATATGCTCAATAAAACGAATAGGCATATACCACTCCTTTCCATCCTTCAACAAAACAAGCCCCTCCGCATTGATATGCCTTACCAAGCCCCACTTATAATGCCCACGAGCATCCAATAATTGCACCTCATCCCCCTCATTAACCTCACCAAGCTTCTCGCGCCCTTCATCATCCATCAACACCAACACACGACGCTGCATTAATTTCATCACTTACGCTCCTTCTTCTTGTTACTAAAAATAAAATCATCAAACGTCCAAGCAATGCAAAAACCCATGCTCACAATCGCAAGCGTTGCCCAGAACGGCCCCCAGGTACCAGTTGCAAGGTAACTCAAACACAAACACATCAACGCCACCATCAAACTACCGCCCGCAATCGCAAGCTCAACCGTATTACGCAACGCCTTCATTTCATCGCTCATTTTCTTCACCCCCTTGCCCATTTGGTCATCACATCAACCTCAGCCACAATGGCATCATCCAAAGCGCTGTACAGATTCGCCAGCACCTCCACATGCTCCGCGCTCAATTCATCATCATCAAAGCAACGCGCCTTGTTTAAGCGCTTCTTAGTAGCAAGCAACAATTCAAGGCGCGCCTCACTTCTTCTATTACCCAACTTGTTCCACCTCCACATCTTCTACAGCAATACCCGTATACTCCGTAAACTTCACCGGTGAAATGTAATAACTCCAGTGACTAGACCGCTTAATAGCATAGCCAAACGGCAACACGCCCTGTTGCAAACCCACACGGATGAATTGTTCACTCACCTCCATCAACGCAGCGGCCTCCTTAACCGTTAACTTGTTTTTCATCGTTCACACCTTCTTCAATGCCTGCATCTGCTCCACCAAAGGCAACACCCCGTGTTCCTTCAGCAAATCATAAATAAACAAACGACCCTTCTGCGTCCAATACGTATGCACGCTGGTGTGAACATCGCCACCCTTACCAAGATGCGTATTCGTCCGCGTACTTGTGTATCCTTGCTCCGCATAACGCTGATAAAGCAACCAAGTACCACCTTGTTTGTACTGCACACCATGCTCATGCAAGTATTGATTCATCTTCTTCGCGCTCCAGCCGTAATCCTTAGCGATTACAGACACAGACAGCGCATCCTTGCAATTCAGCACCACATCGTAATAACTCACCTTAGGTTGTAACTCCGCAATCTGCTGCGCCTGCGCAGCGTTTAACTCCTCCAGCGCTACAGTTTCACGCTTCACCTTCTCCAGCTCTTTGTTGGCAATGCGCAACGCTCTAGCCATAACAGCATCCGGTGAGTTCCACGCTTCTTCAATCTCAATGAAGTACTCCCTAAACTTGCGCCCAATCTCTGTGCGCTGAATCATGCACAGCTGTTTCGCCATGTCAATGGTGAGCTGGTGGTCTGTGGCTGGTCTGCCACTTTCGGAGGTTTTACTCAAAAATGAGTAAAAGTCTTTTCCTTCTAAAAAGCCATATTCACACATTCGTTTGAACCAGTCGTTATATCTTGTAGTGATACCCAAACTGTTGTGCAAATCACGCCCCAACACCGTCGGGCGTTCGCTGTCGTAATTGATATTTAGTAATTCGTTCATAAGAACCTCCTTTGTCGGTAACTTTTCAGTTTACTTTCTCTTAAAAAAAATAGGCATAGGATTGGAAATCTCAAGCAAATCAATCATTGCATCTATTTCGTCGCTGCCAAACACGCCTTTTTTCATTCTTTCGTAGAATGTTTTTGGAGAAATACCAATATATTCAGCTACTTGAGTTTGAGTATATCCCTTCTCGACAATAAGTCCTCTTAATTTGGGAATATCAATCATCTGCTCACCCCCTTCGGTAAACTCTGAGTTTACTATTATTATAGCACGAAAAAGTAAGCTGTCAAGTTACTTCTGATTGTTTTTGTGAAAAAAATGTGATATTATCAAGTTACAGGAGGTGATTATATGAACACAATTGGTGAAAGAATTAGATTAGCAAGAGAAAAAATAGGCATGTCACAGGTCGATATGGCTGATAAAATCGGCGTTTCTAAACAAAACTTATATAAATATGAACGCGGTCTTGTGACAAACATTCCATCTGACAAGATCGAACTTATAGGAAAACTTACAGGCGTTTCGCCAGCATACTTAATGGGGTGGGACGCCACAGAAACCGAACCACTACCGCCTAATTGTTTCCCCATTGAAAAGAAAAAGTTCCCGCTGCTCGGCAACATTGCCTGTGGGGAACCGATATTTGCAGATGAGGACTTCGAGGGCTATGTCGAAGCCGGTGCTGATATTGATGCGGATTTCTGCCTGCGAGCATCTGGGGACAGCATGGTAGGTGCACGCATCCATGATGGCGACATTGTATTCATCAAGCAGCAGCCATTAGTCGAAAACGGCCAAATCGCCGCCGTCCTCATCGATGACGAAGCCACTCTCAAACG
>ERZ1034901.643-NODE-643-length-27204-cov-36.209289_pt1 | contig 27204 bp, 20 predicted proteins | sample MGYA00520628_ERZ1034901 | MGnify/ENA primary metagenome ERZ1034901 (study PRJEB33766, sample SAMN09781783) | gut metagenome | biome: gut microbiome | host: Homo sapiens | place: Madagascar | study: EMG produced TPA metagenomics assembly of the PRJNA485056 data... | reverse complement strand
AGACAAACGAATCCAGCCCTTCACGCGCCAGCACGATCATATTGAAGATCGCCCCGAAGCAGAAACTGTGCAATATCGCGGCCTTATAACGATTGGTTTCGCGGTTGCCCAGCTCATACAGCCAGTCGAACCATTTAATGATCAGACCAACCACAATCGCCCCCAGAGGAATAAACAGCGCGCCGCCCATAACAACCAGTGAACCAATAAGCGTAGGCGAGATTGCCAACCCGGAGTGATTGTTCAGCACTTCCCAGGTGAAATAGTTGGCAGAATTCAGCACCATGCTCGGCCGTCCCGGCCACAACCAGGAAGGAATAAAGACATAGAAATCGCGAACAATCGGCGCCAGCCCCTGGAAGTCGATGTTGTCGTAGTTCTGCAACAGCAACGCCAGATTCTCCCACGGCGAGAAGGTGTCGCGGGTGAGATAGAGAAACGTGTAGAACGCCTCATCGCCGCTCACGTTCATTCCATAGCGTTTTAGCGCCAGCCAGAACATACCAACAATCCCCAGCACGCCTGCCGCCGCCAGCATCCACAACGAAATCCAGCCGCGAATAATGCCAATAAACAGGAAGATAGCAAATGCGATGATGATATTGGCGCGAGTACCGCCGACAATCATATAAGTCAGCAAACCAAATGCGACCGTGCTGACGAGGAAAAACAGCCACGCTTTGCTGTCCTGGCGCAGAAAATAGACCACCAGCATCGCCGGGATGAAAAAGTAAAAGAAGCGTTTTAGCGCCACGCCAGAGACTTCACTGGAGAAGATCTGGCTGTAGGAGTTAAGCCGGAACAGCAAAAAACCGTTGTGCATGAAGAAGATGCCGACGCTCACCAGCGCGATGCCCATCAGGATCACCCATGTGAGATTGGTCTCCACACGGTTCATGGTAAACAGCGGGCGGCGCGGTACATCGACAACGCGTTTACGTAGGCGGGTTTTGTATGTGACGTAGTAAACCGCGTAAAATCCCCCCGCAGAAAGTAACGCCTGCAACAATATCTCTGGTGGCACCACGGCAACATCAAAGCGAAACACCAACAAGCTGGTCAGCGGGAAGCCGAAAAAAAAGGTCAGCAAAAACAGCAATGAAAAGAAGACATTGAAGTTAAAGCGCACGCGACGAAACTCAAACCAGGTCAGCGTAGCAATAAACAGTGAGCAAAGCAGCCAGACAACAAACAGGCCGCTAAATTGCAACAGGCTCATGCGTCCTCCCCGCTGGCAATAGCCAACGCCCGCCGCCAGCCTTGCAGATAGTTCGGGCTAAAGAAGGCAATGTTGTTTTTATCCACCGACGCCAGCTGGCGCTGCGCTTCACGCACAATATCCTCGTTGAGATCATCAGTGGTAAACAGCACCGGTAAATGTTGTTCCGTCATATCTTGCCAGAATGGGTTTTCCCGGTTAAGTACGCAGGGAATGCCTGCCTGAATCAACAAGCACAGAGTACCAATGCCCTGCTGGCGGGCAAAAATAAAGTAGCCGAGATCGCACTGGCGAAGTAGCGCCAGATAGGCGTCAAAATCCAGTTTTTCGCTCAAAATTTGCAGATTTTCTTCGCTGAACAATTTCAGCCCCGCCTGACGAACTTCGTTGATATACACATCGTTATTGGGCGGATACCCCATCGGCACCACCACTTTTACCGTATCGCCAAACTGCTGATGAACAGCATTTAAGGCGGCAATGTGTTCATTGCTGCGATCGCCAGAGTTCCCCACCAGAATGGTCATTTTCCCTTCACGTTGCCGATCGTTCGCCATCGTATTGAGAGATGGATCCATCCGCGTCGGGAAGTAAATCAGTTCGCCCCTCACCTTAGGATGCGTTTTAGCAAAAAAGCTCAAATCACCGCGAGTAGCAAATACGCAGCCAACTCGCTTTTGTGCCAGCCGGCGGATAGGGTAAAACAGTTTGAATTTCAGCCCGCTGGAGACCTCATAGAGATCTGCCCCCCAGATATGCCAGTAAAACTGGCTGGGTTTGATACCACCACTCAGCAACGCCAGCCACAGCGTGGTGTTGAACTGACCGTGGAAGAAAAATCGCTGCTGCCGGTTAGCTTTCGCCTTTGCGATGACCGCTTCTGCCAGGGATTTTTTACCTGGGTAAAATTGCACAGAAAGTGCCGGACAGCTGTCACTTAAGCCGTCGTCCTTGCCAGCAACCATAAACTCGCGCGCGTGCTCGCTCGTTGCGGCCAGCGCGTCGTTGAAAAACCGTAAAACGGTTTGGTTATGGTGAGGGATATCCGATCCCAGTACGTGAATCAGTACAGTCATGCCCGCCTACGCCAGAGTAAAAACACGCCACAACAAAGAGAGAAATAGACGATATACGTTGCCATATAAGCCTGCGCCGCGCCCAGCGCACCATGCGCAGGGATCAACCAGTGGGCAAATACCATCAACAAAGTGAACTGGCTGACTTCCGCCAGGATATAAAACCGCAGCGACGCTTTGGCGATCACCAGGTAACCAAAGACATAAGCACCCACTTTTAACACATCGCCCACCAACTGCCAGGCAAAGAGATCGCGCATAGCGGTAAATTTATTCGATAACAGCAGCCAGATGGCAAAATCGCGCAGCAGCCAGACGGTAAAACTCGCCACCGCCACTGCTGGTAAGACGAATTTCAGCGACTTCACCACTTCCCGGGTGATATCGCGCTTTTCCGTTAGCCGCGACAACGTGGGCAGTAAATACACGCTAAAAGAGGCGGTAATGAATTGCAGGTAGGCATCGGAAATACTGCTCACCCCTTGCCAGATGCCCACTTCATCCCAGCTATACTGCGCCGCCAGCAGTTTACGCATCATGATGTAAGCAACGGGCAAGGTCACCGACGTAATCAACGCCATGAGCGTAAATTTGCTCAACTGCCCTGCCAGACCATTATCCCAGCTGGGTTTCAGATAGCTTAACGGGATTGCACCACGCTTAATTAGCATGATGACGGCAGGAATCACCACCAGCGCAGGAATCAACGCCAGTCCCAGCAACGCCCCTTCATAACCGCCCAAACGGTAACTGACGTAATAGGCAATAACGCCAAGCAAGCTGCCGAGAATAAGCGACAGGGCATTACCGGCGGCATCACGAAAACCTTTCATCAGCGCCAGCAGCAGGTTGCCCCAGGCAATCCCCATCTGTACGAGTGCAACCAATCGCACCAGCCCCTGATAGTCGGTATTACCGAACAATCCCTGGCTGATTGGGGCAGCCGCCAGCACAAAAACCAGCGCCATCAGCGTAGAGAAGGCAAGCACCATCGCTGATGAAGTGCCGACCACGCGGCGTAGCTGCTGCGGATTATCATGGTACTGGGCAACGTATTTCGTTACGCCGTTAAAGATGCCCGCCCCAGCGAGCACGCCGAGCACGGTAATCAACTGGCGGAAATTTGCCGCCAGTCCCAGCCCAGCCGGACCAAATGACACCGCCAGCAACTTACCGACCAGCAACCCGGCACCAATCTTGACCAGCGTACTGGCCGCCGTCCATAAGGACGCTTTTGCCAGCGACATATCAGGAGAAGTAGTTCAACAAAGTCGCAATTACCGTGCGTTGATTGACGGGCGACAAATTGTAGAACAGCGGCAGGCGCAGCAGGCGCTCGCTCTCTTTGGTGGTGTAGCGATCTTCGCCGTGGAACTCACCAAAGCGTTCACCCGCAGGGCTTGCGTGTAGCGGAATATAATGGAACACCGCCATAATTTCCGCTTCTTTCAGGAAGTTAATCAATGCGCTCCGGTCATCATTATCCCGCAGCTTAATGTAGAACATATGCGCGTTCTGCACGCAGCCATCTGGAATCGACGGCAGTTCGATACGCCCGGCTTTCGCCAGAGGTGCTAACGCATCATAGTAGTTTTGCCACAACGCCAGACGTTGCTGGTTGATACGTTCGGCGGCTTCCAGTTGCGCCCACAGGTACGCAGCTTGCAGATCGGACATCAGATAGCTGGAACCAATATCACGCCAGGTATATTTATCGACCTGACCACGGAAGAACTGGCTGCGGTTAGTGCCTTTTTCGCGGATGATCTCGGCACGTTCAATCAACGCTTTATCGTTAATCAGCGTCGCACCACCTTCCCCGCCCGCCGTATAGTTTTTGGTTTCATGGAAGCTAAAGCAGCCAATATGACCAATGGTTCCCAGCGCACGCCCTTTGTAAGTGGACATCACGCCCTGAGCGGCATCTTCCACCACAAACAGGTTATGCTTTTTCGCCAGCGCCATAATGGTGTCCATTTCACAGGCCACGCCCGCGTAATGTACCGGCACGATAACACGCGTTTTGTCGGTGATCGCCGATTCAATAAGCGTTTCGTCGATGTTCATGGTGTCCGGACGAACATCCACAAAGACGATTTTCGCGCCACGCAGCACAAAGGCATTGGCGGTGGAGACAAAGGTGTAACTCGGCATGATCACTTCATCGCCAGGCTGGATATCGAGCAGCAACGCCGCCATCTCCAGCGAAGCGGTGCAGGACGGCGTCAGCAGCACTTTGGCACTACCAAAACGTTGCTCCAGCCACTGCTGGCAGCGACGGGTAAAACCGCCATCGCCGCACAGTTTGCCGCTACCCATTGCCGACTGCATATAGTCGAGTTCGGTTCCTACCACCGGCGGTGCGTTAAATGGAATCATGTGATCACCTGTATAACCAGTACGCGGTGCTTTCTACATTCGCACCACTTTGTATGTATCGTTTAAGCGCGGCGGTGTTGCCCATCTGGGTCGCCACCCGCAATGTTGTTTTACCGCGAGCATACGCCCAGTTTAGTGCCGCTTGCATCAGCTGTGCACCGGAGCCACGGCCTGCCAGCAAGCCAATGCGCGCGTCAGTGGCATTCAACTCTCGTAGAGAAACATAGCCACAAATATCACCAGACGCCGAACGTAAAATCAGGCATTGATGATCAAAAGTGCCGCGTACGGCGTTTTCAATCCACTGCGCATAAAAGCGCCCACTGACGTCAGGCGCATACCACGGCGCACGAAAACGGCTTTGCGCAAATGCCTCACTGGCTAACTGGCGTAGCACTGGAATATCTGTCTCTTGTGCCACTTCTGCGTCGCTATCACTTGCACTGTTCACAGGCAGTACCAAATCAACTTCACCCTCAACCAGTAAGAATCCCAGTTGTTGCAAGGCGTCCAGCTCATCGGTATTTGATGCGGCAATTTTGGCCTGCACCCGTGACCACGGCGCTAAGGCGTCTGACGTCAGGAGTGGCGCGTCAGGACTAATACGCACAATGGCGCTGTTGACACCAAAGAAGGTGTTTTCCCAGGTTAGTGGTTCAATTCTGGCGCGAATGGGCATTGTGTGACTCCCTCAAAACAGTCATTCACTGTAATCAGCGCCAGACCCCTTTGGTATCTACGACATACTGCTGTTTAACATGTTCGCCGCTGATGGCTTTGAACTGACTGTGATCGACCAGCATCACCAGTACATCTGCCGTTTCCAGTGCGTCGTCAAGCTGCGCCAGAGTGCAAAGTCCGATCAGTTTTTTCGGCAACTGGTGAATATTCGGTTCAACAACCAGCGTTTCACCGCTGTGCCATTGCGCGATCAGTTCAGCGATTTCCATTGCCGGACTTTCGCGCAGATCATCAATATTCGGTTTAAACGCCAGACCAAAGCAGGCAATTTTCAGCTCGCTGGCGCGTTTATCCGTAGTGGACAGGCAGTCGGCAACCGCCGCTTTGACCTGATCGATAACCCAGAAAGGTTTGTTGTCGTTCACTTCGCGTGCGGTACGGATAAGCCGCGCCTGCTGCGGGTTCTGCGCCACGATAAACCACGGATCAACAGCGATACAGTGACCGCCCACGCCAGGCCCAGGCTGAAGAATATTGACTCGTGGATGGCGATTCGCCAGGCGAACCAGTTCCCAGACGTTAATCCCCTGATCGGCACAAATTAGCGACAGTTCGTTAGCAAAAGCAATATTCACATCGCGGAAGCTGTTTTCAGTCAGCTTACACATTTCCGCCGTCCGCGAGTTAGTGACGACACACTCTCCTTCGAGGAAAATTTTGTACAGTTCGCTGGCGCGCGCAGAACAAACCGGCGTCATACCGCCAATCACACGGTCATTTTTAATCAACTCGACCATCACCTGCCCCGGCAACACACGTTCAGGGCAGTAGGCAATATTCACGTCAGCCTGCTCACCCACTTGCTGCGGGAAAGTCAGATCTGGACGCATCTCTGCTAACCATTCTGCCATCTTCTCGGTTGCCCCCACCGGCGAGGTGGACTCAAGGATCACCAGCGCGCCTTTTTTCAGTACTGGCGCAATGGAGCGGGCAGCCGATTCGACGTAAGTCATATCCGGTTCATGATCACCTTTAAACGGTGTAGGTACAGCAATCAACCAGGCATCCGCCTCAACCGGCGTCGTGCTCGCTCGTAAAAATCCACCTTCTACGGCAGTTTTTACCACGCTCGCCAAATCAGGCTCGACGATATGGATTTCGCCACGATTGATGGTATCAACCGCTTGTTGGTTGATATCGACACCAATCACCTGTTTTTGCCGGGAGGCAAACGCTGCCGCCGTCGGCAGCCCAATGTAACCCAGTCCAATGACAGAAATGGTCGCAAAACTCATAGTGATATCCGATTATTTTTTAACGCTTCCAAAATGCGAGAGCATGCCTGACCATCACCATACGGGTTATGGGCGCGGCTCATAGTTTGATATTCGTTTTCGTCTTTTAAAAGACGAGTCACTTCCTCGACAATTCGCTGCTTATCCGTGCCTACCAGACGCACCGTACCCGCCATCACTGCTTCCGGACGTTCAGTGGTATCGCGCATCACCAGCACCGGTTTACCCAGTGAAGGCGCTTCTTCCTGAATACCGCCAGAGTCAGTCAAAATCAACCAGGCGTGGTTCATCAGCCAGACAAACGGTAAATATTCCTGGGGATCGATCAGAATGACATTTTTCACATGCCCCAGAATGCGGTTTACCGGTTCTCTGACGTTCGGGTTGAGATGTACCGGATAGACAATCTGGATGTCCTGATGAGTGGTGGCGATTTCTGCCAGTGCGTGGCAAATTTCTTCAAAGCCACGACCGAAGCTCTCACGTCTGTGACCGGTCACCAGAATCATCTTCTTATCGGGGTCGATAAACGGGTAATTTGCCGCCAGTTCAGAACGCAGCGTATCGCTGCTCATCACCTGGTCGCGCACCCACAGCAAGGCGTCGATAACGGTATTGCCGGTAATAAAGATTCGGCTGTCAGCAACGTTTTCACGCAGCAGGTTTTGCCGGGAAGTTTCAGTTGGCGAGAAATGGTACATCGCCAGATGACCGGTCAGTGTGCGGTTAGCCTCTTCCGGCCACGGTGAATAGAGATCACCAGTACGCAGTCCAGCCTCTACGTGACCAACAGGAATACGCTGATAAAACGCTGCCAGGCTGGTTGCCAGTGTGGTAGTGGTATCACCGTGAACCAGCACGACGTCTGGTTTAAACTCGGCAAGAATAGGTTTTAGCCCTTCCAGAATCCGACAGGTTATCTCTGTCAGACCCTGCCCTGGCTGCATTATGTTGAGATCGTAGTCAGGTACAATGGAAAAGAGTTTCAGCACCTGATCGAGCATCTCCCGATGCTGCGCAGTGACGCAAACTTTAGCCTCAAAAAAAGGATCTTTTGCCAACGCATGCACCAGCGGTGCCATCTTGATGGCTTCCGGGCGCGTACCAAATACAGTCAGTACTTTCACATCGATTCTCTTTGAATAAGCGGCGAGCGCCTTTGCGCTCACCGCAGCAGTGTTGCTATTTCGAGCAACGGCGGGTTAATGCGACACCAGCCCCGATCAGCCCCCCGACAATGCCCCACATAATCATCAGGAAGGCACGACGTGGGCTATCGCGTTTTACCGGTTCTTCCGGCGTACGCAAATAGCGATAGGTCTGAAAACGCGGATCCAGGGTTGGACCTACATTAAGGGTGTTTAACATGGCCCGATTCTGATCATAGTCAAGATCAAAGGCCGGACCGACGGCCTGTAAATTTTCTAATCGCGCCTGCAGCATAGGGCGCCCCAGCAAAAACATTTCTGAATCAGGCAATTCATCCGCAGGGACATCTGTCGCACTACGGGAAATATTATGTTGCTCGGCGATTTTGAGCGCCTGCTCAATGCTGTTTACCCGGCGGTCGTAGATCGCTTTCGCAACTTCTTCCTGACGCTTCACCTGGGCTTTCATTTGGATAGTGCGTGCTGCCCATGCGCCTTTCAGCTCATCATTCAGATGGCTGGCAGCGCGCTGACTGGCGAATGCGACATATTGACGCAGCAGATTATTGGCATCAGGGGCAGTTTCGGCAATCAATTTAACGTTATCATTGGTCGCGCGGGTGAAATCACCGGGAATAAACTGGATGTTGTTGATCATTTCATCCAGCAGAGCCGCATCGGCTTTACTGTTACCGACCATCCGCTGTTTGTAATAATCCGTCTGCAGCCAGAAATCGCGACGGGTGTCCCACGACGCCAGCTGCATAACAAATTCTTTATAGGCTTCGTCCATGACCGATGGTTGGTCGGCAGGAGCCATGTTCGAACGGACGTCCAGGTTACGCAAAAACTGCTGCTGCGAGTAGTATCCCCCCAGCATATTCACCGTTGGACGATCGGTAATCGCCGTCGCACTCCACTCCTGGCGGGCGAAAAATGTATACGCCAGCGCAATTAACGCAAACGCCAGCCCCACGCCAATAATCCACAGCTTCCCAGCCCACAAGGTACGAAACAACCCACGAATATCCAGTTCATTTTCAGCGTCTTCGGCTGGTTTCCCAGGCATTGGTTGCGTCATTACATCCTCGTTTATTTGGTTAAGTTGGGGCTGCCACCACGATTTCTGCGCAGTCGGCGTTTCACACGCTTAATAAAGCGAGCAACCTTCCAGGCGCGCTTAATGCAATAGCCATAGAGGAAGAATGCTAGCAAAAAGAGCACCAGCATGACCCATTCAGGGACAAAATGAGAATATTCTGCCAGCACGCCAATGGAAGCAAGCAGTGCAGCAGCAAGGGTAATCAGCACAAATGCCTGACGAGAAGTAAAGCCAGCGCGCATGATTAAATGATGAATGTGCTGACGGTCAGGCGAGAACGGACTCATGCCTTTACGCAGGCGACGATACATAATAGCCACCATATCCATCAGCGGAATGGCGATTATCCATAATGCAGTCACCGGGCTAATCGGATGCGTTTTACCCTGGGTGGTTTCCAGCAGGATCCAGATTACGGTAAAACCAATCAATGTACTGCCCGCATCGCCCATAAAGACTTTGTAGCGACGCCCCAGAATACCGAGGTTAAGCATGATGTAAGGCAGGATGGCGGCAATCATCGCAAAGCACCAGATAGCGAGGCTGGTTTGCCCGTCGAACCACAAAATCATGCCAATTGCCGCAAATGAGACGCAGGATAACCCGCCCAGCAAACCATCAATGCCATCAACCATATTGAAAGCATTAATTGCCGCCCAGACTGCAAACAACGTCAGGAAATACCCAAACGGTCCAAGTACCATCTCCCAGTCGCCAAAAATATAGCCAAGGCTACTGAGATAAAGTTTGCCGAACACCATCATAATGATGCCAACAGCGGCCTGTATGGTGGCTCGAATTTTTACGCTGATATCAAAACGGTCATCCAGCGCGCCGATGAACACCAGGACGCCAGCGCAAGCGAGATAGAGAGATGCATGCGGAATATAATAGTCGACAATTCCGAACGTGAAGCAAATCCCTGCGTAAACCGAAATACCTCCAACGAGCGGTATCAATCCCTGGTGACGTTTGCGGAAGTTAGGTTTATCCACTAAACCGACTTTTTTTGCCACCTTGCGGGCAAAAAACAGAAACAGTGTCGTGAATAAAAAAATACTGATGAGATCAGTACTCACTGTCAGTAAATTCACAATGCATGCTCTCAGAGAAAATTATTAGCAGAAGTATACCCACGAAGACCTTTATTCAGAAGGGAAACTACTTTCTGAACCAATCAGGCCTGTGCAAAAATCAACCGCTCGCGACGAAAATCGTATAAAACACCCGCAAAAACCAGGAATTTTCCCACCATCACAGGCATGCTGCTAAGATTACAGATATAAAAGCAAAACGCCACGTAAACACGTGGCGTTTTTAGCATAAGACAAATTTATGAGCGTTTCATCATCTCAAAGAAATCGTCATTCGTCTTGGTCATCGCGAGCTTGTTAATGAGGAATTCCATTGCGTCGATTTCACCCATCGGGTGAATGATTTTGCGCAAGATCCACATTTTCTGCAGCTCTTCCTGAGTAGTGAGCAGTTCTTCTTTACGTGTACCGGAACGGTTGTAGTCGATAGCAGGGAAGACGCGTTTTTCAGCGATCTTACGAGAGAGGTGCAGTTCCATGTTACCGGTGCCTTTAAACTCTTCGTAGATAACTTCGTCCATTTTGGAACCCGTATCGATCAGCGCCGTCGCGATGATGGTCAGGCTGCCGCCCTCTTCCACGTTACGCGCCGCACCGAAGAAGCGTTTCGGACGATGCAGTGCGTTAGCATCCACACCACCGGTCAACACTTTACCGGAAGCCGGAACGACGGTGTTATAAGCACGCGCCAGACGAGTAATAGAGTCGAGCAGAATGATAACGTCTTTCTTGTGCTCAACCAGACGTTTCGCCTTCTCGATCACCATTTCCGCAACCTGAACGTGGCGAGATGCCGGTTCGTCAAAGGTAGAAGCGACAACTTCCCCTTTAACCAGACGCTGCATCTCGGTTACTTCTTCCGGACGTTCGTCAATCAGCAGAACCATCAGCACACAATCCGGGTGATTGTAAGCAATGCTCTGGGCGATATTCTGCAGCAGCATGGTTTTACCTGCTTTCGGCGGCGCCACAATCAGACCACGTTGACCACGACCGATTGGCGAAGCCAGATCCAGCACGCGAGCGGTCAAATCTTCAGTAGAACCGTTACCACGTTCCATACGCAGACGAGAGTTTGCGTGCAGCGGGGTCAAGTTCTCAAAGAGGATTTTATTGCGGGCGTTTTCAGGTTTATCGAAGTTAACTTCATTAACTTTCAGCAGCGCAAAATAGCGTTCACCTTCTTTCGGCGGGCGAATCTTACCAGAGATGGTATCACCAGTGCGGAGGTTGAAACGGCGGATTTGGCTGGGAGAAACGTAGATGTCATCAGGACCGGCGAGGTAGGAGCTGTCTGCGGAACGGAGGAAACCAAATCCATCCTGCAATATCTCCAGTACGCCATCACCAAAGATATCTTCGCCACTCTTTGCGTGCTGCTTCAGGATGGCAAAAATAATGTCCTGCTTACGCATACGAGCCAGATTTTCCAGCCCCATATTTTCGCCGAGAGTGATCAGCTCAGAAACCGGCGTATTCTTTAATTCGGTAAGATTCATAGTGGTGTGAGTTCTTAAACTTGGGGTAAATCTCGAACTTAATGTTGTGAATGGTATGGCAGGATCATCCATGCCTGTTTACGGTCATCGACTCATGTCTTTTCGCTGTCTGGTCACAGGAAAGTACGCAGAACTGAAACGACAAGACGGATTGAGTGACAAACCAGAAATCTGTTCACTTCGCATTAGATAAAAACGGGAAGCGTTGGATATTACAAGATTCAAACTTAATAAGGTAAGTTTAATACGAAGTCAACATTAAGTTAGCATGGCTCACGCCGGGCGTCCAGTTTTTAGCGACAGGGCACCCGAACATGACGTTCCCTTATGCCAGATTGGCGTCGAGGAACTCTTTCAACTGACCTTTAGACAGCGCGCCGACTTTCGTTGCCGCCACTTCACCATTCTTGAACAGCAGCAGAGTCGGGATACCACGGATGCCATATTTCGGCGCAGTGCCAGGGTTTTGATCGATGTTCAGTTTTGCAACGGTCAGTTTGCCCTGATATTCGTCAGCGATTTCATCCAGAATCGGGGCGATCATTTTGCACGGACCGCACCACTCTGCCCAGAAATCGACGAGGATTGCCCCGTCCGCTTTGAGTACATCCGTGTCAAAACTGTCGTCAGTCAGGTGAATAATTTTATCGCTCATATATAACTCCACAGGAATAAGCCTGGCGTGTTGGTTTCGTTGTTGGTGTAACATTAACCAACTAAAGGTTGACTTTATTTCACCGGATACGCTTTCGTAAAGCAATAGTAAGCTGATATTCTACCACACTATGAGCAAAACACATTTAACAGAACAGAAGTTTTCCGACTTCGCCCTGCATCCGAAAGTTGTAGAAGCCCTTGAAAAAAAAGGGTTTCATAACTGTACGCCCATTCAGGCACTGGCTCTTCCGCTAACGCTGGAAGGTCGTGACGTAGCCGGGCAGGCGCAAACCGGTACCGGGAAAACGATGGCGTTTCTTACGTCTTCGTTTCATTACCTTCTCTCTCATCCCGCAATTGCCGATCGCAAGGTGAATCAACCGCGTGCCTTAATTATGGCACCGACGCGTGAACTTGCCGTGCAGATCCACGCCGACGCGGAACCACTGGCACAAGCTACTGGCCTGAAACTGGGTCTGGCCTACGGTGGCGATGGCTACGACAAACAGTTGAAAGTGCTGGAAAGCGGCGTTGACATTCTGATTGGCACCACGGGTCGTTTGATCGACTACGCCAAACAAAACCATATTAACCTCGGTGCCATTCAGGTGGTGGTGCTGGACGAAGCCGATCGCATGTACGATCTGGGCTTTATTAAAGATATCCGCTGGCTGTTCCGCCGTATGCCGCCTGCGAACCAGCGCCTCAACATGCTGTTCTCCGCCACACTTTCGTACCGGGTACGTGAACTGGCGTTCGAGCAGATGAATAACGCCGAATATATCGAAGTGGAACCGGAACAGAAAACGGGCCACCGTATTAAAGAAGAGCTTTTCTACCCTTCTAACGAAGAAAAGATGCGTTTGTTGCAAACGCTGATCGAAGAAGAGTGGCCAGACAGAGCGATTATTTTCGCCAACACCAAACACCGTTGTGAAGATATCTGGGGTCACCTGGCGGCAGATGGTCATCGTGTCGGTCTGTTGACGGGCGATGTGGCGCAGAAAAAACGCCTGCGTATTCTTGATGAATTTACCCGTGGCGATCTGGATATTCTGGTTGCTACCGACGTTGCCGCGCGTGGTCTGCATATTCCGGCTGTGACGCACGTCTTTAACTACGATTTACCCGATGACTGTGAAGATTACGTTCACCGTATCGGTCGTACTGGCCGCGCAGGCGCAAGCGGTCACTCTATCAGCCTGGCGTGTGAAGAGTATGCATTGAATTTGCCTGCTATTGAGACCTATATTGGTCACTCAATTCCGGTAAGCAAATACAATCCGGACGCATTGATGACCGATCTGCCAAAACCGCTGCGCCTCACGCGCCCGCGCACAGGCAATGGTCCGCGTCGTACTGGTGCTCCACGTAATCGTCGTCGTTCAGGTTAAATAAATAATGTCATACTCAAAATCATTCAAACTGTATCAAGATGGCAAGAGAATGAATCCCGATGCGCTTACTGTAGTAAGTGATTCGGGTGAAAGAATGCAGCCAACGCAGAGACAGATTGAAGGATGAAGAGTATGGGTTCCACCTCGTCGCTATATGCAGCTATTGATCTCGGTTCAAATAGTTTCCATATGCTGGTAGTGCGCGAGGTGGCTGGAAGTATCCAGACGCTGACGCGAATTAAACGTAAAGTGCGTCTGGCTGCTGGCCTGAACAGCGAAAATGCCCTGTCTAATGAAGCAATGGAGCGCGGCTGGCAATGTTTGCGCCTGTTTGCTGAACGTCTGCAAGATATCCCACCATCGCAAATTCGCGTTGTCGCTACGGCGACGTTACGACTTGCTGTCAATGCCGGTGATTTTATTGCTAAAGCGCAGGAAATCCTCGGTTGTCCAGTGCAAGTCATTAGTGGTGAAGAAGAAGCTCGCCTGATTTATCAGGGTGTTGCTCACACCACCGGCGGAGCCGATCAGCGCCTGGTCGTGGATATTGGCGGCGCGAGTACCGAACTGGTCACTGGCACAGGTGCACAGACCACGTCTTTGTTCAGCCTGTCGATGGGCTGCGTCACCTGGCTGGAACGTTATTTTGTCGATCGTAATCTCGGGCAGGAAAACTTTGTCGCAGCTGAACAAGCCGCACGTGAAGTTTTGCGTCCGGTTGCTGATGAACTGCGATATCACGGCTGGAAAGTGTGCGTTGGCGCTTCCGGCACCGTGCAGGCGTTACAGGAAATAATGATGGCGCAGGGGATGGATGAGCGCATTACCCTCGCGAAGTTGCAGCAACTGAAACAGCGCGCTATTCATTGCGGTCGGCTGGAAGAGCTGGAGATTGAAGGGTTAACGCTGGAACGCGCATTAGTATTCCCGAGTGGTCTGGCGATCCTGATAGCCATTTTTACCGAACTGAATATTCAGTGTATGACCCTGGCGGGCGGTGCTCTACGTGAAGGCCTGGTCTACGGCATGTTACATCTGGCGGTTGAGCAGGATATTCGCAGCCGAACACTGCATAATATTCAGCGCCGCTTTATGATTGATATTGATCAGGCTCAGCGCGTAGCCAGCGTTGCGGCTAACTTCTTCGATCAAGTGGAGAGTGAATGGCATCTTGAAGCGATTAGCCGCGATTTGCTAATCAGCGCCTGTCAACTTCATGAAATTGGTCTGAGCGTTGATTTCAAACAAGCGCCGCAACATGCCGCTTATCTCGTGCGTAATCTGGATCTTCCCGGTTTTACGCCTGCGCAGAAAAAGCTGCTGGCGACGCTATTGCTCAACCAGACGAATCCAGTCGATCTCTCATCGCTGCATCAACAAAATGCCGTACCGCCGCGCGTTGCAGAACAACTCTGTCGTTTACTGCGCCTGGCAATCATTTTTGCCAGCCGTCGCCGTGACGATTTAGTGCCGGAGATGACATTACAGGCCAACCATGAACAGTTGACCCTGACACTGCCGCAAGGTTGGCTGGCTCAGCACCCGCTGGGTAAAGAGATTATCGATCAGGAAATTGAGTGGCAGAGCTATGTCCACTGGCCGCTGGAAGTGCTTTAACGTGTAATGTGCCGGATGCGATGCTCACGCATCTTATCCGGCGATAATTCCGCTTTCCGGTGCCGTGATCATCTAATCCAACCAGCCCCAGACAATACGAATGGCTATTTGCCTCGTTTTGCTGCCATCATCGCTTTCAGATTCGCCAGATGGTTTTGCCCTTTCTGCATCCGTTCTTCGGCGCTGACCACTTTGCGCTCTTGTTCCCAAATCAAGTCATCCTGCGGTAATTCCAGCAGGAAGCGGCTCGGCTCCGGACGTACCAGCTCACCGTACTGACGACGCTCTTTACACAGCGTAAAGGTCAACTCTTTCTGGGCGCGGGTGATGCCGACATAGGCCAGCCGCCGCTCTTCATCGATATTGTCCTCGTCGATGCTGCTTTGGTGCGGCAAAAATCCTTCTTCCATACCGACCATGTAGACATAAGGAAACTCCAGCCCTTTTGACGCGTGCAGAGTCATCAGTTGCACCTGATCAAGCTCTTCGTCACTCTCGCCACGTTCCATCATGTCGCGCAGAGTAAAGCGCGTCACCACCTGGGTGAGCGTCATCGGCTCATCCAGTTCGCTACCTTCCAGCATCTCCGTCATCCAGCTAAATAACTGGTTAACGTTCTTCATGCGCATTTCGGCGGCTTTCGGGCTGGGTGACGTTTCGTATAACCAGGATTCATAATCCATCCCGTGGATCAGATCGCGCACTGCGGCGATAGGCTCCCGCTCCGCCAGTCGCTGGATTTCCGCCAGCCAGTGAGTAAATCGGGTCAACGCTTCATAACCACGTCCACTCAGTGTCTGACTCAACCCCATATCAAAGCTGGCGGTAAACATACTTTTATTACGCGTCATCGCCCACTCACCCAGCTTTTTCAGCGTCGCCGGGCCAATCTCTCGCTTCGGCGTGTTAACGATACGCAGGAACGCACTATCATCGTCCGGGTTAGTCAGCACACGCAGATAAGCCAGTAAGTCCTTGATTTCCGGACGGGAGAAGAACGAAGTACCGCCGGATATTTTGTACGGAATGCGGTTTTGCATCAGAAATTTTTCAAACACCCGTGACTGATGGTTGCCGCGATAGAGAATGGCGTAATCTTTGTACTGTGTTTTGTTGACGAAGTGATGCGCAATCAGCTCGCCGGTAACGCGCTCGGCTTCATGTTCTTCGTTATTCGCGCTTAAAACTTTTAGCTCCGCGCCATAGCCTAGTTCGGAGAACAGACGCTTTTCAAAGACGTGCGGGTTATTGGCGATCAGGATGTTCGCCGCTTTCAGAATACGCCCGGAAGAGCGGTAGTTCTGCTCAAGCTTAATCACCTTCAACGTTGGGAAATCCTGGCTCAACAGCACCAGGTTTTGCGGACGTGCGCCACGCCAGGAGTAGATCGACTGGTCATCATCTCCCACCACGGTAAAGCGAGCGCGGCTGCCCACCAGCAGTTTCACCAGCTCATACTGGCTGGTGTTGGTATCCTGATACTCATCCACCAGCAGGTAGCGAATCTTGTTTTGCCAGCGTTCGCGTACTTCCACATTGCGTTGCAGCAGCAATGTCGGCAATAAAATCAGATCGTCGAAGTCGAGAACATTGCACGCTTTCAGGTGCGCATCATACAGCCCATAACAATGGGCAAAAATGCGATCCCGCTCGCCTTTTGCCTCTGCCGCCGCCTGCGCAGGAGTTTTGAGATCGTTCTTCCAATTAGAGATGGTTGAAATCAGCTGTTGCAGGAGAACTTTGTCATCTTCAATCAGTCCTTCGGTCAACTCTTTGAGCAAAGCAAGCTGATCGGTATCGTCAAACAGCGAAAAGTTCGCTTTCATCCCTAACGCTGCATACTCGCGTTTGATGATATCCAGCCCCAGCGTGTGGAAGGTAGAGATCATCAGCCCACGAGCCTCTTTGCGCCCCAGCGTCTGCCCGACACGCTCTTTCATCTCGCGCGCTGCTTTATTGGTAAAGGTCACCGCTGCGATATGTCGCGCCTGATAACCGCAGCCACGGATCAGATGGGCGATTTTATTAGTGATCACACGAGTTTTACCGGAACCCGCGCCCGCCAGCACCAGGCAGGGGCCGGTAACGAATTCGACAGCTTGTTGTTGGCCGGGGTTTAGACGCATAGAAAAATCGCTCAATGAAAGTCGGGAGGGGGAAATAACAGCGTGGTAGTATAGCCAGCCTCATCCTTACCACTCAAGGCACGATCATGGCAAAAACAGCAGCAGCACTGCATATCCTTGTAAAAGAAGAGAAACTGGCTCAGGAACTTCTGGAGCAGATCAAGAACGGCGCCGATTTTGGCAAGCTGGCGAAGAAACATTCCATTTGCCCGTCAGGCAAACGCGGCGGTGATTTAGGGGAATTTCGCCAGGGTCAGATGGTTCCGGCGTTTGATAAAGTGGTGTTCTCTTGTCCGGTGCTGGAGCCAACCGGCCCGCTGCATACCCAGTTCGGGTATCACATCATTAAGGTGCTGTACCGCAACTAACAGCAAGGCCTTCTCCCGGAGAAGGCCTTGAGTGTTTTCTCCCTCTCCCTGTGGGAGAGGGCATCAGCGCACACTTAACCCGCAACAGCAATACGTTTCATATCCGTCATATAGCCACGCAGTTTCTTACCTACCTGCTCAATTGCATGGCTGCGAATCGCATCATTTACATCACGCAGTTGCGCGTTATCTACCGCACCTTCTGGAATAGCTTTACCCAGATCGCCCGGCTGCAGCTCTGCCATAAACGGTTTCAGCAGCGGTACGCAAGCGTAAGAGAACAGATAGTTACCGTATTCTGCGGTATCAGATATAACCACGTTCATTTCGTACAGACGCTTACGGGCGATGGTGTTGGCAATCAGCGGCAGCTCATGCAGTGATTCATAGTATGCCGACTCTTCAATGATGCCGGAATCAACCATGGTTTCGAACGCCAGCTCAACGCCTGCTTTCACCATCGCGATCATCAGCACACCTTTATCGAAGTACTCCTGCTCGCCGATTTTACCTTCATACTGCGGTGCGGTTTCGAACGCGGTTTTGCCGGTCTCTTCACGCCAGGTCAGCAGTTTCTTATCATCATTAGCCCAGTCTGCCATCATGCCAGAGGAGAATTCACCGGAGATGATGTCGTCCATATGTTTCTGGAACAGCGGCGCCATGATCTCTTTCAGTTGTTCTGACAGCGCATAAGCACGCAGTTTCGCCGGGTTAGAGAGCCTGTCCATCATCAGGGTGATGCCGCCCTGCTTCAGGGCTTCGGTGATGGTTTCCCAGCCGAACTGAATCAGTTTTTCTGCATATGCCGGGTCGGTGCCCTCTTCCACCAGCTTGTCGAAGCACAGCAGAGAACCAGCCTGCAACATACCGCACAGGATAGTTTGCTCGCCCATCAGGTCTGATTTCACTTCCGCAACGAAAGAGGATTCCAGAACGCCGGCACGATGACCGCCTGTTGCTGCCGCCCAGGCTTTAGCGATCGCCATGCCTTCGCCTTTCGGATCGTTTTCCGGGTGAACGGCAATCAGCGTCGGTACGCCGAATCCACGTTTATACTCTTCACGCACTTCGGTGCCAGGGCATTTCGGCGCAACCATTACTACAGTGATGTCTTTACGGATCTGCTCGCCCACTTCGACGATGTTGAAACCATGCGAGTAACCCAGCGCCGCGCCATCTTTCATCAGCGGTTGAACGGAACGCACTACGTCAGAGTGCTGCTTGTCCGGCGTCAGGTTAACCACCAGATCCGCCTGCGGGATCAGTTCTTCGTAAGTACCTACCTTAAAACCGTTTTCGGTTGCTTTACGCCAGGACGCGCGCTTTTCGGCAATCGCTTCTTTACGCAGAGCGTAGGAGATATCGAGACCAGAATCACGCATGTTCAGGCCCTGGTTCAGACCCTGTGCGCCGCAGCCGACGATGACCACTTTTTTACCCTGAAGATAGCTCGCACCGTCAGCGAACTCGTCGCGCCCCATAAAGCGACATTTGCCCAGTTGTGCCAGCTGCTGGCGCAGATTCAGTGTATTGAAGTAGTTAGCCATGGTGATTCCTCGTGATGTTGTGCTTCTTATTGTTCGGTTCGCTGTTGAGCGAGAATGTCACCACATTACAACAGGAAATTTATTGCGGAAATTGATATATTCACAACGTCATATTGCAATTTCTGCAACGTCATAACCGGGGGTTAAGCCTGTGGATTTACGCGACCTGAAAATGTTTCTGCATCTGGCGGAAAGCCGCCATTTTGGCCGTAGCGCGCGGGCAATGCACGTCAGCCCCTCCACGCTTTCCCGACAGATTCAGCGCCTGGAAGAAGATCTCGGCCAACCGCTGTTTGTGCGCGATAACCGCACGGTAACGCTGACGGAAGCGGGCGAAGAGCTGCGTGTTTTCGCCCAGCAAACGTTGTTACAGTATCAGCAATTGCGCCACACCATCGACCAGCAAGGGCCGTCCCTCTCTGGCGAATTACATATTTTCTGTTCGGTGACTGCCGCTTACAGCCATCTGCCACCGATTCTCGACCGATTCCGCGCGGAGCATCCATCGGTGGAAATTAAGCTCACCACCGGTGATGCGGCGGATGCAATGGAAAAGGTGGTCACTGGAGAAGCAGATTTGGCGATTGCCGGGAAGCCGGAGACTCTGCCAGGCGCGGTGGCGTTTTCGATGCTGGAGAACCTGGCGGTGGTGCTGATCGCGCCCGCGCTGCCCTGCCCGGTGCGTAATCAGGTCTCAGTAGAACAACCGGACTGGTCGACGATTCCCTTCATCATGGCCGATCAGGGACCAGTACGCCGCCGCATTGAGTTGTGGTTTCGACGCAATAAAATCAGTAACCCGATGATTTACGCCACGGTTGGCGGGCATGAAGCAATGGTATCGATGGTGGCGCTCGGCTGTGGTGTGGCGCTGTTGCCGGAAGTGGTGCTGGAAAACAGCCCGGAGCCGGTGCGTAACCGCGTGATGATTTTAGAGCGCAGCGATGAGAAAACGCCGTTTGAGCTGGGCGTTTGTGCGCAAAAAAAGCGGCTGCATGAGCCGCTGATTGAGGCGTTCTGGAAGATTTTGCCGAACCATTAACCCGCCAAAAAGAACCTGAACGCCGGGTTATTGGTTTCGTCGTGGCAATCGTAGCCCAGCTCATTCAGCCGGGTTTCGAAATCCGGTTCATGATCGCCCAGCTCGAACGCTGCCAGTACACGCCCGTAGTCGGTGCCATGACTGCGATAGTGGAACAAAGAGATATTCCAGTGCGTCCCCAGCGTGTTGAGGAAGCGCAGCAGCGCGCCCGGTGATTCCGGGAATTCGAAGCTGTAGAGGCGTTCCTGCAACGGATGCGATGGACGCCCGCCAACCATATAGCGCACATGCAACTTCGCCATTTCGTCGTCGGAGAGATCAACCACGCTGTAGCCGCCGTCGTTGAGCATCTGCAAAATTTCTTTGCGCTCTTCAAGGCCGCGACTTAAGCGCACACCGACAAAAATACAGGCATCTTTAGCATCAGCGAAACGGTAGTTGAACTCTGTGACCGAGCGCCCGCCAAGTAGCTGGCAGAACTTCAGAAAGCTGCCCTTCTCTTCCGGGATGGTCACCGCCAGCAACGCTTCACGCTGTTCGCCCAGTTCGCAGCGTTCCGAGACGTAGCGCAGACCGTGGAAGTTCACGTTGGCTCCAGAAAGAATATGCGCCAGCCGCTCACCGCGAATGTTGTGCTGAGCGATGTACTTTTTCATCCCCGCCAGCGCCAGCGCGCCAGAGGGTTCCGCCACTGCGCGCACATCTTCGAATAAGTCTTTCATCGCTGCGCAGATGGCATCGCTATCGACGGTGATGATGTCGTCGAGATACTCCCGGCACAGGCGGAAAGTCTCATCGCCGATGCGTTTTACCGCAACACCTTCAGCGAACAGCCCCACGCGCGGCAGATCTACGGGATGCCCAGCATCCAGCGCCGCTTTCAGACAGGCGGAATCTTCTGCTTCCACGGCGATCACTTTGATTTGCGGCATCAGTTGTTTGATCAACACCGCCACGCCCGCCGCCAGGCCGCCGCCGCCGACCGGCACAAATACGCGGTCGAGATGGGCATCCTGCTGGAGCAATTCCAGCGCCAGCGTGCCTTGCCCGGCGATCACCATCGGATGATCGAATGGCGGCACCCAGGTGAAACCCTGCTGCTGCGACAGTTCGATCGCTTTGGCTTTCGCTTCATCGAAGTTCGCGCCGTGAAGCAGCACTTCACCGCCGAAGCCACGTACCGCATCGACTTTGATGTCGGCGGTAGCGGTTGGCATGACGATGAGCGCCTTCACACCTAACCGAGCGGAGGAGAACGCGACACCTTGCGCATGGTTACCCGCCGAGGCGGTGATCACGCCGTGCGCTTTCTGTTCTTCCGTCAGACCTGCCATCATGGCGTATGCGCCGCGCAGCTTGAAGCTGTGCACTGGCTGGCGGTCTTCGCGCTTCACCAGTATCACGTTATCAAGACGCGACGACAGTTTTTCCATTTTCTGTAGCGGCGTGACCTGCGCCGCTTCATAGACCGGCGCACGTAGTACCGCTCTTAAATATTCGGCACCTTCCGGGGCGCCGGACAGGGGTTGCGAGTCAGCCATTATTAACCCCCCAGTTTCGATTTATCGCGCACCGCACCTTTGTCGGCGCTGGTCGCCAGGCTGGCGTAGGCGCGCAAAGCAAAGGAAACCTGACGTTCACGGTTTTTCGGCGTCCAGGCTTTGTCGCCACGGGCTTCCTGCGCTTCACGACGCGCCGCCAGTTCGGCATCGCTTACCTGCAACTGAATGCCACGGTTCGGAATGTCGATGGCGATCAGGTCACCATCTTCAATCAGGCCAATACTGCCGCCGCTCGCCGCTTCCGGCGAGACGTGGCCGATGGAAAGACCAGAAGTGCCGCCGGAGAAGCGTCCATCGGTGATCAGCGCACAGGCTTTGCCAAGACCCATCGACTTCAGGAAGCTGGTTGGGTAGAGCATTTCCTGCATCCCCGGTCCGCCTTTCGGGCCTTCGTAGCGAATAACAACCACATCGCCAGCGACAACTTTACCGCCAAGAATCGCTTCTACCGCGTCATCCTGGCTTTCGTACACTTTCGCCGGGCCAGTGAATTTGAGGATGCTGTCATCGACGCCTGCCGTTTTAACGATGCAGCCATTTTCCGCGAAGTTACCGTAAAGTACCGCCAGGCCACCGTCTTTGCTGTAGGCGTGCTCCAGCGAGCGGATGCAGCCGTTTGCGCGATCGTCATCGAGAGAATCCCAACGGCAATCCTGCGAGAATGCCTGTGTAGTGCGGATTCCAGCCGGGCCAGCGCGGAACATATTTTTCACCGCATCATCCTGAGTCAGCATGACATCGTATTGTTCCAGCGTTTGCGACAAGGTCAGGCCGAGTACGTTTTTCACATTGCGATTCAACAACCCGGCACGATCCAGTTCGCCGAGAATACCGATCACGCCACCAGCACGATGAACATCTTCCATATGGTATTTCTGGGTGCTCGGCGCAACTTTGCACAACTGCGGGACTTTACGCGAAAGTTTGTCGATATCACTCATGGTGAAGTCGATTTCCGCTTCTTGTGCCGCCGCCAGCAGGTGAAGAACCGTATTGGTAGAGCCGCCCATCGCGATATCCAACGTCATGGCGTTTTCAAACGCCGCTTTACTGGCGATATTACGTGGCAGTGCGCTTTCGTCGTTTTGCTCGTAGTAACATTTGGTCAATTCAACAATGCGTTTACCAGCATTGAGGAACAGCTGCTTACGATCCGCGTGGGTTGCCAGTAGCGAGCCGTTGCCTGGCTGCGACAGACCCAGAGCTTCGGTCAGGCAGTTCATCGAGTTAGCGGTGAACATCCCGGAGCAGGAACCACAGGTTGGACAAGCCGAACGTTCAACCTGATCGCTCTGGGAGTCAGAAACTTTCGGATCTGCCCCCTGGATCATCGCATCAACCAGATCAAGCTTGATTAACTGATCGGATAGTTTGGTTTTCCCGGCCTCCATCGGGCCGCCGGAAACAAAGATCACCGGAATATTCAGGCGCAGAGAGGCCATCAGCATCCCCGGGGTGATTTTGTCGCAGTTGGAGATACAGACCATCGCATCGGCGCAGTGAGCGTTGACCATATACTCAACAGAATCAGCGATCAGTTCGCGAGACGGCAGTGAATAAAGCATCCCCCCGTGCCCCATGGCGATCCCATCATCCACCGCAATGGTGTTGAATTCTTTGGCAACGCCGCCAGCCGCTTCAATTTGTTCAGCGACCAGTTTACCGAGATCGCGCAGATGGACGTGCCCCGGTACAAATTGAGTGAACGAGTTCACAACAGCGATAATCGGCTTACCGAAATCAGCGTCGGTCATTCCAGTGGCGCGCCACAGCGCACGAGCACCCGCCATATTACGACCATGAGTGGTGGTGGCGGAACGGTACTTAGGCATACTTTATTTACTCCCAGTGTCTGTCTCGTAAATGGGACGGTGCGTGCCGTCCCATTTTTTGTATTTATTGATTAACTTGATCTAACCAGCCCCATTTATCTTCGGTTTCGCCAGTGAAGAGGCCGAAGAAGGCTTGCTGGATGCGTTTGGTGACCGGGCCACAACGGCCTTCGCCCACCTGAATACCGTCGACGCTGCGCACTGGCGTGATTTCAGCCGCTGTACCGGACATAAACACTTCATCCGCCAGATACAGTGATTCACGCGACAGCACCTGCTCACGCACTTCAATTCCCAGCTCTTTCGCCAGTTTGATGATGGCGTCACGGGTAATACCCGGCAGCGCGGAGGAGGTGAACGGTGGGGTGAACAGCACGCCGTCTTTCACTTCAAACAGGTTTTCGCCTGCACCTTCAGAGATGTAACCATTCACATCCAGCGCGATACCTTCCTGATAACCGTGGCGGCGCGCTTCGCTGCCAACCAGCAGGGAAGAGAGGTAGTTCCCCCCCGCTTTCGCAGCGGTTGGAATGGTGTTTGGCGCCGCGCGGTTCCAGGAAGAAACCATCGCGTCGATCCCCTGCTCCAGTGCTTCCGCGCCCAGATAGGCTCCCCACGGGAAAGCGGCAATAATCACGTCGGTGGTGTATCCCGCTGGAGGGTTAACGCCCATGCCAACATCACCTACGAAGATCAGCGGACGGATATAGGCGCTGGTGAGATTGTTTTTACGGATCACTTCGCGGCAAGCTTCCATCAGCTCATCAATGCTCTGCGAAACCGGGAAGCGGTAAATTTTGGCAGAGTCATGCAGACGTTGCATATGCTCACGATGACGGAATACAACTGGACCTTTATGCGAGTCGTAGCAACGGATGCCTTCAAAAACCGAGGTGCCATAGTGCAGCGCATGAGACATCACATGCACCTTCGCGTCTTCCCAGCGAACCATCTCCCCATTGAACCAAATGTAATCAGCTTTCTTCGTGGTCATTTTTATATTCCTTTTGCGCTCAGGCGCGGATTTGTTGTGATGTGGTTGTGCTCTGGCAGATAGCAACGTGTGCGACGTCTACCAGTTTATTTAACTGACTAAACAGTAAGTCGACCGAACGCGGGCTGGCAACGGTCAATTCAATATTTATATTTTGTGCATCGCTGGCGGCAGCCATATTCATTGAGCAGACGTGGAAACCACGATGACGCACCACGCGTAAAACACGTTCTAAGGTTTCCGGATTGAAGCGAGCCGATACATTGACCTGATGTTGCATCATGATAATTTCTCCAACATTTCTGAATTACTGGCGCCAGGCGGCACCAGCGGCCAGACGTTCTCAAGTTCGTTGATTGAGACATGAAGCAGGTATGGCCCATCACTGTTCAGCATGGTGTCGAGTGCCGCTTCAACCTGGTCTTTACGGGTGATGTGTTGGCCAGGGATGCCGAAGGCGCTGGCTAACATGAGGAAATCTGGGTTATCGGTAAGGGTGGTTTCGCTATATCGTTCCTGGAAAAACAGTTGCTGCCATTGTCGAACCATCCCTAACCGCTGGTTATCGAGTAAGACAATTTTCAACGGTAACTGCTTGCGTTTTACGGTGCCCAGCTCTTGTACATTCATCATGAAAGAACCGTCACCGGAGATACAAACGACAGTATCGTTCGGTCGCGCGACTTGTGCGCCAACCGCCGCCGGTAAACCGAAGCCCATAGTGCCTAAACCGCTTGAAGTGATGAAATTTTCCGGGCGAGTGTGGGCGATGTGCTGCGCAGCCCACATCTGATGCTGCCCCACATCCGTGGTCACAACGCAATCCGCAGGTTTACGATCCGACAGTTGTTTTAACAACAACGGCGCGTAGATAGCATCTCCAGGATGATCGTAACGCCAGGCATGTTCACTACGCATTTGTGCGCAGTATTGCTGCCATTCATCGATATTTAACGATTGCTGTAACGCAGGCAACAGCATGTTTAAATCGCCTTGTAATGCCACATGCGCCTGACGCAGCTTGTTCATTTCTGCCGGGTCGATATCCATATGGATCACGCTGGCATGTGGCGCGAAGGTGTTAAGTTTGCCGGTAACCCGGTCATCAAAACGTGCCCCCACGGCGATCAGCAGGTCACATTCCTGCACCGCGAAGTTCGCCGCTTTGGTGCCGTGCATCCCCAGCATCCCCAGATAGTACGGATAATCCGCATCGACTGCACCCAGCCCTTTCAGCGTGCAGGTGGCAGGCATTTTTGTGGCAGCGAGAAATTCATGCAGAGCAGGAACCGCCTGCGCCATACCCACGCCGCCACCAACATACAGCATCGGTTTTTGCGCTTTTACCAGCATCTGGCGCGCTTGCTCGACTTCGGCATGTGGGAAAGTCACTTCGTTTTCAACGGTGGTGAACCAGGGTTCCAGATCGCCGCAGGCTAACTGGATATCTTTAGGGATATCGACCAGAACCGGACCGGGACGACCTGAGCTGGCGACATCAAACGCTTCGGCCATGATGCGTGGTAATTCTTCCAGCGACTGCACCAGGAAGCTGTGTTTGGTACAGGCTAACGACAATCCCAGGACATCAACCTCCTGAAATGCATCGGTGCCGATGAACGGTGCAGATACCTGACCGGTGATGGCAACTACAGGGATGGAATCTAACAGCGCGTCCGCAAGTCCGGTGATCAGGTTGGTTGCGCCAGGGCCAGAAGTGGCGATGCACACGCCCGTTTTACCGGTAGCACGGGCATAACCGATAGCCGCCATTACCGCGCCCTGTTCATGCCGGCACAGCAAGTGTTCTACGCCACCGTCATACAATGCATCGTAAACAGGCATAATTGCGCCACCTGGATAACCGAAAACGGTGTTCACACCCTGTGCCCGCAAAGCATGTACCACCCACTGTGCGCCATTCATAGTTAGTTCCCCGTCCTGAATGTTGAGAAACAGAATTTTGTGCTGTTATTCATTGCCTGCTCCTCGATTATGTTTTTAAGGTCAAAAAAAACCCCCGAACCTTTCGGTGCGGGGGTCTTAGTTCGTTAAGGCTTGATCTCTAAGCCTTTCCTCGTCCAAGTGCAGCCCCGCACGGTGGGATAATAATCACCACCACGCTAATCACGACCAGGCTAATCACTCGTAGAAGGGCTGTCATTTTGTCTTTTCTTGCATCTTGTTCGAAGGAATGCCTAAAGAGTTACCATAGATTTTGCGAATAGCACAAGATATTTTTTGGCCGCTTTTTATGACTCTCATAATAATTTCTATAAAAACCATTGTTTTTTATATAAAAATTTGTGAGTGAAAAAAATTCAATTTCCGTATAATTCTCGCGCTCTTCGAGTGGCAGTTTTTTGTGCTTTTTATTTTTGCGAGAGTGATTCCATCACTAATACAACTCAAATTACTTTGCACAAATAAACGGGAATCAGCCGCTAAATAACACAATTTCGCAGACTACAGCAGGGATCTCTTATGTTCATAATGGTGACTTAAGGAGGACTTATGTCACTGTCAATTGTTCATACCCGCGCAGCCCTGGGAGTAAATGCGCCCC
>ERZ1034901.637-NODE-637-length-27299-cov-7.582514_pt1 | contig 27299 bp, 47 predicted proteins | sample MGYA00520628_ERZ1034901 | MGnify/ENA primary metagenome ERZ1034901 (study PRJEB33766, sample SAMN09781783) | gut metagenome | biome: gut microbiome | host: Homo sapiens | place: Madagascar | study: EMG produced TPA metagenomics assembly of the PRJNA485056 data set... | reverse complement strand
ATTCTTTCTCTTTTGTTTTTCGAATTGGGGAAAGGAGGAATGCTTATGGTTCAAACTAACCAAGTTCAGAACGCCATTCAGCAGGCTTCCACGGCCAATCTCCAGAATACCTATATGCTTCAGCAGTCTATTCAGGCGGACACGGTCGCTAATATGCAGAACACCAATACCCTTGCTTCTCAGCTTGCGAATTGTTGCTGTGAGAATCGCGAGGCTATTGCTCAGGTTCGCTATGATATGGCTACTGACACCTGTGCGGTTACTACAGCGATTAATCAGGCCGCACAGAACATTATGACGAACTGCAATAACAACTACCGCCAGCTGCACGATGAGATCGTTGCGAATTAGATTGCGGCCAAGGATGCTAAGATCGCCGAGCAGCAGGCGATGATCAACGCGCTCAACCTTGCCGCTTCCCAGCAGGCTCAGAACGCATATCTTGTCGAGCAGATGAAACGCTGCAATGCGAATACCTGTTGCGGCTCTGCAAGCTGCTAAAAGTTGATATTTACGCGGAGAATGGTTATATTACTGTTCTCCGCGTAGATAAACGATGATGTTTGTAGATGTTTCGGTGATATTTTCGAGGGGGTATTAAAATGATCGAGCTATCGAATACGACTGCCCAGACTCTCGAAGCAGGGCAGGCCATTACCTTCGACAAAGTGCTTCTGAAAACCGGATGCGGAGAATGCCATAGAGCCAACACCGGTTCTGTGAAACTCCGTTCGAGCGGAACTTACGTTGTCAGCTTTGGCGCAAACATCGGAGCTACGGCAGCTACGACCGAGGTCCAGCTCTCTATTCAGATTGGCGGAGAGACGATTCCTCAGAGCACAATGATATCTACGACTGCCACAGTGGGCAATCTGAACAGCGTGTCGAGAACTGTCCCGGTCAGAAACTGCTGCTGTGACTACGATCGTATCACGGTCGTAAATACGGGCACGACCGAATTGACCGTCGGAGCAAACAGCTGTCTGTTTATCCGCAGAGTGTCGTAAGGAGGGATGGTTATGAGAGACGATTATCTCAATGATATTTGCGAACTCAAGGCTGATCTCATCCGGAGTCTTACATCGCATTTCAGCATGGGACTTAATCAGGTCGACACGGATGAGGCAGGAAAAGTTGTCGATATGGTCAAAGATCTTGCCGAGGCCGAGTATTATATTTCGGTCGTAGAGGCAATGGATCGTCCTGAGAAAACCAAGGGTTCTTGGATACGCGGTAGTGAAGAGTATTTTCCGCATGAACGCAATGGGGAGGATTCTCGAAACGCTGATAGTAAGCACGGACGAATCTTTGACGACTACATGAAGTACAAACGGTATTATACCGAGACTAAATCTCCGTCTCAGAAGGAAGAGATGGATGCAAAGGCCAACGAGTATGTCGGTGAAACGGTCTCCACAATACGTGATATTTGGAGGGACGCCGACCCGGAAATGCGAAGGAAGCTCAAGGCGGAATTCGTAAAGTTGGTCAACGAAATGAATATCTAAAGTCTTTCACTGTCAATGGAGTCGAGTGGACGTTGGTTCCAGTAGAGCCTGACAACACACAATTATTAGATGGACTCGGGAATGGTAGGTTGGCAGTGACCGACTACCTTGGAAAGAAAATTTACTATTCGAAGCGGTTTACGGATAGTAATTCTCACAAAACGCTTAGACACATTGATATTCGAGTCCTAATTCACGAAATTTGTCACTGCGTTCTCTACAGCTATGGTCTACTCTATGATATTCACAAGGCAGTCAAGAAAGACTATTGGATATTGGCCGAAGAATGGATTTGCAATTTTCTATACGATTACGGGCTTGAAGCTCAACAAATAGGCATTGATATGCTAGATGAAAATTCGCAAACCTGATCGGCCTCTATTGCACCAGATCGTTTGCATGTGGTATAATGATATTGCGTGTTTACGATCTGGTGCTCTTTGCTTTTTAGAAGGAGGCTTTGACTATGAGCAAAGGGCTCGGTGAAGCGATCGGTGAATGGCTGATCAACTACAAGAAAGATTCGGTAAAGATTCTGACTTATGACAGACTCCGAACTTCCCACGATATGATGCTGCGGTATAAAATAGCGTCTATACGTCCTGAGAAACTGACGTCGCTTGATATTCAGCAGTACATAAGAATGCTGGTCGACCGTGGATATTCTATGTCGACGATTAAAAAGCAATATGCGTTGCTCGTTGGATATTTGAAGTTCGCTCTGTCTCAAGGGATCATTCAGCGACCGGTATATTTGGACGTTAAACTCCCTGCCAAATCGATTGTCAAAAAGCAACCTCGGGACGTGGAGACATATTCTGAGGAAGAACAAAAATCTCTCATGGCGGTTTTTTCAAAGCTTGATGACATCGCATATGGCGCTGCTATACTCATGATGGAGACCGGCTTGAGAGTTGGCGAGGTTCTGGCATTGCAATGGAATGATATTATCTGGAAACGAAAAGCCATTAGGATTCGCAAAACCATGGTCCTTACGTTGGATAGAGAATGGTTGGTCCAGCCGGAACCAAAGAGCGAAAGCAGTAACCGGATTGTTCCATTGAGCGATGAGGCATACAAAACTCTCGAGGCTCTCGAATGGAAGCGTCCCGAGCGATCATTTATTTTTTACGATCAACGGGTACTCGATTACCCAATGACGTACGATCAACTGCGATGGCGATTGAAGAAGGCTTGCCGGAAGGCCAGAGTAGAGTATCGGGGAGATCATATTTTCAGACACACATTCGCATCCAACTGCTATCACAAAGGCTGCGATGTTAAGATTTTGTCAAAGATGCTCGGACACGCCGATGTAGGCATCACATACAACGTCTACATCCATTTATTCGAAGATTCGCTCGAAGAGATGCGTTCAGTCATCGACAAACTTGCATAGAAAAAGTGCAGCCTACGGCACTAGACTGCACAGAATAAGTTGGCAGGGGCAGAAGGATTCGAACCCTCAACAAAGGTTTTGGAGACCTATGCATTGGCACCAGATAAACACGCATTTATTTTTTTTCGCCCTCGCGATAAAAACACACACTATAATGAAGGAATTGGAGTATAAACCGTCGGAGGCTCGAGAGAGTTAGCCGATTCAATAGTTTAATGGTAGAACGCCGAGAAATCGGGGACGTGTGTTCGAAGCGCACAAATTCCTTTTATTTTTTTCGTTCGCGATAAAAACACACATTGTAATGAAGAATTATAAGGAGGATGTTTACTATGAATACTTTTGATATGCTTCGTTTCCAAGGTTTTGTGGCGGGAGCTGTGGTAGAAGGATTATTGGTGCTGATAGTATCAGTAGCAATAATTCTGATTAAGAACGCTAAAATGCGAAGGACTCGTTGATATTAAGATTACATAGCGCATTCGGAATGCAAATAATTGGCTGTGGAAACACGGCCTTTTATTTTTTCGCGGATAGAACATGCGCTTAAATAGGAGGTACGAATGTATCTCACTAAAGAAAGGAAGGTATTCAATATGATGCTGGACAAGAAGGAAAAGAAGTGGAGCGTTTCGAGGGAAGCGAAAGCTTTGGGTGAAGGTTTGAAAACGCTAAAGCCGGGAGATGCCGGTTACGAAGAAACCATTTCCGCGATAGAGAAATGCTCAAAGATCAATGAGTCCAAGTGGACTACGATCTCGACGGTGTTTAAGAACGTTGGAATGGTTATCGTATGTGCCGGAGCATGCATTTTGGCATATAGCGTGGATAAAAGCGACGAAATCCCGAAGAATAAGTTCACTAAAGAGCTGTTCCACAAGATTTTTAAATCTTGATCCGTAGGCGTGCTAATACCACGCCTTTCTTTTTTTGTTCGCGACAGGAACATACGTTCTATTGAAGGACTAAAGTCGAAAGACTTATTTCGAAAGGAGAATCAACATGAACGTTGATTATGTACCGATTCTAGAAGTTGCCAAGACTGTAGGATGCAGTGACACAACGATTTGGAACTACGTGAGGCTGTCGGAAGAAAGTGAATCGCATCTTCCTTTTCCAGACACAATTACGTTGTACGATGGCAATACTGGTCGTCCTACTCGAGCCATTCGAGTAGAAGACGTGATCACATTTGCTAATTGGTATAGGGAAAATGGTGGAAAAAGGGGATCGTATAAAGCTTTTAGAGATTCCATCAAGGTAAATGTAGAAGAGAAAAAACGTGATGACGCTGCTCTGTTTACATCGGAGCTCGAAGAACTTAAGAAGGAGGTCATAAATATCGGTGCGCAAATGTTGGATTTGATAAGTAAAATCGATAAGATAGAGAAACGACTTTAGTCCGACAGAAGGCTGTGGAAACACGGCCTTTCTTTTTTTTTTGTTCGCGATGAGAACACGTTCTATAATGAAGATCAATAAAGGAGGTAATCTGGTATGAGTGTTATAATTGGATCGGTAGTATGCGTAATAGCCATTGTTGCCGGAGCACGAGTGGTTAAGTTGGGGTTTAAGGCGATCAACAAGGCATTTGACAGACTAGACAAGATGATTTGATTTTCGAAATATTAGGGAGTTAGGGAAACTTAGCTCCCTAATATTTTTGTTTGGAGGGATATGGATGCTCGTTACAGTTATTGGATCTGGAGTAAAGGAGATCGTCGAACCGATTTTCAATACTCTTACGATTAATTCGGTTAATGAGATTAGTTCCGGTATGCTAGGTAACTTAAGAACACTAACATATTCTATAAGCATCGAAGACGATTTTGTCATATCTCAGAGGAAGAAGCTCATGTCAGAACTCTCCAAGGAATCTACTCATCTCGTAGCGTTCTATGAACATGGCGATTGGATGCACGTGTATATTTTCAAGAGATCGGCATTCAAATGACTCGCGATAAAAACACGCTTCTTAATGAAGGGCGATAAAGCTAATCGCTGAAATTCGAAAGGAGGATATAAAAATGGTGTTCCGACGAAGATAGTATTTTAGAAGAAAGGAGGAAGCACGATGGTATTTCGTTTACGAATAGAGCGATGATGACTGCTCGCCCCGAAACGTCATCAGAGGATGGGGTCCAAACCTGTCCTCTTATTTTTTTCGTTCGCGATGAAAACATACATTAGAACGAAAGGAGTGATATTTATGGAAAAGAAGAAGAAGATGCCTCGCGACGAATCCAAGTTCATTTTTGATGAACGGAACATTCTGAATTGTGGCGAATGCCCTTATAATATAGGGGTCGAAAACTGCGACGATCCAGACCGAGTGTATCCGTGCAATCAGACATTTTGCTGGATAGAAATCGCGTGCGACAACGAAACGTATCGCAACTGAGAATATTAAAGGATTATGGAAACATAGTCCTTTATATTTTTGAAAGGAGAATGCGCATGATTAAGGAATACAGAGTTTGGGATCGTAATTACGTATGTCCGTTTCATCGTAGATTCATCGTTGATGCTAAACTGTTCGTAAGATATTTCTTCGAAGGCATACTTCTGGCATTGATAATTTTGGCTCTACCGATCGTTGCTGCGTTGTTTATTTGAGGAGGCGATAATAATGGTAGTTAAGATCATTTTTGATGAGAGGAGCATTCATTTTGATAAGTACGCCGTTTTCAGGAACCAATACGTCGTGAAGAAACTATGCAAAGGCTTTGTAGAGGAAGCCAACAGACGCGGATATTTTTACTTAAATCAGGCATATGAGTTTTTCGGAATACCTTGGGATTCGGCGAGCGATAATCCTTGTTTTTCGATAGCGATGGTAAGCTGGGTTAAAGAAGACAATGGTAATTACGGGATAGTGATATCCGGAAACAACGAGAAAGGAGAACGTAACAGTGACGAACAGCGAAGAAGTGATGATGCTCAGAGAGTTTCTTGATATTTCAGAGAAGTACCGTGTTTTTGGAGCAAAGCTAGAAGCTCAGTATGGCTGTCTGCTGCAAGCTTTGCCGGGCGGTAGTACTCGCGATTCCATTTCAATAGCTAATATAAGATATAAGACCGCTATGCTAGATGATGCGGTTCGCAAGGCCATTTTTGAGTTGAATAAGGAGGAAGAAATATGAAAGTCATATCGAATCGCGATCTTATAAAGCTTCTTCTCATCCATGGTATTGACAAAGGTAACGATCAGCACTCGATAGCTAGAATATTCGAAACCTACGGCGACGACTATTTTACCGAAATGGGTCAATGGAATTTCGAGCTCTGTAAAGAAAATGAAGAGCGAAAAGAACTTTTTAGAAAACTTGATACTCATGAAGAAACGATCAAGCGTATAGATGATTTTTTCAAGAAAATCGAGGAGGAAGGAATATGAAAATCTGGGCCGTTCTCAATGTAACGCATCTCGAGGTTGTTCGGGTATTTGGTACCAAAGAAGCTGCTGATGAATATGCTACATACGAGAACATGAAATCCGACGAAGATTATTTTATTAATAAAGGATTTGAAGTGGATGAAAGAACAGATGTTTTGTATGATTTCACCATTGAGGACCTGTCTTATTTAGAACACACTGTGCCAGCTATGCATCTTGCCGGTGAAGCATATACTGAATGCTATAGCATGAGAGCGGGCTTTAGACGAAAAGTCATATGCGCTATGGCAAGTCAAAACGCCACGGTATACTGCATAATCAAGACCATTAATCATTGTAGTTCTATCGATTTTTATAGATCCGAACATGTTGCCGATCGTGAATATTCCAAATTCAAGCGAAGTCATCCGATTAATAAGCATAGGATATTTGACGAAGAGCATCCCGAAGCTACCATTCAACTTCGTGGATATTTTGTGGAGGAATGATCGATGATAGTATATCCGGTGTTTAGAATAGATTGCGATGATGTGTTTCTTGAGCACATATTTGCTACGGAAGAATTGGCTAAAGATTACTGTATTATGATGAATACAACTGAAGATGCGGATTGGTACACATGGTACACGCAATTCGAAGAAGTAGTAGCGGAACCGTTTTGGACGAGAAAGGAAGAAGAATAATGCTTAAAATTGAAAATACCAAAATTGTAGGTTGGGATGCCGCAATCCGTGGAATGAGAAATCCGATGAATAGCTGGGAAAAAAGCGATACGCTTTTCTTTTGTCCATCGCAAGGGGACATAAGAAAAATCGTGGAAGGACAGGATCTCGAACTCTTGAGTGAAATAGGTCCGAATGACTATAAGCTAATGGCATCTCTTCGTAACGCTGGAACTGATCATCGCAAATTTATGCGAATGATCACAGTTTATATGGACATTACGGCTCCGCTATATTGGTGGAAGGAGTTTGATACGTATAAGGTAGGTACGGTCGCCAATTCCTGTTCCACTATGCATAAGATTGCATCTAAGGAATTTGCAGCTGCTGACTTCTCGGATGAGCATTTGGATGATATTTCAGGATATGAACCGGAAGTTCGAAACATGGCTCCAGCTATCGAGATTCGCACCGATACGATTAGCAATCATCTGCTCGGACCGAGTGACATTCTTAATCTGACAATTAAAATGCTAAATCGATGCCGCGAGCTTTATTTGCGAACCAAAAATAAGGTATATTGGTGGCAAATGATCCAGTTGCTCCCAAGCTCTTACAACCAGCTGCGAACGGTCATGCTCAACTACGAGGTTTTGGCGAATATTTATAAATCTCGTAAGGATCATAAGCTCGACGAATGGCGAACATTCTGCACAGATATTAAAGCGTTTCCATATAGTGAATTAATAACCGGAGGTGGAAAAGATTGTTGTGCCCAATAGCGCCTAGAGGGAGAAGTAAATCACAAGTGATTGCGATATGCACTAAATGCCATAGACCTGTTACCTTAACAGAGGATCTGGATAATAGAACCGTTTCGCCTGAGCAATGCCCGTGCTGCAACGACAAGCATTATGTCGATCTGGTTGACAGATTGTTGAGGTATTTGGAAAGATGAGCAACGATTTTGAAAAGGAGGCCTAATTGATGTTTTGCGATTATGAAACCACTATGCCCATCCAGCCCGTTAGAATTTATTGTGGAATCTGCAACGAACAGTTTATAACAGTTGATCCCGGCTCGGTCGGATGGTTCCACGATAAATTTGTTGTCTGCTCTAATTGTAGTCTCAGGCAACGAATCGACGTTCCCCATGTCGTGTTTGATGTAAGAGGTGTGTGAATAATGGATTTTTTTACAGTCTGTATTGCTATAACCTGCATGCTAGCGCTATTGTGCATCGCGCACCTTCAGGATAAGATAATTAAGATAAACAACAAACTATCTGATATGAAATTTATGGTCAATGCATATGCCGAACGGACAGATCGCGTTCTCAATCTTACTCAAGACGTTCTGAATAATAACCATAAAATGATCGAGTATATCGAAGTCCTTGAAAACCGCATTAATAAGGAGGATTAATCATGAAGATCGTTGATTTTTTCAAAAAGCACAGCCGTTACTATAAACTTCTAGACGATTATAATGAACTCATCGAAGCGCACAATCGTCTCCAGACGGATTATGAAAAGAGTAGAAGCGCCCTAGAATCGATAAAAGGAGTTCAGAATAGTAACCCTAAACTCGAAAAGTGTACTAGTGATGCTTGCAAAACGTGCAAATACTGCGTGAAAGAATGAACTCCTTGGAACGGATCTTTTATTGTTGGGTGCAACAAAAATGTCGTATGCGAATGCTTTAAGGTGGTGAATAATTGATGCGCATATTGAGAGAAGGACAGAGAGAACTGATAATGCAAAGTAGGAGGTTCGAATGCAGTATGTGCAAGTGTATCTTTATAGCCGATAATAATGAATATCGACATAGAGATGATCAACGTGAAGGTAGTACGTGGTGGTGCGACTGCCCATGCTGTGGAAAACCTGTAATTACTATTGAAGCTCCTTTGATTCACGACTTAGTAGAAATTGTGCCAATACCAATGAAAAAGAGGTGACCGAAAATGATCACGTACGAAGAGCCGAACAAAGTGATAGACGTTGAAGTGGACGACGTTCGTCAGGATATTATCAGTGATATTCCGATGGAATGCCGCCTCGAACAGCTTGCCGAAGAAGCTTCAGAGCTTTCCAAGGCAGCTCTTAAGGTATCCAGAATACTGAGAAAGAAGAATCCGACTCCCGTGCCTATAAAAGAAGCTCTTGATTCGCTGGTCGAAGAGTATAATGATATTATAGCATGCGGAGAAGTGCTCGGACTGAGACCCGATTACTTCATGATCGTGTCGAAGCTTAAGAGATGGAAAGATCGACTCAAAGAAAGGGATGATTTTCAATGACCATTCAAGGTGTGTTCTGTTCGCTTCTGTTCCTGCTGCTGGCGGCTCCGATCGTTTACATTACAGCCTGCTGCGTAATAACGTTTCACTTCAAGGCGTACAAGACTTATATTTTGTCCAGCAATCGCGACGAAAACACACTCTAATAAGAGAGGAGTGATATTTAATGGAAAAAGAAGAAATCTTGCAGTTCATGCACGACGAGCGGAATGCTAGGAATTGCGACGAATGCCCATATAATCGTGGGTTCGAAAACGACAGTCCAGATTTTAAACTGCCCTGTGGGCAGCAAAACTGCTGGGTAAGGGTCACATGCCATCCAGAATGGTATCGCAATGCTTAAGAACGTTAAAGGATTATGGAAACATAGTCCTTTATATTTTTGAAAGGAGGATTTTCGTGCTTACGCCTGAAGAATTCAAGAACGTTATGCAGAAAATACTAGATAGATGGGAACCTGAAGAGGAATTTTGCGGAAGGAAACGCTATATAGATCCTCATGATCCAGAGATGTGCCATAGAACGATGGACCATATTATGGCTAGACTTCTTAGCGACCTTGGTTACGAAGAAGGTATTGATATTTTCCACAAAGCTATGAAATGGTACGCTTGAAAGGAGCGATATTTATGAAGATGACATTGCTTGCAAAACACGCGCTGGCCAAATCTCCTATGTGGCTGCGCAAGATTGGACTGGCTGCCTCGAAGAATTCTCCCGCCATTCTTACGGGCCTTGGGGTTGTCGGGGTCGTAGGTACGGTGATATTTGCTTCTCAAGCTTCGGTCAAGGCTGATGACACAGTCAAGGCGATGAAGGCTGACCGTCAGGTTGCCTACGAAAACGAAGAAGTGGACACTCCGGAAGTTTCAAAGAAGGAGATAGTCAAGGCGGTTGCTCCGATTTATATTCCGACAGTTCTCACTGGAGCTGTTACAATCGGCTGTATCATTGGAGCAAACTCCATCAACTCCAAGAGGCAGGCAGTTATGGCCGGTCTATATTCTGCCAGTGAAGCAGCGCTGAGGGAGTATCAGCAAAAGGTCATCGAAAAGGTTGGCGAGGAAGGAGATCGTGAGATTCGAAATGCCATAGCCAAGGATAAAGTCGATAAACAGAGTGCCAATATGCCCTCCATTCCGGTCATTGGAACTGGTGGATATTTGTGCTTCGATTCTTTGAGCGGAAGGATGTTCAGAAGTTCTAGGGACTGGATTATGAATGCAGTCAACGAAACAAACAGAATGATAATTGGAGACATGTGGGCATCGCTCAATGAATTCTATGACAGGCTCGGACTCGAGTCGATACCGCTTGGAGAATCAATAGGATGGAATGTCGACAAGCTTTTGGAGATTGATATTTCTGGACAGATCGAGAGCGAAACTGGCGAGCCGTGCATTGTGCTGAACTATCCGATAATGCCCGTAAAATTCGATTGGCGATGACCTCGCGAAAAAAACACATTCTATAATGAAGGGTCAGAAGACCTAATAAAAGGAGGATATTATCATGGAAGACAAGAAGATGGAGAATCAGAATGTTGAGGCTCAGGAGATACTCGTTGATGGTAAGGCGGTTGCTGAACAGCCCAAGAAGGTTGGCACATTTCAAAAGATTAAAAACGGAATCAAAGCCGGGGGTCGCTTTGTGTGGGAACACAAGGGGACCCTTATCGGTATAGCTGCCGGTTTTGGCTTGAAATGCGCCCTTGACTGGGCGAAAGGCGGTATTACAATAGACGAAGATGAAGAGACTTACGATGATTCGGAAGAAGAGTCGAATGATGACGATGCTGAATAATTAGGAACGACCGACAATGAGGAGTTAAGGAAACTTAGCTCCTCATTTTTTCAAAGGAGTGACATTGTGAAATTCCTCGATAATCTGGTTCGTAAGTACGCAAATACAGCTGGAAAGGCTGTGAGTGCCGGAGTCAAGCAAGATATTAAAGCGGGATTTGCTGAAGCGCTTCCGACCATAATTGGTCTCGGCACAATAGTTGTTGGAATTCTCGCTTGCAATGGAAAAGTTGGAACCAAGACGGCATCGAAGTCCGCTCTCAGGACGGTTACTGTCATCACAAACAATTATTTTCTTGATGCGGCAATGAAGGAAGACGTCATTTCCAAGATGATCAAGTAAGGAGGATATTATCATGGAGAAAAATACGATCGACATAATCAAGCAGGCTGTTGGTGCTGTGGTTGGGATAGGCGTAACTGTGCTTTGTTCGGCATTTGCTGGAAACGTAGCGGATTCTTCGGCCAGCAACCGGTTGCAGAAGATGCTCATTAAGCTCGGCGGCGTTATTGTTGGAGGAATGGCCGCGAACGAAGCCAACAAATATGTATCCAGTGAAATCGATGAAGTCATCGAAACCGTTAATACAGCCAAGGAATTGGCTAACAACATAAGGCAGGAAGCCGAAAAGGGTGGTGATATTTGTGCCTGACGATAAAATCAAGTGGCCGAGCAATTCTAACGCATCAAAAGAGGAGCAGCCCACGACTGAGAAAAAGCCTGCGCAGTTGAAAGGTTCGACTTCGATCAAGAAGAAGAATCTCGCTACGAAATTTGCTGAGGCGTTCGTTGTGGAAGACCTTAAAAAGGTCACATTCGACATAATGTATGACACGCTCATTCCCGGAATAAAAGATGTCATTGCAAAGGTTCTCCATGGAAGTATCGATCTCACGATGTTTGGAAATGAGAAACAGAGGAGTGATATTTACAGAGATAGAGAGAGAACTTTCATAACGGATTATTCCGGAGCAAGCAGACGAAATCGCGATACTAGATCAGGTTCGTCAAGACGATCGGCTGATTTGAGCGATATCGAGGATATTTTCTTCGAGTATCGAGAGGATGCTGAGCGTGTTCTTAGAGATCTCAAGGCTGATATTGCGGATTATCAGAGAGTTTCAGTCAAGACGTGTGCGTCGCGGGCTTGCCTGAGAGATTTGGAATTCGATTATCCGATGGGTGATTACGGATGGACAGATCTTTCCGATGCTTATGTGGATAGGCGTCGAGACGGATTCCATTTGGTACTTCCGAGGCCGAAACTCATTCGATAATCGCGAACAAAACATGGTATATTATGAAAGGGGGTTACTCAAAATGAGTGACGAAAAGAAAACCATCAATGTGGACGGACTGTCCGACGTAAGTATCAAGGCATTTCAAGAAGGTGTCGATGTATGCCGTGGCGGTAAAGGCATATGGATGATGGACGATGAAGCTTACCATGAAAAAATGGACAAAAGTTTCAATCATGGTTCGATCGTGGCCTTTATTGCTACATCTATAGCATCGGCTTGTCTGGCGGTTTATGTCGCAAACGAAGACAAAATCAAGGGCGGTTTCGCTAGTGCGATGAAGTTTATTTTCGGAAAAAAGAAGTAACAACCGACAGATAAGGAGTTAAGGAAACTTAGCTCCTTATATTTTTCACTATAATTTTTAGGAGGATTTAATCATGAATATTTTCGGAACCATTAAGAACACTCTCTCCCTCGTTGGCGGCAAAGCTTCTCTGCTCTTCAAGAAATGCGGTCCTACGACCATGACCGTTGTTGGCGTTGGTGGCGTCGTAGCCACAGTTGTTATTGCGTGCGTCGCGACGACGAAAGCCGAGCCTATTCTCGACAAGACGAAAGAGCGGATCGATAAGGCCAAAGAGAATGAAGATTCCAAAGCTCAGAGCAAGGAGATTGCCGTAGCTTATGGAAAGGCCGCGATTGATTTTGCGAAGTTGTATGCCCCTGCGGCTACTGTCGGAACGATTTCTATCGCTATGATTCTCGGAAGCCATCATATTCTCAAGAAGGAAAACGCTGCTCTCATGGCCATGACAAGTGCGCTCTCTCAGAGCTTTGCTGAGTATCGCAAGCGTGTTGCTGAGGACGTTGGCGAAGAGAAGGACCTTGAATATTATCATGGCATCAAGAAAACCACGAACGTGATCGTTGATCCGGAAACCGGCGAACAGACGACCACAACGACATATGTTCAGGAGAAGCCGAGCGTCAGCATTTATGGCAAGATATTTGATAAGTTGAATGACAATTGGAGCTCGAGTGCTTCCATGAACCTCATGTTCCTCAGAGGGATTCAGGATGAAATGAACTATATTCTCAAGGCGAAAGGACACGTATTCCTGAATGAAGTTTACGATCGTCTTGGATTTCCTCGTACGTATGCTGGTCAGTTTGTTGGCTGGGTTTACGGTGGAAATGGTGACAGTAAGATCGACTTCGGCATTTATGATATTACCGATAAGATGAAGACGGCCTTCGTTAACGGCTGGGAGCCCAGTGTGATGCTGGATTTCAATGTCGACGGCGACATTATGTATATTCTCAAGAAGAATGCCAGCGAAGAAGCCAAAGACATGGCCGACGAAATCGAGAACTGCAAGGAATATCTTCGCAATCGATAAAGAATGGAGGAGTTCGCAATGAAAGATTCGGCATGGGCCTTCATATCTGTGATGGCTCTAGCAACAGGATTCATAATTGGTGTAGCGATCGGAAGCGAAAAGAATAATGCTGTAGTATCCGATCTCGAGCAGACGAATCGCTCATATATTGAGAAGCAGGAGCATCTCGAAAAAGAACTTGCCGAAAGCCAGCAGAAGTATCAGGAGCTTTCGTACAAGTATCAGGACGATGAATTCGAAAAAATCGCTGCGGAATCGGCATATCCTACGGATGAAGAAGATCTCGAACCGTATGAGATATCCGAAGAAGAATTCGAAAAGGACTTCAATTCCGACGATTGCGATTCGACGTCCATCAACTACTATGTCGAGGACATGATATTTACGGACGAGAAGGACGAACGAATCACAGAGCCGGAAGAATTCCTAGGTGATGAGAATGTCGATATGTTCCATCAGATGTCGATCGATGACTTTCGTCAAGTGGTTTACGTTCGCAATCCGTCCCACAATACAGTCTACGAGATTATCGTTGAGAACGAGGTTTCTTATTACAGAGATGTACTCGGGATTGATGATGGTCTCGACGATGATTAACTGAAAGGGGAAATATATTTTGATTATGGACGATAAGGCCATTCGATATGATTATTTCGAGTGGCTTTGTGACAAGGTGCGTGATAAGTCATGTGATAAGTCATATTTGATGCTTCTTGAAGATCTTCGCCGAATTCCGTTTATGGCGGTTCTTGAACTGGATAACAATAGAGCGGAAGACGGCAAGTATCTTCGAGAAGAGTACACGATATACGAGGCTCATAGCGTCAACGCACTGAGAGCCATCGAATCTGCGGACTGCTCTGTTCTGGAAGTTCTTATTTCCATAGCAGAGCGGATCCGCTTCGAATTGACTTCTACTGATACCAAAGAAGACAATGATATTTCCAAGTACTTTTGGGCAATGATTCACAACCTCGGTCTGGATGTTTTTGACGACGAAAACTATGCAGATAATGGCGGCAGCGCCGCTGTGTTTGAGATTGTGGCCAGTTGGCTTGATAGGACATATTCCTATAACGGAAAAGGAGGACTGTTTCCGCTTAGGAATCCGGATTATGATCAGAGAGATGTCGAAATTTGGTATCAGATGCAGGCTTATCTCGAAGAGAATTACGATTATTAAGGAGGGTTTATCATGAATAGTCTTGAGATATTTGTCATAGTAGCGTCTGGAATTTTCATGTTTGCAGTGACCGTTTCGATGTATATGGGCATAGAAAATTACCGAGTTCTCAAAGAGCTCAATTCAAAACTTCCGCATTCGTGGAATTCTGATTATTTTGAGCTCATGAGTCGCACTATTGAAATAGAAGACGAGATAGTTGGTCTTAAGGATTGTATTGATGACTATCACAAGGCGTATACAGACAATCTCGCGGAGCATTCTCGTCATATTATCAAAGCGGTGTACGAACGCGGGGATAATACCATGGCCGATATCGCCTCGATAATGGGCGATCACAAGATAGAGCATGATGATCTCGACAAGAGCATTGATATTTTCACCAAGGCTGTCTCGCTTTCGTCGAATGAAATCATGGACGTTTGTGCTGAACTGAAGAGCTTGTATAACGATGTCGAAATCAAGATCAAGGAGGGGCAAAATGCCGAGGTACTCGATCAGCATAATGAGGTTTGACAAGGTATACGATTCATTTTTCGAATGCGATGGGGATGACGAAGAACATGCCATCGAGAAACTAAAGACTAAGATAATTGATGCGGGGATCGAGCAGTATTATATTCTCGATACTGCTAAGATCACAGATACGGTGAGGTGAGGAGGACATGACCGATGGACTTTGTGAAAATAATGGAAAGGAGTATCAGAGGTGGCGGAGTAGAGATATATCCTAGTTTCATTGTCGGTAGGTCGAAGGATCTTATGGTTCGAGGCAAGGCGTTTTATGCCATATGGGACGAAGCAAAAGGACTTTGGTCTACCGACGAATACGACGTTCAGCGACTCGTTGACGAAGAGCTCTGGCGATATAGGGACAATATTCTCAAAACGAGAAATCCTGAAGGGCCGATCATATTGAAGACCTTGCAGGATTATTCGAATGGCTGCTGGAACACGTTCAAGAACTATCTCAAGAATGTTTCCGACAACAACCATACGCTCGACGAGAGATTGATATTCTCCAACACCGAAGTTCATAAGGAAGATTACGTAAGTAAACGTCTTCCTTATCCGCTTGCCGAATCTCCATATTCGTCTTACGACGAGGTTATTTCAACACTCTATGATAAGGAAGAACGAGCCAAACTGGAGTGGGCCATCGGTTCTATCGTGTCCGGAGATTCCCGTTATATTCAGAAGTTCATCGTATTGTACGGAGAAGCTGGTGCTGGTAAATCGACAATCCTGAACATCATACAGCAACTGTTCGAAGGATATTACACGATGTTTGATGCGAAGGCTCTTGTCGGATCCAACAATTCATTTTCGACCGAAGTGTTCCGTTCAAATCCTCTTGTGGCCATTCAGCACGACGGCGATTTGTCAAAGATCGAAGACAATACCAAACTCAATTCGATAGTTTCACACGAAGAGATGACCATGAATGAGAAATTCAAATCGAGCTATACGGCTCGAACGAATTGCTTCTTATTTATGGCCACCAACAGACCAGTGAAAATTACCGATGCCAAGTCCGGTATAATTCGAAGACTTATCGATGTCAAGCCTTCTGGAAGGAAGCTGGCTCCTAAGAAATACCAAGCTCTTATGGACAAGATTCCATTCGAACTTGGAGGAATCGCAAAGCACTGCCTTGATATTTATCAGGAGATGGGCAAGAATTACTATTCTGATTACAGGCCTCTCGACATGATATATCAGACGGATGTATTCTTCAACTTCGTAGAATCGTGCTATGACGATTTTTCCAAGACAAATGGAGTAACTCTGACAAGAGCTTACGACATGTACAAGGCATATTGCGAAGATTCATTGGTGGACTTCAAACTTGCCCGACATAAATTTCGAGAGGAGCTCAAGAACTATTTTCAGAACTTCGACATGGTCACAAGAGTTGGCGACAAACAGATTCGATCTTACTACAGCGGATTTCTTGCGTCGAAATTTGAATCTATAAAGGGAGGCGAGACACATATACCAGACAATGATATTCCAGATTGGCTGAAACTCAAACCTCAGAAATCGATATTTGACGAAGAATGCGGGCACTGCAAGGCTCAATACGCATCGGCAGCTGAGACTCCTTTGCAGAAATGGGACGACGTCACGGGTATGCTTTGTGATCTGGATACGAGCAAGCTGCATTATGTTCTCGTTCCATCAGCTCATATTGTCATCGATTTCGATATCAAAGATGAAACCGGAGCGAAGTCTAAATCGCTCAATATCGCTGCTGCTTCATCGTGGCCGAAGACGTACTGCGAACTAAGCAAAGGAGGACAGGGCCTTCACCTGCACTATATTTATGCGGGAGACGTGAGTCGCCTAAAATCTATATTTAGTGAAGGAATCGAGATCAAAGTCTTCAATGGAAACAGTTCGCTTCGGCGACGACTGAGCGAATGCAATGATATTCCGATCACGACGATAAGCAGCGGTTTACCGACCAAGGAGGCGAAGAATGTGGTAGACCAAAAAACAATGAAGAGCGAAAAGGCTCTTCGCGCCGGAATCGAGAAGAATCTTCATAAGGCCTATCATCCGGGAACAAAACCGAGTATGGACTTTATCAAGAAGATGCTCGACGACGCATATTCAAGCGGAATGCCTTACGACGTATCTGACATGGAACCTCGGATATTTAAGTTCGCTTGCAACAGCACGAATCATGCCGACTACTGCATCAAGCTTATGGACAGCATGAAATTCAAGTCTGAAAGTGAAAGCGAACCGATAGAATCCGCTGATGAACGACTTGTTTTCTTCGACGTCGAGGTATTTCCGAATCTTTTTCTCATAAACTATAAGATCGAAGGAACAAGCTCTTGTGTCCGAATGATCAATCCGACTCCTGAGGATATTTCGGAACTCATGAAACTTCGACTGGTGGGCTTCAACTGTAGGCGTTACGATAACCATATATTGTACGGACGGTATCTTGGATATTCTAACGCCGAGCTTTATGATCTCAGCCAAAGGATAATAAGCGGTAATTCGAATGCATTGCTCCGTGAAGCCTATGATATTTCGTACACAGACGTTTACGATTTCAGTTCGAAGAAGCAATCCTTGAAGAAATTCGAGATAGAGCTCGGAATTCACCATCAGGAACTCGGACTTCCTTGGGATCAGCCTGTTCCGGAAGAGAAATGGCCAGAGGTTGCCGAATATTGTGACAATGATGTTATTGCAACCGAAGCTGTGTTCGATGATCGGAAAGCCGACTGGACCGCAAGACAGATTCTGGCCGACGTTGCTGGAATGACTGTGAACGATACGACGAACTCTCTCACCACGAGAATTATATTCGGTGACGATAAGAATCCTCAGAGAGACTTCAACTATCGTGCTATGGGCGATATTCGAAGCGCCGAGGAAGTGCAATTCGGCATCGAAGGCCTTGATGTGAATAAAGAGTTCACGGTATTCGAGAATGGCAAACCGATATTTCCGGGATATTCATTCGAGTTTGGCAAGTCCATTTATCGAGGCGAAGAAGTCGGAGAAGGCGGGTATGTCTATGCTGAACCGGGAATCTATCATAACATCGCTTTGCTTGATATTGCCAGCATGCATCCATCGAGCATCGTTGCCGAGGAATTGTTTGGGCCGAAGTATACCGCTCGATTCAAAGAAATCCTCGATGCACGAATTGCGATAAAGCATGGGGAATATGAACGAGCCAAGACAATGCTGGATGGAAAACTGGCTAAGTATCTCGAAGACAGAAGTACGGCAAAGCAACTTGCTCAGGCTCTTAAGATTGCCATAAATTCCGTGTATGGACTGACGAGCGCCAAGTTCCTCAATCCGTTCAAGGACTCTCGCAACAAAGACAACATCGTTGCCAAGCGTGGAGCTCTGTTTATGGTCAATCTCAAGCACGAAGTTCAGGCGAGAGGCTTTATCGTGGCGCATATTAAGACAGACTCGATCAAGATTCCCAATGCCACGCCTGAGATCATCAAGTTCGTTCAGGATTATGGCAAGGCATACGGCTATAATTTCGAGCACGAAGCGACTTACGATCGTATGTGTCTCGTGAACGATGCTGTATATATTGCTAAATTTTCGAACGAGGACTTCTGTAACAAGCGGTATGGATATTGTCCTAAGGAATGCCTTGATAGTGAAACCGGAGGACAATGGACGGCAACTGGTGCTCAGTTTGCTCAGCCATATTTGTTCAAGACTCTATTCTCGCATGAACCGATAGAGTTCTCAGATATGTGCGAGTCTAAGTCCGTAAGTACGGCCATTTATATCGATTTCAATGAAGGCCTTGCTGAGGACGAGCACAACTATCATTTCGTTGGCAAGACCGGATTATTCTGCCCGATACAGTCTGGTTTTGGCGGAGGAGAGCTGTACAGAGAAAAGGAGGGTAAGTACTATGCTGTAGGTGGGACAAAAGGATATCGCTGGATGGAATCGGAAATGGTTTCGAAGGTTGGTATGGCCGATCATATTGATAGGTCGTACTATGACAAGATGGTCGATGAAGCCATTAATGATATTTCCAAGTACGGCGATATAACAATGTTCTTGGATGAGGAGACTTCCGGAGACGACTGGGAGTCTCCTTTTGATATTTCTCGATGTGAGGACGCCGTATCTGATTGCGGAAATTGTCCGCATGCCTGCAATGGAAGATGTGTCAATTTGACGGAGGAGTAATAATATGTCTATTGAGATTCTCGATTCTTGGAAGGAATTCGATACCAACTTTGCCATTGTGAAGACTTCTGGAGGGATATTCATCATTTCTAGGGGGCGATCAAATTACGCCGTTGAAGGCGAAATCGAACATTTTTTGGTTCAGCCTTGCCGCATATCTCAGAAGCATATCGGCGTATATTGGCGTGTTGGAGAAAACCCCACGAATGTTTCGAAGTCTTCAGAGAGTTTCAAAGCCGATCTTTCAAGAATTGAGAATCTGACCGGAGCTGATCCGTTCGAACTGATGGAACTTGTGAAAGAAAAAGAGGAGGATTAATGTGTATAATGATGGCCGCACTATCTCAGCTCATGATTTTCTGTTTGGCTGTAATTGCCTGTGCAGTGGTTATACAACTGGGGATGAAGAGGAACGCTTGGAAACTTATAATTCTATATTGGACCGCTCTCACTATAAAGAACCTCGTGGACTATATCTCGATAGTGAGGGTGTGAAGAGACTTCTTAATCGTATGTATGGGAGGGAGAACGCTATGAGAAAAGGCTATATTGATCGGTCACCTGAGGAAAATTACAGAATGTATATGAGATCCGTATGTACAATAATTCCCGATCGGATTATTTTCAATCCTCCGGCTACGATTGTATTCTGGACAGATGGCACAAAAACGGTTGTGAAATGTGCAGAGGGCGAAAAATTCGACCCATATACAGGCTTCTGTTACGCCTTTGCGGAGCGTTGTCTTGGGAGCATATCTCATATCAAGAAATTGTGTCGGATATGCTCTACGGGGCTGCCAGAGGCCTCTGAAGCGATTGTGAAGGGGGCAAAAGAAGATGCACCGATGACTTCATTTGAAAAGCAGTCTGTCGCATATATGCGACACGCCATTTGCGATAAATTTGCTGATGGATGGAGCATTGATCAGATTGCAAAACGTTTCAAGATGAGCGACAAAGATATTTACGAGGCACTTGGAAAGGAGTTTGAATAATGGAACTGATGGATAATATAATGTATCACGAGCGTTTGTGCAGAGAGCTGAACGATCTGTACGCCAAGAAGAATCGAGATTATGGCAATTCGTTCCACGACACATATCTTGAAGAAGGTTTGGCTATGTCTCGTATTCGTCTTAGTGATAAGCTTGCTCGATTCAAGAAATTGTCGCATAAATGCGACTATGAAGGGGCTGTCGAGGATGAATCGATACGAGACACGCTTATCGATCTTGCCAATTATGCCTTGATGACTGTCATGGAATTGGATTTGGACGTGCAAAAACGGGAAGAGCCGATAGAATCATATCCATTCATCAAGAAGCGTTTTTTGGACATCGATCCGCATTTTCCTTTGAATGATATTTTGGAGGGATGCTCGAATGGCGAGGAAGAGAGTGACGCTGCAAGTATCAAGAGGTGAAGCACCGTGCAGATTGTGTGAAAACCGTAGCCTCAATTGTCATTCTCGTTGCGAAAGATATATCAATTATCGAAAAGAACGAGATTGCGATCTGGAATTGAGAAAAAAATACCACGAACTAAGAGACATGATGTATAAACATTAAGGAGGATATTTGATTCATGAATGCTATTACAATTAAGGATTGCAGCGTTGCTTATAAGAACTTCCGTGGCATTGGTGGCGATTACAACGCCGATGGAGATAGGAATTTTACCGTTGTTATCGACGAGGAAGCCGCTAGAGAATTGAAGAAGGCCGGCTATAATATTCGTGTTCAGCCGGGGCGTAAGGAGGGCGACGAGGATCGATATTTGCTCAAGGTGAATGTCAGTTATCGCTTTGTTGCTCCGAATATTTACGTGATCGATGATGGTACTCGTGTCAAAATGACCGAGGATACTGTTGGTCGTCTGGACGGTGCGAACATCGATTTCGTTGATCTCAGCTTCACTCCTTCGCATTGGAAGAAGGGTGCTCGTGAGGGTGTAGCTGCTTATTTGAAGACCTTGTATGTCTATCTTCAGGTCGACGAATTGGACCGCGAATGGAACGAGAATCACCCCGTTTATGATGGTGGTGAGGAGACGGCACCGTTCTGATTTTTGAGTTATTCGATAGGCCTTCGCGACTTTAGCGAGGGCCTATTTTTTTCGATTTTTGTGACGTTTTTGACGATTTTTGTGACACTTTTTAAGTGGCAATTTGTGTCAAAATTGTGTCAAAAAATGAGTTGTGACACTTTCTGTTACACTTTTGTTACACTTTTGTGACACTTTTAAAAGGCCAAATCCCTTGTGGCTCTAAGGATTGTGACACTTTTACATTTTTTTCATCAAACTAATTAGAGAAAATGTAATTTTATATAATTAATAGAAAATTGTCACAAAAACGTCACAGTGTAACAAAGCCATTTTTCGAGGCTAAAAGGAGGGCTAAGAATGGTGCTTTTATATCCTCATCAGAAGCAGGCTGTTGAAGAGTTGAAGAGCGGTTCTATATTGTGTGGAGGTGTAGGAACAGGCAAGTCTATGACTGCTCTCGACTATTATTACGAAGTCGAGTGCGACGGAGAAATAAGCGATCAGGGCGATATTTTGGGATGTGATTCTCCAAAAGATTTGTACATTATCACGACCGCTCGAAAGAGGGACACGAAAGAATGGGAAGGAGAGTGCGCTCGTTTTGATATTCCCGGTATTTACGGAGCAGACTTGAAGATAGACTCGTGGAATAACATTCACAAGTATGAAGGCGTCCGTGGTGCGTTCTTCATATTCGACGAGCAGCGGGTCGTTGGATCCGGATCGTGGGTCAAGTCGTTTTTGAAGATCGCTAAGAACAATCGATGGATATTGCTTTCAGCTACTCCGGGCGATACATGGGTCGACTATATACCGGTTTTTGTAGCAAATGGCTTTTACAAGAATCGATCGGAATTTCTGAGAAGACACGCCGTATACAATCGATATTCGAAGTATCCGAAGATAGACAAGTTTCTTGAGACCGGATATTTAGAGATGCTCAGAAGAAAGATCACAGTTAAGATGGATTTCTCGAAACACACCGTTCCGCATTTCGAGGATATTTGGACAAGCTATGACAAAGATCTATATCGTACTGTATCTGTCGATCGCTGGAATTCATATGACAGCGAACCGATTCAGAACATTTCAGAAGCCTGCTATCTTATGCGAAAAGTCACTAACTCCGATACGAGCCGATATTTGGAATTGAAGAAGCTCGCTATAAGGCATCCGAAGATCATCGTATTTTACAACTTTGATTATGAGCTGGAACAGCTTAGAAAGCTACGGGATATTCGGACTGTAGCCGAATACAATGGTCATAAGCATGAACCAATTCCAAATACTGCTTCGTGGATATATCTCGTTCAGTATACGGCTGGCGCTGAAGGATGGAACTGCACGGATACGAATGTGATAGTGTTTTATTCTCAGAACTACTCATATAAGGTTACAACGCAGGCTGCTGGAAGAATAGATCGTCTCAATACTCCGTATCAAGATTTATATTACTACGTATTCAAAAGTAGATCGCCTATAGACTTAGCCATAGCAAAAGCGCTCAAAGGCAAGAAGAATTTCAATGAAACGGCATTTTTGGAAGAATATTGACTCGCGGAAATAACACGCATTTAAATAGAGGGAGAGAGTAAGACTATTTAAAGTCTTACTCTTATTTTTATCTGAGAAAGGAGGAAGTAGTTGTGCTGGAAAGTCAATACCAAGCCAAGCTGATAGCGAAGCTCAAAGGGATATTTCCGAATGCCGTGATACTTAAGACCGATCCAACATATATTCAGGGTTTTCCAGACATATTGGTTCTGGAAGGAGAAAAATGGGCAGCTCTGGAATGCAAGCGACATTCCAATTCAAGTCACAGACCCAATCAGGACTATTACGTGAACAAGCTCAATGGCATGTCATATTCCAGTTTTATTTGTCCAGACAATGAGGAGGTTGTGCTTAATGAAATTTCGAACGCATTACGATCTTGAAGGCAAACACGCATTTTTGAGCCCTAGCAAATACAGCTGGATAAACTATTCGGACGACAGGCTTGCTGAAGTTTATAGAAATCAGCAGGCAATTCAGAAGGGAACCGAACTTCACAGGATAGCTAAAGATCTTATTTTGAACGAAATACGTTTGCCTAAGACCAAGCAGACTTTTAACATGTATGTGAACGATGCGATCGGATATGGCATGAGCCCTGAAGTGATTCTAAAACCTCTGCCTTATTCTGTCAATGCTTATGGAACAGCCGATTCTATATCCTATAGCGAAAAGGATCATTTTCTGAGGATTCATGATCTCAAAACCGGAACTTCTCCCGCTTGCATGGATCAATTGAAGATTTATGCCGCATTTTTCTGCTTGGAATATGGAGAAGAAATCGGAATTAAGAATGATCCGTCGAAGATCGGCATAGAATTGAGAATATACCAATCCGATAATATCATCGCCCATCTTCCCGATCCGGAGGAGATTAAAGATATTATGGATCGAACGATAACGGGCAACGATATTATCGAGAATCTCAAATCGATGGAGGTAGACCGATGAACGACGAGCGTTATTTCGGAAATGAGAATCGAGACGAATTCGATGAACTGGAGCATTACGGAACTCCCAGACATTCGGGTCGATATCCTTGGGGCTCTGGTGACAATCCATATCAGCGAGATGCTGGATTCTTGGCACGAGTTCATACCATGAGAGAGCAGGGGCTCACCGACACTGATATTTACAAGAGTATGGGAATGAACTCCTCTCAGTTTCGTAAGGCTCTGTCCCTTGCCAAGACGCAGCAGAGAGCTGCTGATGAAGCTGAAGCTTGGCGGCTTCATGAAAAGGGATATTCTACTATGGCTATAGGCCGACGAATGGGAAAGAACGAATCAACCATTCGTCTATATTTGGATGAGCGACTGAAAGAGCGAGCTAACAAGACGAGAGCCAATGCCGATATTCTGAAAGAAGAAGTCGATCGCAAAGATTATCTTGATGTGTCGTCTGGCAATGAGATGTATATGGGGATCACCAAAACTCGTCTCGGGAACGCTCTTGAGATGCTCAAACAAGAAGGCTATGTTGTCCTTAACAGAGTTCCGTTTAAGCAGCTCGGAACTGGGCATAACACCTATATTCGAGTTCTCGCTAAACCGGGAACCGAATGGAAAGATGTCATGATGAATCGCGACAAGATTAAATTCATGGACAGCGTATATTCCGAAGATGGCGGAAAGACTATGCGAAAAATAGAGCCTCCGGTTAGCGTCGACTCGAATCGAATCCTCGTCAAATTCAAAGAAGATGGCGGCGCTGACAGAGACGGACTTATTCAGCTCAGACGAGGAGTCGACGATATTTCGCTTGGCAATGCCAAATATGCTCAAGTTCGAATAGCTGTCGATGGAACTCACTATCTCAAAGGAATGGCCGTATATTCTGACGATATTCCGAAGGGCTATGACATAATATTCAACAGCAATAAGTCGCAGTCTAAGGGGAAGCTCGGCGCTATGAAGGAAATGGATTTGGATAATCCTGAAAATCCGTTTGGCGCCAGCATCAAGGCGTTTGATGACCAGCTTGTAAGAGCTCAGAGACATTATATTGACAAAAATGGCAATGAGCAGCAATCCGCTCTGAATATTGTCAATGAGGAAGGTGATTGGCTGAAATGGTCAAAGAGCCTTGCTTCTCAGATGCTCAGTAAGCAGTATCCTGCTCTTGCTAAACAGCAGCTCGATATTTCGTATGGCAATGCTAAATCCGAATTCGATGAGATATCCAAACTCACGAATCCCACCGTGAAAGCCGATCTTCTCAATAAATTCGCAAGCCAGTGTGATTCTGATGCTACTGATTTGCAGGCGGCTGCTCTTCCTCGTCAGGCTACTAAAGTTATATTGCCTTTTCCTGACATGAAGGATACCGAAATATATGCTCCGCATCTTCGAGATGGCGAAAGAGTCGCTCTTATTCGTTATCCGCATGGTGGTATATTTGAGATTCCTGAATTGACAGTTAATAACAAATATCCGGAAGCTCAAAAAGTTCTAGGTGGTAATGCAATTGATGCTGTTGGTATATCTCCGAAGACTGCGGTTCAGCTAAGTGGCGCTGATTTCGACGGCGACAATGTTATTGTTATACCGATTGATAAGGTCAAGATTAAGTCTAGTCCATATCTTGAAGGCCTAAAAGACTTCGATCCGAAGGAAGCATATCCTGAATACCCGGGAATGCACATTATGACAGATCGAGAAAAGGGTCTTGAAATGGGCAATGTTTCTAATCTGATAACGGACATGACAATAAAAGGCGCTGATCCTAAAGAGATCTGCCGAGCTGTTAAGCATTCAATGGTCGTTATCGATGCCAAGAAACATAAATTGAATTATAAGCAATCCGCTATTGACAATGGGATAGCAGAACTTAAAGAAAAGTATCAGGGAGGAGCCAATCGAGGTGCGGCAACTCTTATTTCTAGGTCAACATCGACTGACAAAATCCCTGAAGTCAAACAAAAAGCATTTGGCAATATGACTCCCGAAGAGAGGGAGCAGTACAAGGCCGGAAAGCTTATATTAGAACCTACTGGAGCCATGACGACGGTTAAGAGCACGCCCAAGAAACTTGTTAGAGACATGACGCCAGAAGAAAAAGAGCGATACAAGAATGGAGAAACTATATATTCTGATCCTGTTTGGGAAAAGAAACCTCGTTTGATGGATGTTTCTCGAATGTCGGAGACGGATGATGCATATTCTCTTGTATCCGGAACTCCGGCAAGTACCACTCGTATTGAAAGAATATATGCTGATTACGCTAATCAAATGAAAGCACTGGCTAATTCTGCTAGAGCCGAAGCCCGTGCTACGGAAAATATAAAATACGATCCTGAAGCCAAGAAACTATATTCTAAAGAAGTAGAAAGCCTCAATGCCAAGCTTCAGATCGCTAAAAAAAATGATCCTTTGGAAAGAAAAGCGCAGCTTATGGCAAATGCGCAGTGTGCGATCATATTTAAGGCCAATCCGGATATGGATAAAGAGCATAGAAAGAGGACCAAAGGTGCGGAACTCGATAAGGCTCGAAGATATACCGGAGCGAGCAAGAAAAGAATCGGTTCGCCAAATAATCCCATAACCGATAAGGAATGGGAAGCCATAAGTAAAGGCGCTGTCTCTCCGTCAAAGCTTAGGGATATTCTGAACAATGCCGATAGCACTCGAATAAGGCAGCTCGCAACACCTAGATCATATTCTGGATTGTCTGCAAGCCGAATAGCGAGAGCGAAAGCGCTGCTTAACAAGGGATATTCTCAGTCTGATGTTGCCGACATGCTCGATATTTCCGTGAGTACTCTTGTTAATAATGTCGGAATTGAGAATATTTAATGCTGGAAGAGGTGATTCTATATTTTATGACTGAATACATGGTCACAACTAAGGACAATCCTTTTGATCCATTCGAAGACTACGATGAATGGAATCGATACGATCAGGACAAAGGTTATAACACACAAGCATACTTGTCTAGAATGGTAATTCTTCCTGAAGAACCTACGCAAATCGAAATAAATGATGCAATTAATGATGCTGTAGACAAAATAATGCTCAATGACGTGTTCGATGTATATATGCGAGTATCTAGAGAAAGACGAATATCCCAATAATATGGCATCATAGCACACCACCCGGGGGGGGGTC
>ERZ1034901.629-NODE-629-length-27433-cov-10.108737_pt1 | contig 27433 bp, 21 predicted proteins | sample MGYA00520628_ERZ1034901 | MGnify/ENA primary metagenome ERZ1034901 (study PRJEB33766, sample SAMN09781783) | gut metagenome | biome: gut microbiome | host: Homo sapiens | place: Madagascar | study: EMG produced TPA metagenomics assembly of the PRJNA485056 data... | reverse complement strand
TTCATTTTCAAGGTCGGTCATATTTTTGGAAACCGACCGATGGGATCCTTACTTTTAAACGACAAACTTAATGTAAACGCGAATGGCCAGCCTCTTCGGGCTGAATGGTCACGGTTGGGGGATTCCGTACTTGCAAAACCGGAATTCGAGGCGCCGGTCCCCGGGCGCCCCAAAAAATATCCTGGACGTATTTGCTTCGATCCGATTGTTCTCTGAACATTCGTCGAGGCTGCAGGCGAATCGGCAACGCGATTCAGCCAAGGATGGGAAATCTTTCCGCAGAATCTGAAGCAGGCCCCAAACTCATCAGAGATCCGGAATCTCAATCCCTTCCTCGAGCGCAAACGCCGCCGCACCGTTGTGAAACTCCGGGTGGAGCGCAGGACGCCAGCGCATCCCGGCAATCGCCGCGGCGATTGCGGCGCATTCAACCAGCGGGTCATCAAGCAGAAGCCCCATGAGTTCGATGGGGCAGGTGACCCGTACGGGCGGCCTGAGCCCCGCTTCCGTAATCGCGCGCGAAGAATCACGGCGTTTCGATTCCGGAGACGCATAGCTCTTCCCGAAGATCGGCACAAATTGATCCCGTTCGTCGTCCGTTATCGGTTCCTGGTCGAGCCCCTCCCAGTGCGCCCACGCAAAGTTCTTCCGCATCTCAGCAGCCTCGCGGGTATTGGCTCCCGCGATATTGAAGGCGAGCGATAGTTCCGCAAAGAGTGCGGAGGGCGAGCGGTTGAATGCAAAGATGGACAGAAGCGAATGGCGTCCGCAGGTGATCGAGAGCCGGAGCTTCCTCGCGTTCTTATTGTTGGTGGTGCCGAGCGACACGATCCACCAGATGCGGGCGGAGTCCCAGGGGCTTGGAATCGTGAGATCCACGACGCGGCGGGCCAATGCGAGCGCGAGGCCGGCCTTGGGTGTTGCGGCGAAGGTTTCCCATCCCTCACGCGCAGCGGGCGAGATGCCAGCGAGCACCTTTTGGAATCGCTCCTCACGCGAAGCACCGTGCCGGCCGCCTTCCGCCAGGAATTGGTCCTGAAATGCGGCCGGAAAGTGGTCGTCGTAGACGGTTCCCGGGTCGCGGCAGATCTGAGAGTCGGACTTGGAGCGGTTGAGGAGCCTCAGGCCCATCTTCTCCGCCCGGCCGATCAGCTCGCGCTCGAGCGCTTCCTGCCGCAGCGTCGGGACATGGATGAATGCGAGATAGTCGGTTTTGTGCCCGAGGTCGGCATGCTTTTGCTGCCTCGCCGAGAGGTTGATGGTGCGGCCGATGTAGAGATCTCCCGTCGATCGGAACTGGAGGTAGATGCCGCTCAGCTTGTCGATCGAATTCTCGGGGTGCTTCATCGCCTGAAGGACCGTGCCGCCATCCTTCATTACAAGGAAGTGCCTGAAGCCGATGTCGGCGGCGGTCTTTTGGGCGGTTTCGATGGTCCAGGTGCGTGAGGTCATAATGGTTGTCTCAAAATGGTCAATGGGCGTGAATGGATTTTTGGGAAAGCTCATCGATAGGAATGGTTCTCCCGCTCGACGCCTGCCTTCATGAGGGCCTCGCGAACTTCCGGGTTTGTTTCCGAGGCTTCAAGGAGCCCCTGATAGATCGCTTCAGGGGAGGCATAGCCCCGTCCGCCCGGAAGGAGGAGCCCCAGCGCCGAAGTGAGCCCGTGGTGGTCCGACTTCCAGAGCTCCTGCGCGCGGATCACTGCGCCCTGATGAACGAGAAGCGCCTCGCGGGTTTCCTGCGTGAGGTCGGATGCGACGGGTTTTCCTGCTTCCCCGTTCCCGATCTGAAGCGACCGGGCGTCGCCTTCCCTCAGAACGTCAGCTGCGTTCCCGCCGAACTGAGATCCCGTCCGTTCCCGCAGGGAGTCGAGCTTCGCGTGCGCATCAGCTGAGGCTTCATCGACCCGGGAGCGCGACGGGTCTTCGCCCGAGAGCGGAACAAAGCGCTGCCGTTCCGCCGAATCCATGGCGCTCCTCGCAAATGCCGCGCGCTCGGAAGGATCTGCCAATGCTTCAAGCGCCGCTTCCGGGGATCCGTATTCGGCGATCGCCTGATGCATGAGGTAGGAGTCGAGCCTTGCGCCGGTGCCGAGTGTCGAGGCAGAGGTTTCGCCGGCGCTCTTCGTCCACGAGCGCCCCTCGCGGGTTTCGGCCGCGTCCGACGCCGTATGCGCGGCGCTTCTTCCGCGGGTGACCGTTTCGCCTTCCGTGACTGCGCCCGTCTGAGAGGAGCCGGAGCGCATCTCTTCTCCCATCGTCCGTGCCGACTGTTGGGATTCGTCCGTGCGCCAGCTCGTTCCCGATTCGACCGAGCGGGTGTTGGCCGTCTGATCGTCGTTGGCCGCTCCCGTGCGCGTGGTGATGTCGCCTCCGATCGAAACGTTCCCCAGAATGGAAGCGCGGGCCGAGAGTTCGCGCGAGCCCTGCTGAGCGCCGTCCTTCGGGAGGGGAGAGAATCCCGGGATCCCTGAGGGCCCGGTGGCGCGGAATCCCGCATAGGGAAGGGAATTCGCGGCGTTTGCAGCATTTGCAGCATTCGACGCATTCCCGCGCTGGAGCACGTTGTCCGCCGCGCCGCCCGGCTGGAAGTCGGCGGATTCGGAGGCATTTGCGCCCACCTTCACGCCGGTGCGGGTCGTGAAGCCCGAGGTCTCCGTCATGGCAGAGCTGCTCGAGAGCGAACTCTGGGCATGTTCGCCGATCGACCGGGAAGCGGTCTCGCCCTGCGAGAGCGTCTGCGATTCGCCGCGTGTTCTCGAGGAAGAGGACTCCACGCTTTTGCGGACAGCCCACCCGGCGGAATCCGAATTTTCACTCCGCACGCCTTCGGCATAGCTCGTCGTGCGGCTCGAAGAGACGCTCCCCTGGTCCGTCGCCGCCTGCTGGGTGCTTCTGCCCTGGGTCAATGTGCTCGCTCCTGTGACGCCGAGGTCGGAGGAGGCGGCCGTGACGGAGGTCACCTGGCCGCGGTCCGAATCGCGCACCACCGACCCTTGAGCGCTTGCAGTGCGCGTGACGCTTCCCGCCACAAACCCGGTTGAGATGTCGGACTTGTTGGCGTTTGCGTTGTTGACGGAGCTGTTCCCGATCGAGGCGTTCCCGGCCGCGACGTTTCCGGCCGAAAGCTGGGCGCTTTGCGACTGCGCTGCGCCCGCTGCGGGCTGCATCATCGAGCTCGCGAGGCTTGCCGCACCCATGTCGGAGGCGCGTGCTAGGAGGTAGGAAATGAGGGGAACGAGAAGCATCAGGTACCCCGCCATCGCCTGAGAGGGCGCGCCCTGGTCTCGGATGAAGTCGGCGGCTTCGAGCGTGAGACCGCCGTAGATCTCCGCAATTCGGTTCATCGGATTGGCGTCCAAGTGAATGAGGAGATAGTTGATGACGGACGCAATCGGTGCCCAGAGGGCGAGCCAGAGAAAGAGCGTGAGATACATGCGCGCAACGCGCGTTCCTTCCGCGCCGAAGGCGACGAGCATCCCGAGAACGATCGGAAAGGCCGCAATCAGAATGAATTCAAGGAGGTTCCTGAGTTTGGGGAGAAATGCAGCGGCGAGCTCCCCCATCGTCCGGAAGGAAATCTCCGACGCAAGGCTCCCCTGCGCCTTTGCAAGCGCCACGGCTCCCGCGAGCGGCATCGAGAGGCTTCCTGCCTGACGTTCCGCCGCTCCGGGGATTTCGGTGAGGAGCACGGCGTGCGTGAGGCTCTCGGAAAGTGTTCTCGAAATTCCGAGCATCTTTGCCTCGGCCTCGGGAATCGCCTTCTTCAAAGCCGCCTCAAGGACGGCAGAACCGGTATTCCCGCCCGAAAGCTTTGCCATGAGGAGCTTCTCCTGGGCGGGCACCTCCCGGGTTTTGAGAAGCGTGAGGAGCTTTTGCGCGGCCTCGTCGCAGTAGACGGGCGAGCCCTCAATCATGAGAACGCGCGCAGGGTTGGTCCACCCGCGGGCGGTGACGGTGGCGGCGAGATTCCCCGCCGTCATGAGCTCGGTGAGCTTCGCGGGGCTCTCAAGGATTTCGGGCATCACGCAGCGGTTCAAAAAGGGATCGAGCACCGCACGGGTTTCCGCCGTGACGGGACCCGCTTTTGCGAGCGCCGCCGCCGCGCGCTCAGGGAAGACTGCGCCGAACTTCGTGAATTTCGAGGCGTCGGCGTCTCCCAACGCCGTCTCAAAGAGGTTCGCCGCGAAGTGGCCGATTTTGGAGGAGAGCGCCGCCGTGAGGCCGAGTCCGATCGGAACGCCCGTCACGGCTTCGGCCGTCATTGCCCGCGTATCCTCAACCGTTACCGTGATCTTCGGCACGAACGCGATCGAATAAAAGAGCACGACCGACATGAACCACGAGAGCATCTCAAAGGGCTTCCAGCGAAGCACCGCTGCAATCGTGACGCCGAGAAGGCCGAGCGTCGTCATCGTGAGAAGAAAGACCGTGTAGCCGGACGATTCCGTCATCCCGACCACGGCCTTGAAGAGCGCCGCCACCTGGGGACCGTTCCAGCTGGCATAGAAGTCGATGTTCATGGATTACTCTCCCTTTGACTCTCAGCGCGGCATGCGGGATGCCGCCTCAATGGCGCTCCGGCCGTAGACCGAACGCTCGATGTGCGCCGCCTGCGCGCTGTAGCTCTGAGCCCGCGACATGGCTTCATAAAGCCGCGATTCATGCCCGCGAAGCTCCTCAAGAATGAGGGCGAGCCGTGCTTCAAGCTTCTTCGCGTGCTCGGCCATCCGGCTGTTGGCGCTCCGTGCGGAGGATCCGGCAACAACCCGGCGCACGTCTTCGGCAAGTCCCCTCAGCGCCGTCGTGAGTCCTTCGTAGGCGGCGGCTTCCGAATAGAGCCTCAAAAGCGACGCCCCAGCCGCGGGGATCCGGCTTGAGGCCGAAGCTTCAATGAGCGAAAGGAGCGGCAGGGACGAGATGTTCGCGAGGAGCGTCAGATCCTTTTCAGACACCTCGGCGCGGTTTCGCGAGACGAGGCTCTTTCGGTACTTCTCCGCGGCTTCGTGAATTTCCCGCACGAGATTGACGGGCGAAGTAGCGGACTCCGCGGGGTTGAGGCACTTCTGCGGTTCGTCGCAGACGAGGCGCTTCGCGTCGGGAAGATTTGCGCGGTCAATCGACCCGAACAAATCCCAGAGAATGTCGCGCCCTGAAATATCGGTCGTGCGGATGGTGGCGTTTTCGCCCGTCCCGGTTTTGACGTAGAGCGACGTTCCGAGAAGCGTCATCATCGTTTCGAGCGACTCCTGGTCGAGCTTGTCGCCCAGTTTCCCGCCTTTGAGAAGCGCCCAGGTGAGGTTGAGTTCGCTCGCCTCAACGATTGCGCCCGAGCTGTCCTTCCTTTCCGGAACGTTCTCAAGGACTTTCGTGCCGTTCGTGCGCGTGAGGCGGTCGGCGTCGGAGGCGTCCGACGCTGCGCCCGTGGTCCGAAGGTTGTTCTGCGCGAGGTGCTGCTGCGTGCGAAGCCACCCGGCCGCGGACGCCCCTTCGTTCACAATCCATTCAGCGGCCTTGCAGGAGTCGGAGAAATTGCCGGAGAGCTCCATGATCATGTCGCGAAAGGCGGTGACCTGTTCGTTCAGATCGGGCGACAACCCCTGGAGCGCGAGCTGAAACGCAAGCCCCGGCATGGCGGTGCCGATGGACCTCAAGAAACTCACGAACTCTTCCCTAGACGGAACCGAGAAGGCTCCGAGAAAGAGGTCGATCCCGCCGCATCCGGCCTTCAGGTGCGGGGCGTCGAGCGTAAAGGGCGTGAAGTCCTTTCTCGGCGTCTTCATGACGAATGAGCCGCCCGTCGCAAGCGAGAGGCTCTGCGACTCATAGATCCCCGCTGGGGTCATGGCGGATTGCGCCCCGGCATCGTTGTAGAAATCCTCAAGGAATCCCGCTTCTGCGGGAGAGGCTATAAGGAGACACGCCATTGGAAAAAGGACGAGAAGCTTGAGCGATCGGGATTGAAGCGTTCTGGGAAAAAGTTTCTCAGTTTTATATTGAAACTGCATGACTTTATTGTTTTTTTCGAAAGAGAAGAAACAGGGGCGTGAAGGTGGTCCCAGGGGCCCGAATGAGCCGTCAGGGCTCCTGACGCCGGGCACCCTCGGCCCGGCGAAGGAGCGACCGCGCGTCGGTCTCAGCTGAGGGCGGGGGTGCGAGCATGATGAGAAGCCGCCGGCGGAGTTCCGTCACGCTCGCGATGCCGCTTGAAAAGAGAAGAGGTTTCCCGGACGGGACGCTTCCTTCGAGGAGCGGCGACCGGCTTCCCGGTTTCGGGAGAAGCGCGATAAACGGCCCGGGAGAACCGTCCCCGATCTGCCGCGCAATCCCGTTGTCCGGCCGCACGACGATGCCGTCGCGCTCCGGTATCGGAGCCGACGTTGAAACGGCGAGCACCTCAAACCCGTGCGAATGCGCAAAGGCGGCGGCGGGACCGAGCGCGAGGGCATTGGCTTCCGCATTGGGGCCGCCCACGAAGATGAGGCCCGATTCGAGCGCAAGTTCGTTCATGAAGGCTTCCATGCGGCGGTCTTCAGAGGCCGCAAGCTCAACGACGGCAAAGTTCGCGCTCGGGTGCGAAGCGGTCCAGTCGTAGCGGGGGTTCGAGAGCCGGGAGCGCTCGAACGCTTCGGCAAAGGTCTGGGACTTCCCGAAGATGTAGACCGAGATCGCCTGAAGCGCCGCCACGTTTTCCGCGGTCGGCGTCATCACCGCCCGGTCGAGCCGGAGGGAATATTCCTTCCGGACTTCTTCCATGGTCGAGAAGCGCGAAAAGTCGTCGGGATCTTTTTCGACTTCCGGCATAAGTTTCTTCGGAACCTCGGCAGAATCCTTCTCCGGTGCTTTCCTCTTCGCTTCCTCACGAGCCTTTTCCGCTTCCCTTCCGTAGTAGAGAAACGGCCGGTCGGGCGCAGTCCAGACGTCTTCCGTCCACCAGCCGTCCGACGGGGCGGCGGATGCTCCGCTCCAAAAAGGAATGGCTGAGAGAATCGCGAGGCCGAGAACTGCCATTGCCCGGGAAGACCCGGGAGCGGATTTCAGAATGCCGGTCATTTGATTGAATCCTCCGGGAAAAAGACGCGGGGCGAGCGGAGAGTCCGCGCGCGCACGTCCGTTTGCCATTCGGGAACGGTCATGAAGGAATTGAAGGGACTCAAGGGACTCGTCGAACCGCCGGAAGCGCCGGCTGAACTGAGCCCCGTGCGCCCGGTTCCGGTCCGGGAGACGCCCGTTGATCCGGGCATTGCCGAATAGTGAGCGAGCTTTCCTGAGAGCATGTCGGCGACGCGCTCCTGAGCGCGGGCAAGGGACGCGTCCGGGACGGCATTTCCGGATTTCATCGCTTCCCGCACCACGTCGGCCACGAATTCCGAGAGGTCCATCTTCGAAAAGTCGAGGCTTCCGAGCTCTTCAGCGGTAAAGCCCCGGAGGTCGGGCTCAATGGGCGTGCCCCAGCCGCGCCCGAGCTGGCTTCTCCCTTCTTCGTTCAGAATCCGGGCAAGGCGCGAGTTGAAGCAGACGTAGCGTTCCTCGGTTTCAGTGCACCCGAGCCCGGGGGTCGTATTCGTGCAGACGGTGCCGAGGTACTTGCAGAGCCTCGCGCCCTTCATCATTGCGACCCGCTGGTCTTCCGCCCGGCAGGAGGCGTAGCCCTGGTAGAAGTGCATGGCGGCCGCAAGCGCAAAGCCCGAGGGCGAAAAGTTGAAGCTCCAGCCCCCGGTCTGCGTCCAGGAAGCCGTCGCCCCCCAGAAGGAGAAGGAAGGTTCGTAGACGCCGTTGGGCGCGTTCCCGTAGAGCTTTGTGAGAAGCCCGGAAGTCGAGTCCGAGTAGGCAAGGACGTCGTAGACGTAGGGCGACCCCACGAATTTGATCGCTTCCATCCCCGCGCCCGCGCCGAAGGAGAGGTAGAGCGAAAAGGCGCTGTTCGACGCCCCGACCTCGGGTTCCGTGCGGCAGCAGGATTTGGCGGCCTTCCTGTCGCGGCAGCCGAGCGCAATGCCGGAAAAGAAGCGGTTCCCGGAAACGTCGCCGTAGATCCCGGCTTCGCGGGCGATCTCCATTTCGACGAGCGTGTTGGCGAAGTCCTCGTCGGGCTTGTCGTCGGTGGGCGCGCAGACGCCTGCAATGCAGGCTTCGCCCGAGCAGATGGTGCCCGCGGCCGAGGAGGAGCCCTCCGTTACGCACTCATAAACGCGCGTGGGTCTGGGGCACTCGGTTCCCCCGCCCGGGCAGGCTTCGGAGACGAGGCGGCAGGACGGGTTCCTGTCATATTCCCCGCATTCGCCTTCGCCCGCCATGCGGCAGGTGAAGCTATGAGACCACTTCCAGCAGTCGCGGTAGACGGGTTCCCCGTTCACCATTTTGATGCCGGGGCCTTCGATGCAGGTTTTCGCGGTCTCGACGCACGTACTGTCTGATCTGAGGTCGCCGCAGGCATCAAAGGGCGTTGCGTCCGACTCCTCGAGGGGCGGGAGAAGCTCAGCGCCGCCCGCATCCTCAGAATTCCCGGGACCCTCGGTCTTCCCGCACCGGTAGACGGACTTCCACCGCCGGCAGCTGCCGTCGGAAGCCTCGGACTCGCAGACGGGTTCGGATTCGGGCTTGCAGACGCCCGAAAGGGCGAGGCTTTCGAGCACTTCGCACCCGTTTTCGCCCTCAGCCCGGCAGACGAATTCCGCGAGCCACTCCGAACAAGGGAGCGTCACTTCAACCCCGTCAATCACTTCCGTGCGGCCGGGGCTGGTGCAGGTGCGCCTGACGGGTTCGCAGGAGAGCCCCGAGAGCGATTCATTTCCGAGCTTCTCCCTGCATTCGGACTCATCCTCGACGATTCCGCCGTCGGGAATTTCGGTGCTCTCGCCCTCGACGATGTCTTCGCCTTCAATCGCGACGCCCTTGCAGACGTAAGCCGCGCTCCAGGAGATGCAGCGGCCGGCATCGTCCCTTCTGTCGCAGGTTTTTTCTGTTTCGAGCGTGCAGCCCGCAGCCTCGAGCTTTTCGCAGGACTCCGCTTCCGAGTGCGAAGGGCAGGAAATCGTGAGGACTTCTTCCCAGCAGGCGGGAGATGCCGTCGCGGTCTCGCCGGGGAGGTTCTCAACCGGGATCTCGCGCGGATCCGAGTCGAGGCACGTGCGCGCGGAGACGACGCAGCCGTCCCCGAGGGGGAGCCCGGGCTTCTCGACCGTGCTCCAGGAAACAGAGATTCTGGGGTCTTCCGGCGTAATTCCGGGGCCCGACGGTATTTCTGTACAGAGGAGGTCCGAGAGGGTCTCAAGACACCCGTGGGCCGCATCCGTCGCCGCACACTTCTCCGCCGTCACGCTGCAGGTCGAAGGGATGACGCCCGGATCGCACTGATTCTTCGCTGGCGACTCGTCGACGCAGGAAAGGGTCTTCTCCCATTTCCAGCATTCGCGCGAAATGGTCTCGCCGTTCACAACCCGGTCTGCAGTGTCGGCGCAGGTTTTCGAGAGCTCAACGCAGGTACGCGCAGATGCGGTCTCACTCTGAAACAACATGGCCGTGCCGAGGGAGGCGCAGAAGGCCGCCCACAGAACCAGGGCAGAACCCCGCCGCACCGCAGCGGGAGTTCCCTTTCGAGAGGATGCGAAAAAGTTCGTCATTCGGAACCTCCCCGGGATGCGCCCGTAAAGCCTTTGCACCCGTCCGTCCATTCCTCAACGAGTCCTCCGCCGGAACTCCAGCCCTGATAGGCGAGCACCGCGTTGATTTTCCCCATGTAGGAGGAGCCGTTGTAGATGAGTGCCCGGGCCTTCACGGTGCAGGAGGTGCCTGCCGCACCCGAACACGTGTGCGACTCAATATTGATTGACGCCTTGCAGGCCCCTTTGGTGATCTGGCCCTTGCCTGTTCCGCGGAGCGTCAGGCGATTGGCTGCCCCATTTATCGAAACAACGGCCTGGCGGCCGGCATCGCTCGTCTCCGGCCGGCAGGTGTGGGAGAGGGTCAGCGTGTCGAACCCCGAGCAGCCGTCGGACTTGAGCGCTGCATCGCCTTCGGCTGATGTGGAAGCCGATGTCCCCGTCTTGCAGGAAGGCGCGCCCGAAACGGAAAGCGTTTCGGAGCACGTGACGGTCGTCACGGACATCTGGGGTGCCCGGCAGGAGGCCGGAAACACGGCCGATGCTGTGGCATTCGTGATGATCCGCTCCTCGCGCTCGGGCGCAAGAGCGGAACCATCAAAGAGACACGTGTAGTGCGTTTCCGTCGTGGTGGAAAAGCCCGCGGGCACGCGGCAGGTGAAGGTCTTCTCTATTTCCGGAGCAATGAAGCACGCCCAGCGCGTGTAATTGGAACTCCCGGAAGCTTCCCAGCCCGTGAGGCACGTCTGATCGATGAAGGGCGCGCCCGCCGAACACGTCATCTCCTGGCGGATCGCCGGAATCGAGATTGAAAAATCCTGACAGGTGCCGGGATTGCTCCCGGCGGGCGGGTTCCCGAGACCATTGATGATTTCGTCGCGCCCGGCGAGCATGGAATCCGGCACGGCCGGCCGGTCCGCGAAGCCCCGGTCGAGCACCTGCACGGCAAGACACTCGGGGTCCGAGGCCGAGCGGCAGCGGACGGTGCGGTTGACGGACGGCCCGTATAGGTCGCCCTTCCCCGACTGCCAGTAGGATTCCTCGCGCGAGACGAGCGACCGGTCGCCTCCGCCGAAGCCCGTGAGAACTTCGGATTCCCTGGACGAGAGGTCCTTCCAGGACGGGAGTGCGGTCGAGCGCGCGGCGCGGACGGCTTCCGCGGGATCAGCCGCAGCTGCGCCCTCGGCAGCTGCCGCGGCGGGAAGAGCTGCTGAGAAGCAGCAGGCAAGCGTCAGCGCTTTCAGAGAACGGCATTTCATGAGAAGAGGCTCCTTGCTTCCTCGAAAAGCCCGCGGCGCTTGAGACGCTCCTTCGCAAGCGATCGGATTTCGGGCGACTTTGCGCGCATGGACGCGAGAAAGAGCGCCTTCAGGGGGCGCATGTCTCCGGGGAAGACTTCAATCGAGTTTGTGCCAAAGAGAACGAGCGCCGGAACGGCGGGCTCTGCATCAAGTCGGTCACGTACGGCATGCCAGACGCCGGGAGCGGCTGCGGCCAAAGCCCCGCAGTCGTTGAGAAGCCGCGAGAGCGAGAGGGTCTTCTCCCGGTCGATCACGAAGGGCGAAGCGCCTTTGGCGTCGCCCCGCTTTTCAGCGGCCGCAATCGCTTCCCCGCGCCTCGCCTTCACCGGGAGCCCCGAGAGCGCGAGCGGAATCCCGAGGCGCGCGGCATCCTTCGCAATCGCACGGAGGCTTGCTCCCGGAATGGAAGAAGCCGCCAGAATCACGATGGAGCCGGGTTCATGGGTGAGGGAGGAGTCGCCGTCAGTTTCAGGAAGAATGCCTGAACGCGCTTCCAGACCTGAAAGTTCCGAAAGGCCTGAAAGTCCGGGGAATCCCTCTCCTGCAGCCGGTTCCGGGAGGCCGGAGGGGAGCGCCTCTACCTCTCTGTCATTCTTTGACGCGAGCTCTGGTAGTGCCGCAATTTCTGCGGCCCATATGCCTGACGAAAGAAGGAGAAGCCCGGGGAAAAGAACATGCTTTAAGAAAGAGCACCTCATGCGTGCTCCTCCAGAACTTCAGTTTCAATTTCCCAGCCTTCGAGCGAGAAGGCGGCGCTTACGGGGAGCGCCGTTACCTCAAGCATCCGGCGCATCTGACCGCCCTGGTCGAGCATCACCCGCACGAGCGCGGCGTGGCTCCCGATCTCCTTCAGAACGAGACTTCGCTTCCCCGAGAGGAGAACCACCTGAGCCATGGCAAGGCCTTTACCCCGGGCTTCTTCGTCAAGCTTGGCTTTGACCCAGCGGCGCTGAGCCTCATCGTCGCCGTCGATCAGGAGAAAGACCTTTTTCTGCAGCGCTTCGCCCTGCGACATGCGCAGGTCAAAGCGCTTCAGTTCTTCGGGAAATGGAATCGTACGGCGATCTTTCCGGACAGCCCGCGGAAGCTTCACTGCACCGCGGGGCGACTCAAGTGCTGCTTCCATGTCGGAAAAAGTCTTCTGCCGGCGGCGCTCGAATTCGCCCGAAGCCTCGTAGTGCATCACCGTCATCTGCAAGACTTCCGCCCAGTCGGGGAGGTCGTTGGGGTAGACGGGGCCCTCTGCCGGATGCAGGATGACCGGGCGTCCTGCGCTCATATCGCTGCACCCGGGCGCGAAGGCCGAAAGCGGGAGCATCGGCGCGCCCGGCATCGCGAGGGCGGTCTCCGTCACCAATGGAAGAAGCGGCAGGAGAAGAAAGGGCAGGGAAGGAGGAAAGTGTTTCGTCATGAATGAAAAAAAGAAAACAAGGAGTCAGAGAGAAGCGGCAGCCGGGATGAGAAGGAAAGCCGAGGGCACGCCCGTGGCATAAAGGGCCGGAGCCGGAAATCACCTCGCGGCAGCGTCCGTGCGGGCGGGATGAGTGAAAAGTGCGCTTCTTCGGGCAGCAATGCCCTCTGCAGCGTTCGACATGAACTCAGCCGACTTTGCGACCGCATCGGCCATCCCGGCCGAGAGGCAGCAGTCGCGCTTTCGCCAGAGAAGCACCGCACCGTCTTCGCCCGTGTAGGGGAAGGTCTTGCCGCTTCCCCAGAGGGAAGTGCTTCGCCCCAGGGGCTGGCAGCAGCCGCCTGAAGACTTGTCCGTCGTCCGGGAGGGATAAAGGAGCTGCGTTCGCCAGACGGACTTGTCGAAAATGGGCTGGAGGTACGGTCCGCACTGGCCCTTCTTTCCATGCGCGGACCAGAGGAGCCCTTCCCGGGAAAGCTTCATCGCAAAGCGGTGCGCCATCAGGTGCCAGGCCTGCAGGGGGCTTGTCTGCGCGGCCATCCACCCTGAGAGCGGAAAGACGGATCCCTGGCAGCCAGAGCACCAGTAGAGCGTCTTTTCTGAGAGTCCCGCGCTTGCGAGCGCACAGTCGACGGCGCATGCGCCGAAGGCCGCTCCGGCCGTGAAGAGCGCGCTGTCGGGCGAGAGGAGAAACGAACTCATCGAATCGTCCCAGAGGGGATCGAGTTCCGAGAGGTATGCGAGATCCCACGGCGCTTCCTCAATGCAGGCGTTGTCGAGAAGCGCTTCGAGCACGAAGAGCCAGGGCGTCTGATACCAGTGGGTCTGCCAGAAGGCGGTGCGGCGGTTTTTCCCGAACCCCTGCGGCGTCCGTCCATGGTCGGACGAACGGATGCCGCCCGGATCGAGCTTCATGCCGCCCAGACTCGGGAAGCACCACGAATGGCGGACGACCTCCGCAGTGCGCAGAGGCTCCCAGAAGGAAATGTTGATCCCGACCGACAGATTGACGCCGCTTCCGCAGGAACAGACGGGAGCCGCATCGGTTTGGGCGTCCGGCAGCTTTCCCTTTCCCGAAATCGAGGCGCTCCCCGCAATGGTGATGGGTTCCATGCAGGACCAGCAGACGTCGGTGATGGGATTCGGAATCCTGCCGCTGCAGACGAGAGCCTCGCTCGCCGACGACACGGCAAGCAATCCGAGCACGACAACGGCAACGGCAGGGCGCGGGAGGGCGCGAAAGAATTGAGAGGAAAAGAAGCTCATGCCGCCGCCTCCACCGCCTCAACCGGTCGCTCAGCCTTGCGGTCAGCGTCTGGCGTCCTGTTTCTCATCCGTTCATTTCTTTTCCGGGCGCGCTCCTCCCGAGCCTCGAGCTCCCGCTCCGCCTTCTCTTCCTCGCGTGCGATGAGAAGCAGAAGCTCCTCCCGGGCATCAAGGAGCTGCGCGCGGGCCGAGCGGATCGCATCCGCCTCGGGGCCGTCGACAAAGCGCTCCCCTTCGATCGGGACGCGGATGAGTTCGCGGTAGAGCGAAAAGAACTTGAGCCGGACGGCGGGCGAGAGGCGCGTTCCCAGCTTGAGCGCATTGTCGTGGCGGTTCAGAAGCCCGATCTCGGCAAACGTTCTCATCCAGGCGGGAATGGCAAAGCCTTTCCCGAAGCGGTTCTTTTTCGGCAAACGCGTGAGTCGCATCAGTCCCGTCGCCGCAGTGACGGTGAAGCCCCCGAGCCGGGGTTCGACGAGCGCAGGAAGCTCCGAGAGCGACAGAAAGGCCTTCAAATACCCTTTCTGGTCCTCGACGAAAGGAATCTCAAGCGTCGCGAAGGGATTCCCTTTGACGGGCGCTCCGGTATTGACGGCGGCAATCGCCGGGTCCGCGAGCCAGAGGTCGTGGACGAGCTTGATCGTGTAGGCATTGATTTCGGGGAGCACCACGAGCGGACGGCGCATCGTCCAGAGGGACGCAATGCGGGAGAGGTCCGAGCCCCGTTCGCCCATCGCTTCGCCGAGGCTCGAGAGGGCCGCGGTGATGCGCCTTCCGCGTTCAGGTGCAACCGCCCGCGCATAGCGCACGATCCCGAGCGCCCATGCGGCGCGCCGGGAGCCGAGATGCCCGTCATGAAGGGCATCCCAGGGGGCGGAGGATCTGCGCTCGAGCACTTTTTCCACCACGGGCGGAAGGTCGGCTGCGGCCTCAAGCGCTCCGATTCTGTTCTCGGAAAGAAAAGCGTCATCCTCCTCACGGAGCGCTTTTCTCATCGTTTTGGCGGCAAGAAGCCTCTCCCGCCGGAGAAGCCGCGCCATGGCAGCCGAGTCGTCGAGCACCTTTTCAACCTGCTTCGCGTCCATCGAGCGGGCAAGATTGAGCGTTTCCCGTAAACCCGATTTTCCGGAAGCGCCGGAGGACGCAGAAAGGAGCGCTCGCGCAAAGAGGACTTCGAGCATCCCTTCCACGGTGACGTCGTCCTTGACGGCTGACGCTCCCTGAAGAAAGAGCGCGAGAAGCGCCTTTTCGCCTTCAATCGCAGGACCGATGCGGTCGGCCGCGTGCGCGCGGGCCGCTTCTGAGTAGAGCTGTCCGCGGGGTTCAACGGGCTTCAGGCTTTCGCCGAAAGGCTTTCTCACGGCGCTTCTCCCTTCGTGGCTTCAGTTGAGTCGGACCCAAGGAATCTGAGCGTTCTCTTCACGCGGTCCATGAAGTCGTGGTCGGAATGGGGCGAGGGCGGAGCGGCTTCCGCCTCGCGCGCCTTCGCCATGAGGGCCGGGGGCGTGACGGTCCTCGATTCGGCGAGGTTCGAGAGGTCCGCGGCCCAGCCTTCTTTGATCGCGTCGTCAAGTACCCGGAGCTCCTCGGGGCGAATCCCGAGGCGCTCGAACACTTCGTCCGTCAGGTCGCGGGCGTGTCGCGACGAGCCGGTGCCAGCAAGAACCGCCCTGGCGTCGAGAAGAGGAAGGCCGCTCGACTCCGCAGCTTCCCGAATCGCTTCATCAATCCGGCCGCCGTCGAGCTTCCTGAGATCCTCGCGTTCGGGCATCCCGGGACGCGTGTGGGCGATCCGAAGAAGCGCCACGCGTTCGCGCACGAAGTCGCTGTCAACAACTGAAAAGCGGGGCTCGGAAAAATCGTGGAAACGAGTCCCGGCACGATCGCTGCGCAGAGAAGCGCGCTCGCGATTGCGCCGAGAGAGGAAGCGGGACGGAAGAGGAATGACGTCGCCTGAGAATGCGATGAAGCCGCAGTCGGCACGCTGCCATCAGAAGATGAAGCAATCTGCGCCGGCCGGGCGTGATCCGTCAACGTAGAGGACGGCTCGACAGGAATCCGGGAGACGTTTCGGCAAGGAATTCCCTGAACCTCCTCAGAAGCCGCAGCTTTAGCGTGCGGTTTGGAAGCGCCTTCGAGCGCGTCGAGCCAGAGCGAGGTCGGCGTGGGCTCCCGCTTTTCGATTCTCTTTGGGAATTCGCCCCGGGAAATGCGGGCGAGCGCATCCATCAGACCGGAAAGCCTGCTCTCAGATTCGCCATCAGAACGGAAAGCGTCGGATGCCATGGGCTCCCGAAGAAAAGCGGCAGCGCCCGCTTCCTTCAGCACCCGCACGCGCGCATCGATCCCGCGCACCTTTTCTTCAAAGGCGGGAAGTGCGGCATCGAGCGCCTCCTCGAAGGCCGGGAGAACCTGCGGCAGCCGCGGGTCGGCCGGGTTCAGCGCTGCAATCTCCCGCGCCTTCGTTTCGAGACGGGATATTTCTCGCATCAGTACGGCAAGATAGGCGTCCCGGGGTTCATCCGGAAAGACGGCAAGGATGTCGGGGTGATCGGCAAGCGAAAGGCGAGGGCGTTCGCCCGCGATCGCTTCGCATTCGATCCGTGCCCGGGCAAGTTCCTCCGGACCTGGCAACGGTACGGCGTCAGCCGCCGCGCGGACGGCAAGCGTCTTTTCCTCTTCAGCCAACTCATCTCGAAGCGCGAGCGAATCCGCGAGGAACTTCTCCTTCCAGTCGGGATCCGCCATCTCCTTCATGAGCTCGTGCGTGCCCGAGGGAAAGAGCTCCCGCATGGGTTCATGGGGCTTCTCCCGGGATTCAAGATTCTTTCGCCTGCCGTCGAGCGCAATAAAGTGCGGGGCATCCCGGTCTGCGTCAGGAGCCGAGGGCGAGGCTTCATTCTCTGCGGGAGCGTCGACGAAAGTACGCCCGGTAGCTTCAGAAGCTTCGCCGGAGCCTTCATCGGGAGCTTCTCCCGGAAGCTCTTCCGACAGTTCCTGAAGCCCGCGGCCGAGGGATGCGCCGAAGACGCCCGACCGACCGCTCGATAAACGAGTCGGCTCGGGCGAAGCCGGCTTTTCTTCGGCAGCCGGGGCGTTTTGGGCGGGAGCGTCTTTTACGGATGCGTTTCCGGGTGCGGCTGCGGACGAGTGCCCGGCAGGATCGGCCTGGGTTCTTTCATGAGGAGCTTCTCCTTTCCGAAAGCAAGCCATAGCCTGCGGAGCGGCTGCGGCCGCAGCAGACGACTTCTCATTTTTCGCACTTGCCTTGGGCTTGGCCGCTTTCTTCGTCCTGGGCGCATCGGCCTTCTGCACCGGCTTTTGAGCCTTCGGCTTTTTCGGCGTGCCGGCGGCTTTCGAAGGCGCTGCCGCATTCGACTCAGGGGAAGGCTTCTCCTTTGCAGCGACGGCTGGGCTTGCCGCCGTCGCGGGCTTTTCTGGCTTTGCCGCTGAAGGGGCGTTCTTTTCCTGTGATTTGCCAAGGAATACGGGAACCTCAGGAGCAGGAGCGGCCTTCGCCTTCTCTTCATGCGCCTCGCGTGCGTGAGTGGCTTCGGCTGAATTGCCTTCAGCAGAGCCAAGAAGTTCCGCGAGCTTTTCGCGTTCCCGTCGATTGATTTCGAGCTGATCTTTTCTCCTCGGCAGAGCATCGCCCACGCCATCCCAGGGAAGCGCCTCCGGGGGCGGGGGGAACGGATAGGCGGAAGCAGCTTCATGAGCTGCGCTCTCGGTTGCTGGAGCGGCTTCAGCTGCTGCCTGCTTCACAGGGTTCGCAGGCTTTGAAGCTTCCTTCTTCGGCGCTGCTTTTGCGCCTTTCCCTGACCGCTTCTTTGCGGGTGCGGTAGCGGCAGGTAGAGGAGCGGGCGTCTCCGGAGCTTCAGGAGGAGGAGACGCGAGGGACCTGGAGCCGGTGTCGGCCGATGGCGTGGGTTTCTTTGATGGCATTGATTTATTTGTGAAAACTTGAGTATCTATACAAAATGGAGAGACAACGAGCCTTCAGCCCCGGTCGGAAGTGATCCGATGCCCGGGGATTTCGAAAAACAGGTCGTCTGGGGATCCTCAGCCTTGTCAGTCGGGCGGCGCTTCAGAAGCCGCCGTTCGGGCAATGGCCTCGGAGAGGGAAAGCCCCGCCTTCTGCCAGCGGTTGACGAGGTCGACTTCGTGGGGGAGCGTTGAATAGGCAACGCGCGAATAAGAGTCGAGGAGAAGCCTTCCGATCGCGGCGGGCTCGTCGCCCACCTTCACCACCATCTCGCTCCAGGCCCCGGCAACGGTCGTGAGCGACGTGATGGCTTCCCGGAGCCACGGGTCCCGGGCCATGCGGCCGTCGCGCTCGAGCGCCTCAAGGCTGTCCGCGTCCTGACGCAGGAAGATCCGCGTATCCGCGCACCGCCAGGCGGCCTCCGCGGTTTCGGAGAGAAAGAAGTCCGCGATCGACTGCGTGGCGGTGACGAAGGAGCCGTTGAGCTTTCTGGCTCTCCGGTAGCCCGTTTCAATGAAGCGCCCGGAAGCGCCTTCGCCCATCAGGTCCCAGGCTTCGTCGATGCAGACGAGCTTCGTTTCCGACTTCGGGCGCGTCTGCATTGCGCGCTCGATCGAAAGCATGAGTGTCATGAGGACTGCTGAGCGAAGCCGCTTGTGAGCGGAGAGTCCGTCGAGTTCCAGTACCGTGAGGGCCTTGTCGAACGCGATGGATTTCCCCGTGCCGTCAAACCATTTGGCAAAGGGGCCGTCCTTCGCAAAGGGCTGAAGCATCGCGGCCATCTCAAGGGCCGTGCGTTCCTCGCGTCCCTGAAGGCGGTAGCCCGTGAGCATTTCGCGAAGGTCGTCGATGAGGGGCGGCCTCCCTGCTGCAACTGCCGTCCGCGCCGTCTTCTGCACGCACTCCGAAAGGATCGACTCCGCATAGTCGTCGAGCCCCCGGCTCGTCATGAGTTCGGAAAGGATCTTCACGACCATTTCGAGGAGCTCCCGGTCGTCGCCCTCGAACGAACCGTCGCGGGATCCGTCCGTCAGGAACTTCAGAGGGTTCAGATCCCAGCGCGCCTCGTCGTTGAATTCAATGAAGGAGCCGCCCAAAAGCCCGCAGAGCTTCTTGTAGGAAAACCCCGCGTCTATGATCCAGACCCGGCCGCCCGAGAGGATGGTCGAAGCGGTGAGTTCGTTCATGACGACGGATTTGCCCGAACCCGGCTTGCCCACGACGGTGGCCGAATAGGAGCCGTGAGCGTTGGCAAACGGGTCGACGAAGAAGACCTGGCCTTTTCGGCCGGCGAGCATGAGGAGCGGCGTTCTTTCGCGCTTTCCCGGTCTCGGACCCGTGCCCCGGTATTCCGTCATGACGGGCATGCCGCAGATGGCGGTGGCGGCCGTGCGTCTCGGGAAGCGGCGGAGCTTCTTCATGTCGGACGCGAGCCGCGGACCCGCGGAACAAGGCAAAACGGCCATCAGCGCCTGAGCATGGAGCGCCGTATTGGTCTGAAGGTCCATCGACGCCTTGCGGCCCAAAGCCTGCGCTGCCTGAATGGCATCGGCTTCGCGCCCTCTGGGAGCGAGAAGAAGCATCTGATGAAGCACCCGTGCAACGCCCCCGGCCGACTCAAAGCTTCGTTCGCCGATCGTGAATTCGCGGTGCGCCTCGTGGTAGTGGGTAACGAGCGCCGCAATCGGCGTCGTCATCATCTGGCGGGTTCGAACGCACATGGCCGACACCCGCGCCTTTTCGGCCGCGATGTCGGGAACTTCCAGAATCGAGGTGAGGAGGAACGGGCACGGAATCTGCGCGCCTGCGCGGGTGGGTTCGCCGAGAAGCAATGAAATGCGCGCGAGGTCCATTCGAGGCGCATAGTTTTCAATCGAGAGGCCGATCGCCGTGACGCCGCGCTTTCGCGAGTCTGCCGGATCTGCTTCCAATCCCCCGTGAAAGAGGACGCCGTTCTTTTCGACCTCTACCTCGGTGTCGCGGTCCATGAGCTGCCAGCGGATTTCGTCGAAGATCGAGAGGAAACTGGGCTTCAAGGTTCCCGCACGGACCTTCTGGGGATTGAGGAGCTCTCGGAGCGTGAGGGCGTAGTCGGCCGCTCCCCAGAGTCCGCCCCAGAGGTGCGCCTGAGAAAGAATCGCCTCCATCGCGCGCGCCGTGCGGCGCGCGGTCTCAAGCGCTTCCTCTGAATACGGGTCGTTCGTTTTGATCACGACCGAGAGCCATGCGCGGAAGTGCCGGACCTCGACGGGTGCGGCCGGGAGGATCTGATCCCGCGCCGCACGCCGAAAGAGGTCCGCGCGGTTTCTGACCATGCCGAGCGCGACGCCGCGGGAGTCTTCAGAGAGCTTCTCGACCCCCGTCAGGTGCGAGCGCGTCCAGGCTTCAAGGAGCCCGTCGATTTCAGGCGACGCATAGGCCGTCATCGCAATCGTCGAGCCGACGGGAAGCGGGAGATTCCCGAGCGTGAGAAGCGTCTTCTGCATCTCTTCCGTGACGCCCGTCTGCGGAATCACCTCGATCGTGAAGCCGAGGCCCTCGGGGCGGCCGGGTTCAGCGGCCGAGAGGGCCATGAAGTGCTCTTCGATCAGCTCATCGTAGGGGAGATATGCCCCAAGAGAATCAAGCTCCGCGCGGTCGCCGTCCAACTGCGTTGCCGGGAGCTCCGCCGAATGGCGAACGCGCCCGCCCCGGGACTGAGGAAGAGTCCCGGGGAAAAGCGCCTCGCGGGCGGAATCCATCAGACGCCTGACGCCGGAAAGGGCAGATTTCCGGGCCGTCATCGGGGATTGCTCCCCGAGGGAAGAACCTTAGCGAGCTCTTCGGCGTAGGCGTCGCGCAGCATCCGCAGCGCGTCGGACGAGCTCGAAGTCCCCGAAGAACTCCGGCCGGCTTCCTCATGCTGGGGAATAGCAGATTTGCCGGAAAGAGCCGGTTCAACGGCAAAGGGGAGCGACACGACGGCAGAGCGCCCGGCGTTCTCGCGATGCGGCGTCATCCACGAAGCTTCCTTCACGCGCATGTAGAGCCGGTGGCCTTCATGGAGGTCGCCGTCGCTGTCGGTCCAGGGCGCTATCGTGATGCGGATGATTTCCTCGGGCCGGCGCTGAGGGGCGGCGGCAAGGAAATGAGCGGCCTCCTGATGCTCAAGGCGCGGTGCGGATTCGCGGTTCTGAATTTCGTTTCCTTTGGGCGCAGGGGAGTTTTCCCTCGTCTTCGGGGGAACCGATTTCTCCACGACAGAATCCACATTGGTGGTGCCGGTAGCGGACGCAACGGGCGAGCGAACTTCCACTTTTGCAACGGGCGAAAGGGCCTTTTCCGGCATGGTCTCTTCCGAGTTCGGAGCGGCAATGACGGGAAGCTCTTCCTTACGCTGGTGCGGAAGGAGCCCGGCCGCATTCATTTCGTACGTTTCATGAAGGGACGAGCAGGAAACCCCGGGAGCCTTGGGGCAGGAGAAGCTGTCCGTTGCGTTGAGGCCCGTGAGCGAGGTGCAGCCCGGGATCAGCGCCACGAACAGGCAGGCGAGACTCGTCGTCCCCGTAAGTTTCGCGGCATGAGGGTACGTATGGAAGAGATCTTTCTTATTAACGTGGGCGGTGAGCCAGGAAGTGATGCGTTCGGAATAAGAAGTCTTTTCCCTGATCGCGATGGCGTGGCCCCTGTGCTTTCTCATGGCGATGGCGTGACGGAACCATGATGTGCCCGTGAGCCGGCGGTAAAAGAGATCAAGGAGCTCCTCAAAGCTCACGGCATGCGGGTCGAGCGCATTCGCTGCCGCAACTTTCCCCGGAAGCCTGAAGAGGGACGCACCGTTTCGGTGGTGCGAATCACAGTCGATGAGCTCGGTGAGGCAAGCGCGCACATGCGTGGTCTGCGGGAGCGGTTTCCTCATCATGCGCTTGTCGGTGGTGACTGGCTTCAGGAGGATCATTCGCTTGAGGAACGGATCCACTTCTTCCCTTACGGCGCTTTCGTTTCCCGGGGGAGCCGTAAAGCGGAAATCGACGGCATTCTTTTCCTGCCAGGCTTTGGCGCTGCTCGCTATTGCCGCAGTCAGAAGAAGGAACTTCTCCTCGAATGCCGGGTCTCCCTTTTTGATGGGTGCGACCCGGGCCCCCAATGCCTCGTAGCAGTACTGGTTGGACTTCAGGCAGAGCGACGAGGCGGGCTTGATCTGATCAATGAGTTTCGGTTGTCTCCAGGTCACAATGACGCAGAAGGTGCGGGCGGAGTCTTTAAGCCGCACGACGGCAATCAGCTCAACATTGCTTTTGGCGTTCTTCGGGCTGTAGAAGCTCACCGCCGCCTTTCTGCAGGCGCAGAGGCTTTCGAGCATGAGGAGATCGTCCCAGGCGGGATCTGGTTCGGCGCGCCTTACCTCGAGCATTTCGTCGAAATGGATGCTGCATGAGTGAAGGAGCCTCATGGCGACGAGACGGCAGGCAAGTCCGCTCACGAGGCCGAGGACGTTGTTCTGATCAGCTGCAGGGCCGTACTCAAAGATAAGGGCGGAACGGGTTTGCTCGAAGACTTCAATGGTGCTGAGACGGGTCATGAAAGGATCTTGAATTGGAAGTTGATGAGGGTCTTGGGGAAAGGAGATCGGCATCAGCTTTCACGCAGGATCGTACCCTGCGAGATGACGAGATCAAGAGGCGTGCCGGAATCGACTTCAAGCACGGGGAAAATATGGGAGGCGAGCTTGAGGTAATGGTCGACAATCCGGTCGAACCCGGAGGCCATCCCCTGACCGAGTCCCGCCTGGAGCGCATTGTCGTAGCGGACCGTGTCGAGTCCCGTCACGTTCGTTGTGACGGACTGGGCGGATAGGCTCACGGCTTTCCCGAGTCCGGAAAGGACGGCAGTGGAAAGGGCCGCCGCAATCGCCTGACCGCTTCGCGTGACGAGGGTGCTTCTCACGCCCACCTTGCCGTCGCTTCCCACTGCGTAGCCTGAGACCTGAATGTCGAGCGTCTCGCCTTTCTTCCCGACGCAGGAGAGGCGGTCCAAACGAATGAGCGTCCGCTCGGACGAGATGTCGCCCGTCGCCGACCCCGTGACGTGGCAGGATTCCACTTTTGATTTCCATCGGTTCGGGAGCACCGCCGGGGCATCGAGCCGCATGAGGACCGGCATGGCCTGAGAGGCTCCCGCTCCGCCCGTCGGCGCATAGACGCCCGTGAGAAGCGTCGCACGCACGAAGGATCCGGCCGGGATGTAGGTTTCGACGGTCGTTCCGGCGGCGCGGTTGACGGCGAGAGGCTTCTCGTACTCGTAAATGGGCGCCGGCGCAAAGCGGGGAGCGTTCAAGCGCCGCTCGTCCTTCGGGGGCGTAAGCGTCACCATTGCGAGCCTGCCGCCCTCAGGAACATAAGCCCCATTCAGAGGCGTCACCGGTGCGGCATTCCCGATCTGACGATCAAGATCCGCCTGATCGTAGGGGTTCCCGGAAGCGGCTTCAGGCGCAGACGACGAAATGGAAGGGGAAGCTTTTGATTGTGAAGTCTTCGCCTGATATTCAACCCAGGCGCGGCGGTCTCGGTCGAGGGACCGGATGAGTTCTTCCTGAGAGCGTACGGACCCCTTCAGGTTCGTCACGGAATCCTGATAGGTGAGCCGCATCTCGGAGAGTCCTTTCTCGAGGTTGTCCAGGCGCATCGAAAGCTTCTCGAGAGCGCGTTCGGTCATGAGGCTGTAGGCCTCGCGCTGCGCGCGATCGGGGTGGAGCGTGAGATCGGTGTCGGTAATCTGATTTTTCGTCTTTCCTTTCTGGGCTTCAGGCGACATGACGAGGCCGCCCCCGATCAGGACGAGGAGCGCCGCGCCGACAGCAAGGAGCAAGCCCTTCTGCTTCTTCTTTCGGAAGTCGTTCGAGAGCTGAGCGTCGGACATCCGCGAGCGCACGGAGGCCCAGGCGGAGGAAAAGACGGACGAGCCGGAGCCGGATGAGGACGGGGAGCCGCCTCCCTGCCCCGGGAGGTGATCATCAGCTGCCACTTCCGGCCTCCACGAAGATGAGGGAGGCGGAGGCGCCTAAGGAGAGTTCATCCCGGTCGATCGCGGCCGCGAGGATCGTGCCGCGGGTGAGGACCGATTCGTCAATCGATTGGCGTGCGAGGCGGGTGTTCGTGACGCGCAGCACCGAGGCGTTGAAGCCCATCGACGACCAACAGGCGGTGAGTTTGGGCTTCAGGGATTGAAGCGCAAGGATGGCCTCTCCAAGCGAAACGGACGGCTTCGGGCAGGCGCCGCGCTTCATGACGTCGGGCGTTTCTTCATTCAGCACTGCCTGACGGATGATCCGCTTCACGGCGGCTTCATAGTCCGCCGCCGGCATGGGCGCGAGCATCCGGGAGCTCCGGGTGTCGGTCCCGACTGCAAAGGCGCCCGGCGATTTCGAGAGGATGATGGTCTGCGGATCCATGTCTTCCTCAGCGTTCAAGAGAATCGAAATTGAATTCCCGCTCTCGGTCGAGAGGTAGACCGCGGCTTCTCCTGCCATATGGGGCTGAACGTAGAGTTCGCCCAACTGCGAGTTGGTCTGGATCGAGAGGAGCGCACGGTCATAGACCGCGCTCACGATCCGGTCTTCCTGAACGGCGATGCGGGAGGTTTTTCCTGCAGGGACATCGTAGCGAAGCATCCGGCGGGAGGCTTCTGTGCGGAAGTACGGGGCTTCGGCCTGAGGAGCGGGTTCCCGGGCTTCTGCAGAGTCGAGAAAAGACTGAGCGAGAATTCCTGGGAAAATGACGAAAAGCACGCTAACCGCGGGCTTTTTCCAAGAGGACATCAGGTGGGTCATGAGGGTTCTGAATGATGGGGTTGAGAATCTTTGAGGCAGCAAGGCCCCTGACGCCGCTGAGGACAAAGCTTCTCAGGGCAGTCATTTCGAATGGGTTCTGAAGGAGTCTTACCGGGAGAGTGCCGTCATCGGAAGCGCTTTTCCCGTTCTTCGTTCGTGAGCTCCGTAATGGAGAGAAGGAAGAGTCTTCCCGCCGCATACCGGAAGCGCGCCTCATAAGCGACCTGGTCGGAGCTCGTGACGGCAGAGCCGATGAGAAGCTTTCGTTCTCCGAGCACCGTGACCGCGAGCGCGTTCGCGTCCGTTCTTGTGCGCGAGGGATAAAACGCAACCGAAGCCATGTCTTTCTTCAGGCTCGCGATCTCACGCATAAGGCGCATTTCCATCGCGCCGTAGCTCTCGGGCGCCACGTGTTCAAGGAGCCTTGAGAGAGAGCCTTCCATCGTTCGCGGCGTGATGTTGGTGAGCATCGAGACGAGCGAGAGCGCGTGCCGCTCGAGATAACGGCTGTCGGGCGCGTCGTTCGTGAAGGCCCAGCCTTCCTCGGCTGTTCCTGCGCCGGGCGGCATAAGAATCGTGAGCGCGGGCGGGGTTTTGAGGAGCAGGGCACACCCCAGAAGAACATTGGTCGCAAGACTTGCGGCGAGCGTTCTGAAGACAAGGCTTCGCATGCCCAGACGGGCCGCCATGGCGCCGGTGAGTGTGGGTGTCATGGTGAGCGGAGAGAAAGTTGGATGGTGAGGGATGGAGGGGCTTTGAAGAGAGAAGCCCCTCCATCAGATTGAGAAGCAGAGCAGAGCGGAACGAATAGGTTCGCTTCAGAGCCTTTGGGTTCAAACTACCCGACGAAGCGCCTCATGGCGCTCGGGGGCGTTCGTTCAAGCTTGAGGCCGTCGACGTACCAGTACCCGAGATGAAGGGCAAACCCCGAGCTCTGCTTCGCGGATATGCGGCTCCACCAGGAAGCCGTGAGGATCCCGGCGAGCGTTCCCAGAATCAGGTGATCAATGATCCCGCCGATAATCATGAGGGAACAGGTTATGATCACGTGCTCGGCGCTCCAGAAGAGAAACCGGGGCTTGATTTCGAGTGATCTCGGAACCGCATAGCCTTCAGACACGCTCATCAAATCGTCGCCGTAAAAATGGAATTGAGAATCGACGGCATCGTGACGAGAGCCAGAGCGGCGCCGACGCAGATGACGCTTCCAATGAGCGATCCACGCACTAATCCGACTATCAATCCAATGATAAGAAATGTGAGGGACAGGGCCTTCCCGAGAGAGCCCTGCGTCCATCCTAAGAGGCGTTCATAAATTGCCTGAAAATCATCTGCTCCGGTAGCTGCGAGAACATCCGGCGCCGTCATGGCGAAGATGGTTCCAACCAGAAGGAGGGCAGTGAGTTTTGCTTTATCGGCCGATCGAGCCTTTTGAGAAATCGGGAGGTTATTCTTCATCTAAGGTTTAAAGAAAGAGGTTGATGTCACTGCCCTCAAATGCGGAGCAGGCGTACTGAATCAAAGCGCCGGCTGCTTCAATTCAGGGAGACGCATCCTACAGGAAGAATCGAAAAAGTGCGTTTTGTTTTTGAACGTCATCGGCCCGATTTTACAGATGGGCTTTTGAAACGAAATAAATCAATATAAAACAATGAGATGGACGAAAAGTTTGAGTAAGTGAGCGGCTGAGAAGAAAAAACGTGAAAAATGGAGATCCTTGAAAACGGGATGCAAAAGGAATATGCAGCAGCGAATACCGGGGGTGAGGTGCTCGCATGCCGGGAAAAAGGGGGCCTGAGAAGCCGAATAGGGTCGTTTGACGAGGTCTAGAACGGCCAGGTTCGGGAAGAGAAGGTGGTACCTTAATTGCTTGAAAAATGAGGAAGAGTGTCTACGGAAAGCGAGTAAAATTCGCATCATTAATAAACACGAAATTTTTGAATTTACTGGCACAGACTGGAATCGGTGTGTGTGTGGTACAAGAACATAAATTTGAATCTGCGGCTTACGGAATCGTGTTCAGGGTTGCAGCGGAATGTGCCAAAAATCGGGACTAAGAGACCGGCGAGGTACTGATCTGTAAACGGACTGTTTGGGAGAAAACTTCTTTGATTTAAATCAAAGAAGGCAACTGAGGTCTGCAAACATCGCGCTTCTACAGGGGCATGCGGGCTTTTGAAGAGCTTTCGTAAACGTGGAATACGAGCGTGGCGGAGCGTTCGCGCTGCATCAGGGAAAGGCGCGAATAGGGGGAAAAGTGCCGATGGAGATGAGAGCGGTGGAGAGTGCCGGGCGAAACGGCAGAAAGACTCAGAAGAGAACGGGTTCTTCAGGCGCCTGGGGAGAGGCTTCGGTTTTCTTTGCGAGAAGCGTTCCCTTTTCGTATTCCGCCCACCAGCCGGAGACGGCGGAGAGCGGAAGCATGAGTTCGCGGGCAGTGGCCTGCGCTGTAAGTCCCTTTTGGAAGAGCGCAAGAGCTTCCGACTTGATGTCGGTTTCGAGCATTCCTTGCTTTTGCTTCTTCGATCTGGGGTTACCTTTTGCGCGGGGAGCGGTCTTCCGCGTGCGCTTCCTTCTAGGAGGCGCTTCAGGAATCGGAAGGTCGGAGAAGAGGGAGTCTTCCTCGGGCGTTTGAGACGGCGTCTTCTTTTCGGACGCGGGCGCTGCACGCCGGCGCTCTTCAGCAGGGGCCGGAACCTCTGAAAGCGGAATCGATACTTCTTGAGGATTAGGCATAGCTTGTTCGAGGAAAAGAGACGGCAGCGAGGGGCGAAGGAAGAGGCTTCAGGAGCCGTCGATCGCTCAAGAAAACTTTAGCGCAAAGTGGTCAGAGCGGCATCAGGACTTAACTATAGAACTAAGCTATTACAAACCGCCGGACAATTTGTGTTTTTAACTTTGCGTGTGTTTCCTGCGACAATTGATATATAGGTAGAAACGCTACACATACTGAATGCACTGAAATCACTAAAAGGTACTTCTTAAAAACGACGTATTAGGGATACCCCCGAAACTCATAACGCGCTCGGGTAATTAAGCACCGTTCCCATCGGTTAAGAG